>JAEEGH010001225.1_pt1 | contig 75845 bp, 67 predicted proteins | sample 9134181 | NCBI WGS metagenome assembly JAEEGH01 (sample SAMN16246544, study PRJNA631951) | gut metagenome | biome: gut microbiome; feature: rumen; material: DP-attached | host: Bos | place: Iran: Karaj | collected 2018-10 | reverse complement strand
ATGCTTCGCATAGGCTATTGGCAGTTAGAATTGCCTGCAACTGGTCATGAAGAAGGTACTGAGTGCAGCGGTCAGCACTGTAATCGCGAAATTCACAATCTTGTTCAATGTTCCTTTTTTCATCATCTTTTCATTATGTTTTGTTAGTTAAAATTAGTCACGCAGATTTCATTCTTTTTTTTAAAAAGTTCACACAGATCATCACAGATCGCACAGATTTATTTTCCCACAGATATTAAGGGGTTTGACTTCGTCAAAGAAAATATACAAAATTGACGATGTGGCATAACTCGAGGCTAGTCACCTCTCCCAAGAATAAGCCATCAAAGCCGAGCTAAAGCGAGCTTTGCTCTTCTTTTCTGTCTTATCCTTGCCGTGAAAGCTACGCTTCCCCGGGTTATTCCCCTGCTGTCCAGATGCGATGGATGACACCTTTTCCGATACCGGTAAGGCGTTCGAGTTGGCGCAGGGAGGCTCCACTGTCTTTGAGTTCCAGGAATATTTGTTGCTTGGTGGCATCGTCAAGCAGCTGGAAGGCGCTACTGTTAGTAGCGCCTGTTTTTGTTTTTATAAGCATCATGACTTGGTCATCAGAAGGGCGGAGGCGTGAGGAGTCTTCAATATCGAGGCAATGGACATCATCTGGCAGAGGGACGTTGACCCATTCCTCGAGATCCTTGAAAGGAATACGATTTAAGACACTTCGTGTGTCGCAGATTTGAAAGACAGGTTCAACGGAACCATCGTATTCGCTCCAGCTGCTATATTCATAGTCTTTTACCTCAGTTACAATACCAGCTTTGACTGGGTTTTGGTGAATGTAACGGAGCAGGGTGGTTATATTGTTTAATGTGGCTATGATGTTGGAGGAACGATGAAAGAACGTGCTGGTTAGTATGATGCTAATCAGCGTTTTTGTGTAAGTTTTTGTACGAAAATGAGCTTTTTGTATAAAAACAGCATGTTAATTGAGAATAATTACGCAATTTCTTGCATATTTGTATTATTAGTGCTATATTTGCACACAAAAAATAATAAATAGAGTTATTATTATGCTTGAAAGTATTACAGTAGAAAACATATTCTGCTTTAAAAATAGCACTACTTTGTCGTTTTTGGCGGGTAAAGAGCGAAATCGTATTTCTGATGAACAGTATTGTGGTTTTACTACTGTAAATAAACAGAATATACTTAAGCAAGTATATATTTATGGTAATAACGGAGCGGGAAAATCGAAATTCCTGAGGAGCTTTTACATATTCCGAGGGATATTATTGCACTCAAATAAGGAGAAAAAAGATAAGATACCATATCATCCTTTTGCATTTGATGAGGGATGCTTGACAAAACCTTCGATGGTGGATGTTATATTTAACATTGACGAATCAAGGTACAGATATAGTCTAAAGTGGAATGAGAACGTAATAGTTGAGGAAAAAATAGAATTACTGAAAGCACAGTCGAGCTTGACATTGTTATGTAGAAGCATTGAAGGGGATTATGCAGTTACTTTGTATGAAAATAGAAAACTGGCATTGACATCGTCGGATAGGGATATTATAAGACGCGATGTGTTATATAACAGTTCGATACTTAGTTATGTTGCGACAAAAAATATAGAGAACCCTATTCTTAATGATATCGCAAGTTATCTGAGGAAAGGTTTCCGCTTTGTTGATCTTGATAGAATTAATCTTTTAGATAGTTTGCCAGATGGAAAGCAAGAAGGTCAGAGACCATTTAAAAAGGTGATATTGGATATATTAGAATCTGTGGATACTAATATCCGTGATTATGAGGTGTATGATGTAAAGCCGGAACTGCCACAGGAAATAATGGATATGTTCAAAGATAAGCCAGAAATGATTTCGGCATTCTTGAGAAATATGCCTAAGCATGCAATAAATACTATGCACGAAGTTCATGCAGGTAAACTGATACCGTTGCCACTGGACGAGCAGAGTGATGGCACATTGGAAATACTACGACTTCTGGTGGTGCTGAATGATGCGGTGTCGAAGGATAGAATGGTGATATTGGATGATTTTTCTAGTGGCATTCATCGCACATCTCTTCATGCAATATTAAAGTTTTTCTTGGGAATAGACAAGTTTGGGCAGTTTGTGATAACTACTCAAGATAATAGTTTCTTGGGTTCAGAATTGGTAAGAAGGGATTCGGTAAGATTGGCTGTGAAAGATGAGTATGGTGTGTCGACGATTGAAAATTTGACCCTGAAAGATATCCATAAGAATTTGAGCCTATCAAAGTATCTTTCGACCAATAACAAGTTTGGGCAACTACCTAAGATAAAGCCTGAGATTATAGAAAGGGCTATTGACTTATTTAATCAATATGCTAATGTTGAGGCTGTTTTTGATGATGATGTAGATGATGACAAAATTGAAGATTTGAGTAACTAAGTAGGAGATTTTGCCGGTGTTTATGCAAAATCCGCTGTTTAGTTTAGCAAAAATACGCCATTTTATATAAAATTAACAGGTGAAATATGGCTGTTTTGAAAAAATAGCGATATCTTTGCAGCGGTCATGAAACTCTTGGCTACATAGTCTTCTCCTGACTATCTTGGCGGAAGGAAAGAAGAAGACGGTGGATTGGATGAACAAGGTTGCGATAACCTCGCTACCATTAATTTAAAATAACTACACAAAAATAAAAGAGCCGCATCTTCTCCATCGCTATTCAAAGAACAGCTTTGTGAGACCTTGACAGGGAAAACGTCACTTAAGGAGTAATAGCCATTTCAAATCGGGTGCAAAGATACAAAATCCTTGCGAAATTTACGGGCTTTTCACTTCTCTTAACAATAAAATAACCTTTGTTTCGATTTAGAATGAGGGTAAGAAACGTATTAAATAATAAGAAATGATTAAGAAAATAGATAAAGAAACAATAGAAAGACGAAATACAGAGTATAATAAGAAAGCAAGAAAATACCCTGCATATCTGAGTTTGGCTATACCTATTATATTAGGGATGGCTATGGGCGTAAAGGATATGACAGGGGCTGGTATGTGGATAAAGGGTCTTATTTATCTAATGTCGATTTCTACCATTAGTGCAGCTTTATTCTTCTTGCTAAGATTCTCGCTTCAATCAATGGCGAAATTCTATCCGGAACGAATACTCTTCTGTGATCGACTTAAACCGACAACACGTGTTCTTTACAATAATGATAAAACCTATACAGATGAGCAAAAGGCCGATATAAGAAAAATGATATTGGCCAAAAAGAATATTGACCTTCAGAAATACAAGCCGAAAACGTATAAGAACAAAAAATACGTAATGCGTATTGATGAAGCAGCGAGTTGGCTGCTTGATGTGACAAGGTTTGATGAAATACTCTTTGAGAAGAATTGTCTCTATGGGTTTTGGCGCAACCTGACAGCTGCGCTACTGGTTGATGCCATTTTTGTGTTTGTACTGGCCGCGATAAATAAATGGTATTATACACTGCCCCTTGGTGAGGACCTCGTGACGATTGGAGTAATAGTATTGCTACTTACAATACCGGTGACATGGGTGACCTATTGTAATGGCAAGACATTTGCAAAGAAAATGTACGATGTTTTTATGAATATGGATGATGACGAAAAGTTTTAATTATATTTTCAGAATATGAGCAAAGTTAAATTTTATCCGGTAGATAATGGTGACACCGTGTTAGTAAAGGTCGATACGACCACCATTCAGATTGATGCTAACATTAGAAGCAATGATGATTGTTATGATGTTATGAGTGATTTATTAGATGAGTTTAGCACTGATGGTGAAAACAGATACCATTTGGACTTGTTTATGTTGACTCATCCCGATGAAGATCATTGCCGTGGCATTGATACCTATTATTATTTAGGTGACCCAGAGAAATACTCGGACAAAGACAAGGAGAATGACCTGGTTATTATTGATGAGTTGATGGTAACTCCTATGCTTTTTACAGATGCGACAAGCACGCCTGCAAAAGCATTGAAGAAGGAGGCTGAAAGACGCCGCAAATTGTGGGACGACAACTCTTCGGAAAAAACGAAGGCGGGTAATCGACTAGTAATTATTGGATATGATGGGGACAAGAGATATGAGAATGTAACTTCTTACATTCCGGGAGAAACGATTAAAAAGGTGAATGGCAAATCAATGTCCCTGCTGGAATTCTTTGTACATTCGCCATTTAAAGATAGCCTGGTGGAGGGAAGAGCTGAGGCTGATAAGAATGAGACATCCATAGTAATGCAGGCAAGATTTAAGAATGCTAGTACGGATACCAAACCATCAGCTTTGTATCTGTTTGGTGGGGATGCCGACCATTATATATGGGAGGAGATTCAGGACCAAAGCTCAGCTCATGGTAATGACGATAAATTGGATTTTGACATCTTTATGGCTCCCCACCATTGTTCATGGACTTACTTTAATGATGTGCCTTACAAAAAAGGTGAAACTGATGAACCGGTAAAATCGTCAAAGGATTTAATACAAGACCATAAGATGTCCGGGGCTGTAATAATCGCTTCGTCGAAACAGATTAAGGATGACGACGACAATCCTCCTCATTATCCGGCCAAGGGGGAATATGTGAAACTGATAGGTTCGGATAAGTTTATATCTTTAGCAGAGGAACCTGGCACAAAGAAGCCTAAACCAGTGGTGTATGAAGTTACATCCAGCGGCTTTCAGAGGAAGGATAAAAATCAACAGAATGGTTCTGCAGGTGCGGCAATAGGTAGCTCAGGTACAACCGGCAGGAAATCAGCGTATGGAAGAAAGTAACGATTACCCACAATTCACATCGTGTACACAGGCGGAGGTTCCGCTATGTGTTCTAGATGATGTCAAAAGAGTCGCCAGGATGAGTGGTGTCTCTTTTGATAACATCTATTATAGGTATCATGATTCTGTAGTGGTTAGGCTGGTCTTAACACTTGAACTACCGACAAGGTATGACAAAACTACGGCACTGGTAAGAGCAGAAGAGCCTGTATTTGTGGAATTCTATTCTGATTATCCAGACAGAGTTCCTCGTGTTTTTATTGGCAGAAATGACTTCGATTATGACCATACACCTCATATTTATTGTGAGACGAAGAGTGGACTTAGACCAATCTGTTTGTTTCGTGGTAATGGTGATGAGTGGTTCGCAAATATGGAGATTGAGGACTTTATCAAACATCTTAGGTCTTGGTACGAGGATTTGGCTTCTGGTGCGAACATAGAGGACGGAGGGGAGTTTGAGCCATTAAGGCTTGAGGGGTATACTGCAACCATGTCGTATGATTATGAACAGCTATCAGATGAAATAGACAAGGCTGATGAACAGCAAGAAGAAAAACCTCTTTTTGTATATCGTCGATCAGAAAAGAAAATGGTGAGATTGACGAAAGACAACTATTGGCTGTTAGAAATACCAGGTGTTGAGAAAAAGGATGTTATTTGGGGCTCAGTATGCTGGGATTGCTCAAAAAGGAGTTGTGATACATATGATATCTTATTACCAAGAACATATTCGGAACTTAAGGATTATGCGAATAGACATGGTGTAGAAATAGGAACAACTGTTAGTGGTATGTTAGATAAGATGGATGATGATTCCTCCAGTCTTGTTATTGTTCTAGCAATAAAGCGAAGTAAAAAGCTTATAGGAGCGAATTCTTTCTATCAATTTGTGAACTTTGAAATAACATGTGATACCGATACCGAAGGGAAAAAAGTGGTGACACCGACCTCAGTGGTAAAATTTCACAATCACGAATCACCTCTTACGACAAAGAAGGCTCATGAGATATCAAACTTGGATACAGATATTGCTCCTTCGCTAATCGTTGCAGGTTGTGGGGCTCTTGGTTCTAAAATCGCAATGCATTTGGTACGATCCGGTATAACCAATATTGTATTTTGTGATCCCGATTATTTAAGTGAACATAATCTGTGTCGACATGCACTTCTTGATAATTCCGTTTATAAGAACAAGGCCGGTGAGATGAGGAGTGTTGCCAATCTGACATACTTTCATGAGATTCCTAAGGCTGATGCTCGTAGTGAGGAGATCAAAACTATATTGGAAAATAAGGAGTTTTTGAGCAAACGAAAGCCTGACTATCTCCTTGATTTTACTGCATCGAAGGTAGTCCATAACCAATTGGTAAGAATTGAGGATAGACCACTAGCAATAAGTGCTGCTATTTATGATAATGGTAAATTTGGTATGTTGATGTGTGAAGGAACTGATGGTGGGGTAAGGTTGGATGATGTGATGGCTACTATTCTCGCTCAATACAAGACTGATTCATTTGTTTCAAGTTATCTTATGAGGGAGAAAGGTATTTCGCACGAACCTGTTTCTTTGTTAAACGTGGGACTAGGCTGCAATTCAGAAACATTCATCCTCGCGGACGATGCTATTTCTTTGTACGCTTCATCTATGAGTATTACGATTAAAGATATCTTTGCGGGAAATCATTCTGATGGTGGATGCTGGATGTATATGAGGGATGAATATGGAGGCTTGAAGGTTCAAAAAATCGAAGTACCCCAATTCTGTTGTTATGATGTGGATACATGGAATGTCCGTATATGTAATAAGGTTGTTAATGAAATTGTTGAACAGACCGAGATGGCTGGCAAATATGAAACAGGTGGCTACCTTATAGGGCAGTGTAATCTAAAGACAAATACAATTCATGTAATCGACACCATAGAGGCTCCGGAAGATACTATACATAGGGGTGACTACTTGGTTCTTGGTAAAGCTGGCATAAGGAAAAAACTATCACAGATAGAGCGTCGGTCAGGTGCTACATTTGGTTATGTAGGAGAGTGGCATTCGCATCCTAACGGCCCCAGCGGATTTAGTGCCACGGATTTTGAAGAGTTTGCTAATAAGGCAGAAGAGATGAAAGCTGACGGGGCTGCAAAGCCAATACTTGAAGTGCTAGTGTCGCCGGCAGGTGTGAATTGTGCGGTGTTGACTTTGGTATAGTTGTGCTTTCGTGTGTTTGACGTAAGAATTTTAAAAAGTATTGGAAGGAATGGATAAGATTGGAATAAAGTTTGTATATTTGCGGTGTGAAGGCTGCAACGATGTCGCGGCAGAGAGACATAAAGAAGTGAATAATCAATGAAGGATGAACAGAAGATATATTTCGACTATAAGGAGGCACCCTATTTCCGTTCGAAGTGGGGTGTCTACGTTCCGATATTTATTGGGGCCATTATCCTTTTGGTGGAACTGATACTGAACTTTACAGCATATAGTCTGGCTATTACAATTCCTATTCTTCTACTGTATTTCTACTCTGTATTAAAGAAAAAGGAGAATACTGATAAATTGACAGAAGAAAAGATAGTAGAGAAGAAACTTCAATCTGTCATCAACGGAATGTGCAAGAATAAGAAATGCAAAATGGCTTGGAAAGAATATGTGATAACCATACCTCAGCAGCAGTACCTGCCGATTAAGCGTTCTTTTTTCGTTGGACTGTCAAATGGAGAGGTTTGTCGATTTGAAATAACACATGCTGATGATGGTGGATTGGTAATACATACTAAGAGCACTAATGTGGAGAATGACGAGGATGTAGCAGCATTAGTGAGAAAACATAAAAAACAGGATGCAAAGGTAAAGGCGGAGCGTGTGATGGCTTATATCGCGGCAAGTGTTATCTTCATTGGATTTGCAGTTGTTTCATTAGGATTGTGGCTTGGTAATAATACAACCTGGATGAAAACCGCTATGTACATACTCATGGGTGACTTTTTCTTGGCTTTAACCCTCATGATGAGTCTAAGCAGATACGAGAAACGTAACAAGGTAGTGGGATTGGTTTATAAAATGACATATTGGAATATACAGGTATTATGGCTTATTATCATGCTGATTTTCCCTTCCATGTTGCTTTTGTCGGGCTTAATGGTTATTGTAATATTCCCATTCTCTGTGATAATGATGGCATTGAAGAGTTTGTCAACAGTTATCAGTATCAGTTCGCAAACAGTTCTGTTTATTTCGCTTTCACTCGGTGCCATTATTTCCGGTCACTATTCTGGTCCGTTGTTCGGTTGGTTGTCACGAGGCCTAACAGCAAACGGACACAAACATGAAAAGTATTTCAAGGAGCTGGTTGAGTATGTCTATAAGCCAACAAACATCCAGTTTGTGGTGTATTTCCTTTATGTGGTATATTTGGTCGTCTCAACTATATATAAATTTGAAATGGATGGATATGGTCTGATAGGGAACGATATGGATTTGGCAGTATTGGAGTCCTTTCTTGTGTTCATCGCATACTCGAACATGAAGAGTAAAAGGACAGCGACCGATTTCAGATTCTCAGAAATATTCAGGATTTTGTTTGGAATGTGGACAACGCATGACAATATAGAAGAAGATTTGAAGGATGGAGAAGAATAAATCGAATAGAATAACTGAACTTCCGGATTCGGATTTCCTGTCATTTCTATATTCGGAGAGGGATAGGGAGGAGAGTCTGAATTCGTATCAGGGGTGGAACTTGTGGGCTGTCATTGGTGCGATGATAACCGTGGCATGTGCTATATATAGCATAATATGCAATCATCAAAATGAGATTGGCTGGTTGAATTTGGGTTATTTTACTAGCGGCATTATTGGATTCTGTTTCTGTTATAGGAGTTGGGGCAAGTTTATTCTGTCTTTTCTGGAGCGTAAAAGAGGTGTTGACTATCGTAAGGTTAAATACTTGAAGGAGGTTGCCCCTATCCCATATCTTATTGTTGCTCTCCTCTGCTCCGTCACATTTGCGGTCTTTTTTCCACTGGCTAATAGTGTATGCAGATGGGGGCTTCTGTCAATATTGTGGATTTGGATGGCTGTGGCAAATGTTTTGGTTCTGTTAAATATGTATTTAGGCAAAGATAGTATTGTTATGTCATATGTCGATGGAATCTTGTTCCCCAATGTCAGGTTGTGGATATGGATTGAGATGGCGATTTCTTCTATATACTCTATAATATGGTTTCGGTCATATAGGCTCTCCGCCGGACAACTTCTCGGCTCTCCTGATTTTGAAGTAGCTGCTTGTCTTGCGACCTTAGTATTGCTTCTGTATTTATTGCTTAAGATAAAGATGGCTAATAGAAAATCTTCTGTGATAGATGTCTTATTAGATGAGTATGTCTATAAGGGCGCAAAGAGGGAGGTCGTACTTCAGAAACTACAAGCTAATAGAATGGGATATGGAATTGTGGAGATATGCAAGCAAGAACTTGACGAGTTGATGAAGTATGCAGAGGCCTTTGATGTACAGAAGAAGCAGATGGAAAGCATAAAGGAGGCATTGACCAACGATACCATCGATGTTTGTCATATTCAGGAAGAGATGGAGAAGGTAACCAAGACCATGGATTATATCAAAGACTGGAGCCAAAAGGTACGTTTATTAGATGCTAAAATGGTAAAAGTTAAGAATCAAGTGAAGGAGATTGTACTTGATGAAAATTTCGATAAGATGCTTGATGTCGGGGACTTGATGCTTGAGAAGGCTGATGTGATGACGCAGAGTGTTGGAGAAGTGATGAACGAGTTTAAAGGATATGCAGATAGACACGCATGTGGAAATCTGGAATGCCCCATGAGGGATAAGGGATGCTCATAGAGAAGTGTCAGTAGGACTAAGAAACCAACGGGGGAAATAATATGGATTTGTATTTTTGGAATGCATATAAACGTTTAGAAAAGGAAGTGCTTGAACTATCTGAGTATATACATATCTCAGATGATCAACTAGACGTGTACTCTCTTAAGATTGGGGACCTCCTTGTCAGGACGGCAATTGAGGCAGAGACACTGGTGAAACTTTTGTACCATGAGAATGGTGGAACAAAACCAAATGGGAAAGACTTATATTTTGACACCGACTGTTTCAAACTGTTGGAGGATAAATGGACTCTCAGTAAGAAGACCATTATAGTTACAGCACCATCATTTTTCCTAACGGGGAACAGAACTCTGCGACCTCTACATAAGGCCTATAAAAGAGGTACGAGTTCTTCAAAATGGCAAGTCGCATATCAAGCTGTTAAACATGATAGAGTGAATAATCAAAAGAGTGGTAACATTGGCAATCTCTTGTTAGCGCTTGGAGCATTATACATTCTGAATATATACTATCGTGGTGCCAATTTTCCCAATGTTACTGATGAGACTGCCAGTAACATTGATTGGGGGCTTGGATCGGAGTTGTTCTCAGTGAAGATCAGCCCTGAGACAATAGGTAAATCCGTAAAGGATATTTATGTGAAGAAAGACGATTACGATGAGAGTATTTATTTGGTTAAGCATACCGATGATACGGCAAAGATAATGGTAGAATTGTTTGATGACATACAAAATGAAGTAAATAAGAATACTTCTTTTGGCGTAACTGATAGATTTAATGAATTGAAAGACGCTGGAGAAATACAAGTTGATAAGGACAATATGATTGAACAGCTTAAAAAGGTTTATAACGATTTGCATGATGAGAATTTCCGAAAAGAACTAGAAAAGAGAAAAATGGAAATTCATCAGGTATTTCTGCAATTAAAGTTGGAAGCTGTTCTGAATACTAATCAGTATAAATAGAAACAAAGAAATGACGCAGGAGGAAAGATGGCTGAAACGATATGAAGAGGTAATGGCTTTCATTGAAAGTAATAAGCGGAATCCGTCGAAGTATCGTATTGAAGAGCATGATATGCTGAACTGGGTTAAGCAGCAAAGAAAATTGAAAAATAAGGGAGAATTGAAGGCTGAGAGAGCGGAGATGTTGGAAAGGCTGTTATCTTTGTGGGAGGAGTATAAAAGAGTGAATCAGTACGTTTAGCTTACCGTTTATTGTTTACTGTTTACTGTATACTGTTAATGATTAAAGGTTAATTGTTATGACATTTGAAGATATACAAGAGATAATCGCGAAGGATGAGCATCGCTGTCTGGAGTTGAAGAAAACGACAGGGGAGTTGCAGGATGGTATGCACTCGGCTTGCGCTTTTTTGAATACTGAGGGCGGTTTGCTAATCTTTGGCGTTGCGCCTACGTCGCTGAAGATTCTCGGACAACAGGTGACGGACTCTACGCAACGGGAAATTGCCCAAGCTTTGGCCGGGCTCTACCCTGCGGTGGAGGTGAAGCCTGAATACATTGATGTGCCGGGAAGGAATGGCGACCAACTAATCGTGATGCACTTCAGCGGCTGGAGGTGGGGCCAGATGCCTTACACATACCGTGGTTGCCCTTATTACAAGAATGAGAGCACTACGCAGGTAATGCCGCAGGAAATGTATGAGGAGCGGCTGCGGGCGGCTAAACCGGAGAAGTTTGCATGGGAAAGACAAGAAGCAGAGGGAGTGGCATTGGCAGACTTGGATGAGAAACGGATTCGTGGAGCTGTGCGTCTTGGCGTAGAACGCGGACGTATGCCGGCAACGGCAGAGGCTGAAAGTGTTGAGTCGCTACTGAGCAAGTGGAATCTGATGCGTGACGGGAAGGTGTTGAACGGTGCAGTGGCTCTGTTTGACAAGAATCTGAGTGGCTATACGCAGATGTCGCTGCGGCTGGCTCGTTTTCGCGGCACGGATAAGAATGAGTTCGTGGACAGTGGTCGGGCGGATGGCAATTTCTTCGATTTGCTGGATGCTGGTATGGCGTTCTTGTTTAAACACCTTTCGCAGAGTGGCAAGATTGTGGGGTTCCAGAAGGAGGAACATCTTGAAATTCCGGCTGAGGCCTTGCGTGAGGCTCTGACGAATGCCCTTTGCCATAGGCAGTTGGAGAAGTATAATCTGACTCCGAGCATTGCTGTTTATGATGACCGTGTGGAGATTGAGAATCCAGGACGTTTGCCGTTTGATTTGACACCAGAGACTATCAAGAGCGCACATGCATCGTATCCGTATAATCCGCTGATTGCTGAGGTGCTGTTTAAGTCTTCGTTTTTGGAGAGTTGGGGTTCTGGTGTGGGCAGAATGGTGGATGCCTGCCGTGCGCAGGGTGTGCCGGAGCCGGAGTATGAAGTGGCTGGCGGGTTTGTGAGGATTGTGTTCAGGAGACCAGAAGGGGCTGGTGTTGTAAATGGTCCTGTAAATGGTGATGTAAATGGTGATGTAAATGGTCAATTAAATGGTCAATTAAATGGTCAGTTAAATGGTCAATTAAACGATAGCCAGAAAGAGACCTTTGAGTTTATAAAGGCTCACGAGGGTTATAATACAACCAAAATAGCGGACGGCCTTGGCAAACCATTCAGAACCATTGTTAAGCATATAAATGTGCTTCTTGAATTGAATATGATAGAGCGTCGTGGTAGTAAGAAGACGGGTGGATATTATGTGAAGAAGGCTGAGGGATGAAGGATGAAGGAGGGAAGATGAAGGACTATCCAGATAGGATGACGGCGATACAGGCGAGGAGGTTTGGCGAAGATGTATTGAATATCGTGAGCCAGATTCCTTGTGGGATGGTGACGACGTATGGGCATATTGCGGCGTTGGCGGGATGGCCGAGTCATTCGAGGATGGTGGGGCGGACATTGAGATATTCGCCTGAGGCAGCAGAGTTGCCCTGTCATCGGGTGGTGAATAAGGAGGGGCGAACGGCTCCAGGGTGGAGCAGGCAACGAACTCTATTGGAAGAAGAAGGTGTTAGGTTTAAGCCTAACGGACATGTGGATATGGGGCGGCATCTTTGGGAGCCGTCGGTCAATGGAGAGATGTCTGAAGGCTGAGGGATCTACAACAGGAAGGTGGCCAATTGTTGGTAATAAGAGAGATAATCAGTGAATGAAGTGAACATCGAAAAACACCACTTTTGTAAAGTTTAAAGTTTATAGTTTAAAGTTTATAGTCAGTTTAAAGAGTTTATTGTTTACAGTTTACAAGCCCAAATTCTTTTATTCCTGCACCTGCCTACGTCAGGTTACACTCTTGGAAGGCAAAAACTGTAATTCTAACGATAACCTTAACGATAACGAAAACGAAAACGAAAACAGTTGAGAGTTTAGAGTAGCTTACGGGTTACGGCTTACGGGTTACGGGTTACCGGTTACTGCTTACCGGTTTCGGCTTTACGAACTTTTAAGCTGTAAGCTTCTAAGCCGTAAGCCTTTTATGTGGGGTGAGGGAATAACAATGGCGTTAGAGGGAGTACTACCAAGAGTTGAGAGATGAGGGTTTAGAGTTGAGGGACAGTTTAAAAGTTTAAGGAGTTTATTCCGTAAACATCGAAAAGCACGAAAGACCCTAAAACTATCAAGAATTTGTGAATTAACGAACACGAATTACACGGATTGACACGGATTAGAACAAAAACAGGAAAAACACCTTTCAAGAGCATAAGTCTTTACAGACTATTGCAGTAGCTCAAACCACAAGTCCATTGTGAGCGAGCTCCCATGTCCTTATGTTTTAAACTCCTGCACCTGCCTACGTCAGGTTAATACTCTTGGAAGGCAAAAACTGTAATTCTAACGAAAACCTTAACGAAAACGAAAACGATAACGGAAACGATTGTTTAATGGATTAAATAAAATCGGGTAAATATTTGTAAATTCATTAAATAATTTGTACCTTTGTCCCCAACTTCATACTTACAGCATATGGATAAGCAGATATTGAAACAGATCCTTAGGGATAATCAGCAGGAGGTGGAACGTTATGTTGTAGAGCCTCGTGAATTAGCACTCGACGGTTTTCCTTGCCGCGTACTTGTAGGAGTACGCAGGACGGGTAAGTCGTATATGCTTTACCATTATATGCAGCAATTGCTTGCTGCAGGACATAAGTGGGATGAAATGCTTTATCTGAATTTTGAGGATGAGCGTTTGGAGAACTTTGGCGCTGAGGATTTCAACAAACTGTTGGAATGTCATCAGGAGATGTATGGCAAGCGCCCCATGCTGTTTCTTGACGAGGTACAGAACATAGACTCTTGGCATAAGTTTGCCCGACGAATGGCCGATGCTAAATATACCATCTTTATTACCGGTAGTAATGCCAAGATGCTCTCTGGCGAGATAAACACCACCCTTGGCGGACGTTTCCTGATAGCAGAGGTTTATCCGTACAGTTTCAAGGAGTTCCTGACAGTACATCAGGTGTCTTTTGGCGAGATAGACCTTTTGGCTACTGAAGGACGAGCCAGAGTGATACGCACTTTCGACGAGTACCTGAGATATGGCGGTCTGCCTGCAGCAGCTCTCTTGCCTGCTAAGCGAGACTATCTGAGCAGCATCTATCAGAAGATATACATGGGTGACATCATTGCCCGTAACAAGATTACTAATGTGGCTGGCATTCGTGTACTTATGCGCAAGATGGCAGAGAGTGTTTGTCGTCCCATCTCTTATAACCGCATCAATAACCTCTTGTCGAGTGTTGGCGGAAAGCTTAGTCTTGCCACTACCATCAAGTATGTGGAGTATTGTGAAGAGGCCTGGCTGTTATTGCGACTCAGAAACTATGCATCTACTTTGGCAGATAAGGAAAGTAACTGCAAGTATTATTTTGTTGATACGGGCATTCTAAGTTTGTTCCTCATTGATAAGGATGCTATGCTTTTGGAAAATCTTGTGGCTATTCAACTGTTCCGTATCTATGGTCACGATATTGACAATGGACGCGTATTCTTCTATCATGACGGCTATGAGGTTGATTTCTATATTCCAGATGACGAGCTGGCTATACAGGTGAGTTATTCGTTGCGTGATGAAGAAACCAGAAAGCGTGAAACGGAAGCCTTACAAAAGCTGCCTAATCGTCTGTCGTGTAAAAGGAGACTGATTTTGACTTATGACGAAGAGGAAACTATCAACGATAAGCATGGCACTATTGAGGTTGTTCCTGTATGGAAGTGGTTGATTTAACGAAAACGATAACGAAAACGAAAACGAAAACAGTTGAGAGTGAAGAGTAGCTTACGGGTTACGGGTTACGGCTTACCGCTTACCGGTTACTGCTTACGGGGGTGCTCTTCGAACTTTTAAGCTGTAAGCTTCTAAGCAGTAAGCTAATAAGCTGTAAGCTTTTTTGTGGGGTGAGGGAATAAAAATATGGCGTGGGGATGGAATAGTTCGGATAATTTTATTATCTTTGCAGCAGAAATATAACCCAAAGGAATGAAGGACTATCCCGATAGGATGACGGCTAAGGAGATCATAAGCTATATGGAGTCGCTGCGGAATGAGGAGCAGCGGAGGGTACTCATGGGGTTCTTTAAGACGGGTGCGGGTGAGTATGGCTATGGTGATGAGTTCTTGGGGCTGAAGGTGCCACAGACGAGGGAGGTGGTGAAGGCTGCATTGGCCATAAATCGTGAACCCTTAACCATGTCATCGACTTTGTCGCTTCGCTCGTCGAAGAACCATGAACCAATAACCATAGATGAGGTTCCTGAGCTGCTGATGTCGAAATGGCACGAGGTGAGGCTTTGCGGATTACTGATTCTCGTTGCAAAGTTTGAGAAGCTAGCGACCAAGCGACTGCTGCATGATGCGGAGGCTATTAAGGAGCGGAATGAGATACTGAAGATGTATCTGAAATATGCAGAGCGGGCGAACAACTGGGACTTAGTGGATTTGTCTGCACCTAAGATACTGGGAGCATGGCTGAAGACCCCCTCCTGTCCCCCTGTTAAGGGGGATGACCCGATGCAGATGGCATATAAGCGGCGGGTGCTTGATGAATTGGCGCAGAGCGATAATCTGTGGAAACAGAGGATGAGTATCGTATGTACGTGGAAGACTTCGCAGATGGGAGACCCGTCGTGGTGCCTACGCTATGCGGAGATTCATCTACATCATCCACATGACTTGATGCATAAGGCGGTAGGGTGGATGCTCAGGGAGATGGGTAAGCGATGTTCGATGGATTTGCTTCGCGACTTTCTGCGACAGCATGCACACGAGATGCCTCGCACTATGTTGCGTTATGCGATTGAGAAGATGAGTGAAGAAGAACGACAATACTGGATGAGAATTGAAAATTGAAAATTGAAAATTGAAAATTGAAAATTGAGAATTGAAAATTGAAAGTTGAGAATTGAAAAGTGAAAAGTGAAAAGTGACAGTTGGCTGAATACGGAGCATATCGATAGGAGCGGGGAGGGGATTGAGTATCACCCGCTGAGGCCTTTTCTGCCTGAGAATGCACGAGTGTTGTTTTTGGGCAGTTTCCCGCCACAGCGGAAGCGGTGGTGCATGGACTTTTACTACCCCAACTTTATCAATGACCACTGGCGCATTGAGGGGCAGATATTCTTTGGTGACAAGAATCACTTTGTCGATACGGAGCACAAACGCTTTAAGATTGACGACATTGTGGCGTTCTGCCAGGAGAAAGGTCTGGCGTTCTATGATACCTCTACCGCTATCCGGCGGTTGCAGGACAATGCATCGGACAAATTCCTGGAGGTGGTGGAGCCTACGGATATCCGTGCGCTTCTGGCCCAGCTGCCACAGCTTCGTGCCATCGTTACCACGGGCGAGAAGGCCACGGAGACGATTTGCAGGACGATGGGGATAATGGATGTGCCGAAAGTGAACACTTCTGTTGGGATAACGAACACGAATAGCACGAATCTGTCGAATGGAGGCGGTTTGCTATTGTATAGACTGCCCAGCAGTTCGCGAGCTTACCCGCTATCCTTCGACAAGAAGGTGGAGGCATACCGAAAAATGTTTATGGACTTTAATATACAATAAGAAGACCTTCGGCTTTTTTTTGTGCCTGTCAGATGAATTTCTGAAAGGAATTGTGTAAAAAGTAAAATATTTTGCGGGTTAAGTTGTTAATTATAAATGGTGGCCGTGTGGGTCACCATTTATTTTATTTATTAACTTAATTTTCAAAAATTATGAAAAAGTTTTTTTTCATGGCAGGATTAGTTCTGCTGTGTGCTGCTTGCAGCAAGGAGAGTGAGAACATGGTTAGTAACGTTCAGATGGAGAAGACTACAACAGCTCCGGTTAGGGTGCATGTCAGCGGCTTCACCGTTAGCCAAGAGGAGTTTCAGGCTCCACGACGAGCTGCACAGTCTTTGGCTGACTACACTGGCGTGAAGGCTATCACGCTGGTGTTTTATAGCGGTAGTACTGAGACTTACAAGCACGAGCAGGTGAGGGGAGCCTTGGAAGAGGGCGAGACCCTTGGCGAGTTTGAGTGCTCGTTGCCTATGGGTAGCTACACGATGGTGGTGATTGCCAGAGGTCGGGGCGAGAACGATGGATTTACATTGACGAGCCCCACCGAGGCCGCTTACACCGGTGACCATTCGCGCGAGACATTCGCCTATACGCAAGTGGTGAACGTCACCAACACGAGTGCGGTGGATATCAGTGCAACACTCAATCGTATCGTGGCAAAACTGGAGGTTCGCTCTTCCGACGGTCGCACGGCCAATGCCACCAAGGTGCGCATGACGATGTCAGCCGGTGGCAAGAGTTTCAATCCCACCACGGGTCTGACTACCGCCAATACAGGTTTTGCCAACACAGTGCCCATCAGTGCAGCAGTAGGAAACACCTCCAGTTCTACCAGCTATATTTTCCTGGCCAATGATGAACAGAATGTCAATGTCACCATCGAGACATTGGATAATGACGGTGCTGTGTTGTTCAGCAAGACAGTAGATAACGTCCCTTTCAAGCGCAATCGCGTCACCATACTCACCGGTGCCATGTACACCAACGATGCCGTGAATGGAACCTTCCTGCTGGAGACGGCTTGGCTCTCTAATGAGAATGTTGCATTCTAATGAACGGGAGAATATGTTATGTCAAGGTTTTCATTCATCATGAGAGCACTCTATGCGCTCGCCATGACGGTGGCGCTGGTGTCTTGCGAGAAAGCCATTATGGCTGTGGATTCTACGACATCCGGTGACAAGAACGGCAACCTGCGCGTCAGCGTCTATCAGATAGAACAGACGCCTTTTACCTCTATCACACGTCGGGCAGACAACGCCACAACCCGAGCGGCACAAGATGCCTCCAAGGCTTGCACCCGTTTGAACTTCGCCATCTACGATGAAGGCGGTTCCCGTCTCAAGCAGGTGAACCAGACGTCCGACAACGCCAGTTTTGGCCAGTGCGCCTTTCAACTCGAAGAGGGCACCTACCAGTTGGTGGTCGTAGGCCACAGTGCCAGCAGCAACCCCACGATGACCGCCCCCACGAAGATACAGTTCACTAATGCTACGGGCTATACCGACACCTTCCTGTGCTATGGCGAGGTGACCATCGGTGAAGAGTCGGTGGATTACGAGGTCTCCCTCGACCGTATCGTGGCGCTCTGTCGCTTCGTCGTCACCGACGACATCCCGGCTGAAGTCAAGAAGATGCGGTTCTACTATACCGGCGGCTCCGGCGCTTTCAATGCAGTGACGGGTCTCGGCTGTGTGGCCAGCAAGCAGGACGTGAAGTTCGACGTCACCCCTACGGGCAGTAAGCAGTTCGACCTCTACACCTTCCTGCACGACCTGTCGGACAATATCGCCCTCACGGTCACGGCTTTCGATGCCGGTGGCAATGAACTCTACAGCCGTCAGTTCGACGTGCCCATGCAGCAGAACCACATTACGTGGCTCTCGGGAGCGTTCTTCAGCGACTCCGGTTCCTCCACCACCACCATCTCTGGTGTGACGGTCAATACCGACTGGGCAGGAGAGACCTATCTGACGTTTTAAATAAAAAGTGGAGGGTGGGAGGGCGTTTGTAGTTTACAGTTTATAGTTTACAGTTTATAGTTTACAGTTTACGGTTTACAGTTTACGGTTTACAGTTTACGGTTTACGGTTTACGGTTTACAGTTTACGGTTTACGGTTTACAGTTTACAGTTTACGGGTGAAGAAAATGGGGATTTATTTGGTGGTTATGGAAAAAATGAGTATTTTTGCAAACCGATAGAGAAATTGAGATAATGAGATAATGAGAAATTGAGATAATGAGAAAGGGAGTATTATGGTTGTTGATGGTCGTCGGTGTGGCGTGCCACGGACAGGAGAAGACGCAGGTGGATTTGTTCTGCGGTGCAGACCTGTCGTATAGTGACACGAACTTTGAGCGACTCTACAACGTGATGATTAATGTGACGCCAGGCGTGAAGTGGTATATGGGTCACGACTGGATGTTGGCAGGACAGCTGAGCTATGCCGCCGTGAACTACGGCTATGCGGAGCGTAACAACTACCTGCGAGTGGGAATGGTGGCACTGTCGAAGGAGATAACCTTTGCTGCCGACCAGCATGTGAAGTTGACGGGTGGTCTGTTCTCGAGAGAGCGCTACGGCGTGGATGCCCGTTGGATGATGCCCATCAACTCGTGGCTGCTGGTGCAGGCGCGGGCAGGACTGACGAATACGTGGTGGATGTCAACAGACGAGACGCGATTTGAAGGGAAGAAGTGGACACCGAACGCCATCATCGGTGCCAACGTATGGATAGACCCGTGGGCCACGGAATTCCGAGTGAGTGGTGGACGCTACATCAACAAGGACTATGGCGTAGAAGGAGAGGTGTATTGTCATTTTAAGCACTGCTCTGTGGGACTCTTTGCCCAGTACCATGAGTTATACCGCGAGCCATACGCTCACAGTAAGCATCGGTATTCGGGAGGCTTCCGTGTGGTGATGATGATACCGCCGTATAAGAAGTCGGAGAAGAAGGTGAGGATACGTCCTGCCTCGAACTTCCGACTGACCTACAATGCACAGTCGGATGGATACTCGATGAAGAAGTATCATACTGATCCGGAGGAGAACGAACGTGAATATCAAACGAAGGTGTTATGGGGAACAGGATTGTATCGATAATAGCAGCGATGCTGCTGATGCAGGGTGCATCGGCACAGCAATATACAGGTATGGGAGGACTTATCCAGGTGCCGTCGGCAGACATGGATACGGTGCCCGTGGCACATATCGGAGCACACTATGTGGACAAGCACATGGTGCCTGATAGGATGACGATAGACGGCGAAAAGTTTAACTCGTGGACGAACTATCTGACGATACAGCCGTTCCGCTGGATAGAGATAGGCTACGGCTATACGTTATGGAAGTTCCATAAGAATAAGGATCCTAAAGCAGAAGTCGGATTCTATGCCAAGGACCGCTATTTCTCCGTACGACTACAGCCTATCCGTGAAGCACGCTGGTGGCCATCGGTGGTGTTGGGTGGCAATGACGTCTGGGGATCAAGTGACGAGGGACAATCCAGTTCAAACTACTATAAGAACTTCTATGTGGCGCTGTCGAAGCATGTAGAGGTAGAAGGACAGCGGATCGGTGCTCATCTTGCCTACAGAAAGTGGAAGCGTGACTATAACAGGAAGTGGGATGGCGTCGTGGGAGGCATCACGGTACAACCCTCGTTCTACCGGCCGCTGCGATTCATCGCAGAGTGGGATGGCTGTGAGCCGAACGTGGGTGTCGATTGTACCTTGTTCCGATATGTGATGCTGCAGGCCTCCCTACAGAATATGCAGTATTTCTCGGGAGGTGTCTGCCTGAGGATACCGTTGGTTAGAATCGGTAGTCGATGCCGAGACCTATGACGTGGTTGGTGCGTGAGTAGGTCTCCGTGCCATAGCTTGTCGCTTTTTTGTAGTCGCTGTAGAGACTGCAGAAGTAACCGGCATTGAGGCGTATCTGTTGGTTGATATTCCAGGCGCCACCGAAGCCAATGGACCAGCTGTCGCAGGCAAAGGAGGTGTTCTGCTCGTAGCCGTCGGAGAGGCCGTAGTCGGTGCGCTGACCGCCACAGCTGACGGTGAATTTCTCGTTGATGTCCCATTCTACACCTGCCAGCAGCTCATGGGTGCCGTGTTTCAGTTCTTTTTGTCGGTCGTTGGCCATCTTGGCGTTCTTGTCGTCGAAGAAGTGATACTCCAGGGTAGCACGCAACTTGGGCGTGAACTCATAGCCGGCAGCGACGGCGAGTAGGGCAGGCATGTCGTAACGGGTGCGGACACCATCCTCGAAGGGGGCCTTGGCAGCCGTCAAGGCTGTGCCCATCTCCTTCAGGGCAGCAGGACCATAGCCGGGGATGGCAGCGACCTTTGCCTTCAGGGCGCTTCCGAGGTCGGCAAACAGGATGTTGGTGTCGTTCTTGGGGTTTACCTTGGTGCGGAACTCATAACGGGCGGCAAAGGTAAAGGCACCCATGTGGAAGTCGGCAGCGACAATCGGGGTAAAGCCCCAACCCTTCTGATCGACATCGATGAGCATGGTGGCAGCGTCTCCATAGGTGGCATGACCACCGGCGATGACGTGTCCACGGTAGTAGCCGTCGTAGTAGTTGGCACGGAAACCGACGGCTGCCGACAGACAGTCGAGGATCTTGTAGGAGAAGTTCACCTGTCCACCATAGATATACTGCTTACCCTTCATCTCGGAATTCAGAGTATAGGAGCCTTCCGGCGTGTTGACGCCCGGAAGCTGGTTGAGCTTAGTCAGGGCGTTGGTCACCATGAGGTTATACTGTGGTACACCGTCAGCGTACTTGACAAAACCGCCGCTTCCCACGATGCCTATCATGGAAGAGATGGCCCAGCGGTCTTTCTTATAAGTGGCAAAGAGGGCAGGGACGATGGGTGCGGAAGCCTTACCCTCGAAAGTCTTTTCCAAGGCTGTTGTCGTGAGTTTGATGTCACGGTTCTGCCAAGGTTTCTGGAAGTTCAGCGACAGCTGCCAGCCCTCATGTCCCCAGACTGTACCTGCGGGATTGGAGTAGGCGGCATCAATGTCGAACGTGGCGCCTCGTGCCATCATGCGGTCGAAGGCGATGTGATAGTTGGTGTTGGTCATCAGACCACCGGCGTGTGCTGTGTTAACAGCGGCACAGAGTGCCATCCATAAGATTCCTTTTTTCATGTCGTATTGTTCTAATCGGCGGCAAAGGTACGACAAATTTCCGAAAAAACAGAAAAAAAGGATATTTTTTTGAGTTTAAAGTTGAAAGTTTGCGGTTTACTGTTTAGAGGGTGCCCTTGGTGGAGGGAAGCTCGTAGTGATAGACGTCACGGCGGACGGCCATTTTGAGGGCTCGTGCCAAGGCCTTGAAGATGCCTTCAATCTTATGGTGCTCGTTGTCGCCCTCAGCACGGATGTTGAGGTTCATCTTGGCGGCATCGCTGAGACTCTTGAAGAAGTGCAGGAACATCTCGGTAGGCATCTCACCGATGCGCTCACGATGGAACTCGGCATCCCAGACGAGCCAGGGGCGTCCACCAAAGTCGAGGCAGACGCTGCAGAGGCAGTCGTCCATGGGTAAGGAGTAGCCGTAGCGCTCAATGCCACGTTTGTCGCCAAGGGCTTGCAGCAGGCATTCGCCAAGTGCCAGGGCGGTATCCTCGATGGTGTGGTGCTCATCGACATGCAGGTCGCCCTTGGTGTGGATGGTGAGGTCTATCATGCCGTGTTTGCCGATTTGTTCCAACATGTGGTCGAAGAAACCGAGGCCGGTGGTGATGTCGCAGTGGCCGTTGCCGTCGAGGTCGAGCTTGACGTAGATGTCGGTTTCCTTGGTGGTGCGGCGCACTTCTGCCGTGCGCTCTCCGCCGTAGGCGATCGCTACGGCGCGCTGCCAGGACTCTGCGGAGGAGGACTCAGCGGGTGAACCGCTGAGCACAGGAGGGGCGGCAGAGCCGCTGAGCACAGGAAGGGCGGCAGAGCCGCTGAGCACAGGAGGGGCGGCAGAGCCGCTGAGCACAGGAAGGGCGGCAGAGCCGCTGGGGCTGGTGGAGGTGCTGGGAGCGTAGTTGATGCGGAGGAAGCCGCAACCGATGTTGGCGGCGAACTGGCGGTCGGTATCGCGGTCACCAATGACGTAGCTGTGGGCGATGTCGTAATCGGGGGCGTCGATGTATTTCTGTACCAGACCCGTATTCGGTTTACGGGTGGGGGCGTTGTCTTCCGGGAAGTGGGGGTCGATGAGAATGTCATCGAAGGTGACGCCCTCGCCACGTAGGGTGTCGAGGATGAAGTTCTGCACGGGCCAGAAGGTGTCTTCCGGGAAGGCGTCGGTGCCCAGTCCGTCTTGGTTGGAGACCATGACGAACTCGTAGTCGGTATGCTGGCGCAGGAATGCCAGACTGCTGATGGCACGTGGTACGAACTGCAGTTTTTCGAAGGAGTCGATCTGCTCGTCGGCAGGTTCGCGGATGATGGTTCCGTCGCGGTCGATGAAGAGAAGCTTTTTCATAAATGGAGACCCACCCCAGCCCTCTCTGAAGGGAGGGGGATGAGATTAAATATTAATTAATGACTTTTGTTGCTGTTGTTCGAGGTGCTTGGCTTCTGCTGAGCCCCAGGCATAGTAGGCCGTGAAGACGATGAAGAGTCGGAGGCAGAGCAGGAGGGTGGTGATGAGGAGCCACACGGCGGCCGTGGCATACGGCATGTAGGTCGGCATGGTCTGAGGGTCACCCATCATCACACCTTGTTTGGACTGCCACTCTGCCAGCGTCAGCACGAGGGCGGGCAATGCTACGAATGCTTCAGCCGGCAGCAGGACGATGAGTCCTAACAGGGTGATGCCTATGAGGAGGAAGAGATGACGACGTGCAGGACGCCACAGGGCACGTAGCGGTCGCTGGGTGATGCTGCTGCCCGTCTTCCACCAGAGCAGCAGTTCCAGAAGGAGGGCGATGGCTGCCAGGGGTACGAAAAAGTAGAGGTCGTAGATGACGAGCAGGATGACAGCCACCTCTGTTAGGGCTGTGAGGAGCAGGAAAGGCCATACGGCTTTCAGCGTCTGCCAGCATGTGGAGGTGTAGAGACGTCCTGCGGCAGCGATGATGCTACGGTAGCTGCGTATCTTGAAGAGTATGTCTTGTTGTTGTGATTCCATTGTTTTTTTGTTTTGTGTGGTGCAAAGGTACGAAAATAAATGAAAAATGAAAAGTGAAAAGTGAAAAATTTGGCATTATCCTAGAATATTCGTACCTTTGTACCCAAATAATGAAATAAACGCACTAATCATGAAGAGACTGAAGTGGGGCTTCATCGGTTGTGGTGAGGTGACTGAGAAGAAGAGCGGCCCCGCCTTTTCGGAGGTGGAAGGTTCTGAGGTCGTGGCTGTGATGAGTCGTCAGGAACGGCGTGCTCGCAGTTATGCCGAGCGGCATTGCATTCCCCGTTGGTTTACCGATGCCCAGGAGTTGATAGACGACCCCGAGGTGAATGCCGTATATGTCGCCACACCGCCGTCGAGTCATGCCACCTTTGCCATTATGGCCATGCGTGCCGGTAAGCCGGTGTATGTGGAGAAACCCTTGGCAGCATCGTATGAAGATTGTGCCCGCATCAACCGCGTCAGCGAGGAGACGGGAGTACCCTGTTTCGTGGCTTACTACCGTCGCTATCTGCCCTATTTCCTGAAGGTGAAGGAACTGATAGAGCAAGGTGTCATCGGCAAGGTCATCAACGTACAGATCCGTTTTGCCACTCCTGCCCGTGAGTTGGACTATGCCCATCAGGAGAACCTGCCGTGGCGTCTGCAGCCCGACATTGCGGGTGGCGGTTACTTCTACGACCTGGCCCCCCATCAGCTGGACCTGTTGCAGTATTTCTTCGGCATCATCACCGAGGCCCGTGGCATCTGTGCTAATCGTGGCGGACTGTATCAGGCAGAAGACTCGGTGAGTGCGTGTTTTGAGTTTGAGGGTGGTCTGCCGGGCAGCGGGTCGTGGTGTTTCGTGGCCCATGAGTCGGCACGTGAGGACCGTATTCATATCATTGGCGATAAAGGATCGGTCATCTTCTCCGTCTTCGACTACCAGCCCATCAAGTTGCATACCAGCGAGGGAACACAGGAGTTGGATATACCCAATCCGCCCTACGTACAATATCCAATTATCAAGAGTGTCTGTGAACATCTGCAGGGCATCGGCATCTGCGAGTGTACCAGTGTGTCTGCCACCCCCGTCAACTGGGTGATGGACCGTATCTTGGGAAAGTTCTGAACGGCATAGCATGATGAGAAAGGTGTTGCTGACGATGCTGCTGCTGACAAGTCTGGGCGTATATGCCGAAGACTCGATACCGGCATTGGAACAACCCAAGAAGATGGGGTGGCTGCGCCGCCTGGTGCGGGGCTTCAGCTACATCGACACGAACTATGTGGAGCCCCAGCATTACAACTGGTCGGTGATGATGCAGGGCAACTACAACTACGACTACTACCGGCTGAGTACGGTGGGAGACAACAAGCAGTCCATCTCCTTTGCTCCCACAGGGTCGTTCAAGGTGGGTCCGTATTTCGGTTGGCGATGGGCATTCTTAGGCTATACCTTCGACCTGCGCCATCTGGACCTGAACATCAACTCGAAGACCTTCGACTTCAGCTTCTACAGTGCGCAGATAGGTGTTGACGCCTGTTACCGTCGTACCGGCTACGACTATAAGGTGCGTCATGTGAAGTTAGGCGACGGTATTGACACTTATGCTTTGGAAGATGTGCCCTTCGACGGCATCATCGTGGGTATTACGGGCGTTAACGTGTATTACATCTTCAACCACAAGCGCTTCTCCTATCCCGCCGCCTTCAACCAGAGCACCTGTCAGAAGCTGAGCTGTGGCTCGTGGATGGTAGGACTGGGTTTTCTGCGCAACAGCATCGAGTTCGACCACGAGAAGCTGCAGCAGCTCATCGACCAGCGGTTGCCGGGTCAGGAGGTGAAGTTAGACAGTGCCCTGATGTTTAAGAGTGTGAACTACCACGACTACAACGTCTCTGTGGGTTATGGCTACAACTGGGTGTTTGCCCGCAACTGGCTGTTAGGAGCAAGTCTGTCGATGGCACTGGCGTACAAGCGGACGAAGAGTGAGTCGGACAGTCGTTTCAACATCCGCAACTTCAGCATCCGCAATGTCAATATCGATGGTATTGGACGCTTCGGACTGGTATGGAACAATACGCGGTGGTATGCCGGATCGTCTGTCATCATCCGTGCGTATAACTATAGGAAGTCGCAATTTGCCACCAACAATATTTTTGGGACATTGAGTGTTTATGTAGGGTATAATTTTGGGAGAAAAAGATGAAAGTTGAGAGTTGAGAGTTTAGAGTTGAGAGTTTAGAGTCAGTTTTTAAGTTTAGAGTTTAAAGTTGAAAAGTAATTAATAAATAAAATAAAAATATGGAACTACCTGATTTTATGAGTTATGCCAACAAGTTCTCACAGGCGGACTTTGTTGAGAAGATTGCACGTATTGCGAAGCGTGCGGGTGCTAAACTGGTGTATGCAGCCCTGATACTGTACTATACGCTGCAGAGCGACAAGATCAGTACTGCCAACAAGGCGATGATTATCGGAGCCTTGGGGTATATGATCAGTCCGTTGGACGTGGTGCCTGACGCCATTCCCATTGCCGGACTGACCGATGACCTGGCGGTGTTGCTCTTCGTGCTGAAGAAGGTGTGGACGGACATCGATCCTGAGATTCAGGAGAAAGCCAAGAGTCGTCTGTCGAAGTGGTTTGACGATGACGAGATCGACGAGATCAATCATCTCTTCGAGGAATAGTTTCTCAATGAGTAGCGAGGATGATTAGAGAAGACCAGGTTCGTGTGGTGCCACAGGTGGCTGCCAATGAACAGTCGTTGCGCAGCTATCTTGCCGAGGAGTTTGGCTTTGACGTGCGTACCATTACCGCCGTGCGCATTCTGCGCCGTAGCATCGATGCCCGTCAGCGCACTATCTTTGTCAATCTGAAGGTGCGCACCTATATCAACGAGCAACCGACCGACGACGAGTATGTCCATACCGACTATCCCGACGTGAGCGACCGTCCGCCGGTTATTGTGGTAGGTGCCGGTCCCGGAGGATACTTTGCCGCCCTGCGCCTCATCGAGTTAGGCTTGCGGCCCATTGTGTTGGAGCGTGGCAAGAATGTTCATGAGCGCAAGCAAGACCTGGCACTCATCACCAAGAACCAGCAGGTGGATGGTGAGAGCAACTACTGTTTTGGAGAGGGAGGTGCCGGTGCCTATAGCGATGGCAAGCTCTATACCCGCAGCAAGAAGCGTGGCAACATCGAGAAGATTCTCCATGTGTTCTGTCAGCATGGCGCCTCGACGAACATCCTGGCGGATGCCCATCCGCATATCGGTACCGACAAGTTGCCGCGCGTCATCGAGAACATGCGTAACACCATTATCAGATGTGGTGGTGAGGTACATTTCCAGACGAAGATGACCCGCTTGTTGCTGGAAGGTAACAGCGTGGTCGGTTGTCTGGCAGCTGACAAAGAATGGCATGGTCCTGTTATCCTCGCTACCGGTCATTCTGCCCGTGACGTCTATCGCTATTTAGCCGACAGCCACGTTGAGATGGAGGCCAAGGGTATTGCCGTAGGGGTGCGCTTGGAACATCCGTCAATGCTCATCGACCAGCTGCAATACCACAACCGTCAGGGTAGGGGAAAGTACCTGCCCGCTGCTGAATATTCGTTCGTGACACAGGTGGAGGGTCGTGGCGTCTATTCCTTCTGTATGTGTCCCGGCGGTTTCGTCATTCCTGCCGCCACCGACAAGCAGCAGATTGTTGTCAACGGCATGTCTCCTTCGAATCGCGGTGGACAGTGGTCGAACAGTGGTATGGTCGTCGAGCTGCGTCCGGAAGACGTAATTAGTGGTGAGAAAAAGCCCACCCCCGTCCCCTCCCTAAGGGATGGGAGGCTGATTAGTGGTGAGAGGGAAGCGTCGTCGCCACTGGCGATGATGCTCTTCCAGGAAGAGCTGGAGAAGAATTGTTGGCAGCAGGGCAATATGAAACAGACGGCACCGGCACAGCGTATGGCCGACTTCGTCAACAAGCGGCTGAGTTACGACCTGCCCAAGAGTTCTTATGCTCCCGGACTGATATCATCGCCTCTGCACTTCTGGATGCCACCAGCCATCAGTCATCGTCTGCAGGAAGGTTTTAAGTACTTCGGCAAACACTGTCACGGTTTCCTTACCAACGAAGCCGTGATGATAGCTGTGGAGACACGCACCTCCAGTCCCGTTCGTGTTCTCCGTGACAGCGACACCCTGATGCACGTCCGTCTGCAAGGTCTCTTCCCCTGTGGTGAAGGGGCAGGGTACGCCGGAGGCATCGTCTCTGCAGGAGTCGATGGTGAGCGTTGTGCAGAGATGTGTGCACAGTATCTACAACAGATTGTTTAAGCGGTTGCGAAGTTGGTCGGCTTCACTCTTACGGATGGACAACACCACTTCGCAGGTGTTGTCATACGTCTGACTGATGATGCGTGGCTGCATGTCCTTAACGACGCGCATCACGTCGTTCATCTGCGGATAGGCAAAAGAATATCGGACGACTTCCTCGACTTGCCGCGTCTCGATGGTGGCATGGCTGATGGCGTCAGCGGCAGCCTCACGATAGGCCACAATCAGTCCGCTGGTGCCTAAGTTGACACCCCCATAGTAGCGAACGACCACGATGAGGATATCCGTCAGTTCATTGCTGTTGATTTGTCCGAGGATGGGTTTGCCGGCCGTCGATGAGGGCTCTCCGTCATCGTTGGCACGGAACTCCTGACGGTCGGCGCCCAGCATATAGGCATAGCACACATGACGGGCATCGTAGTATTTCTTGCGGTATTGGGACACGATGTCCTTCACCTCCTCGACGGTGCTGACGGGATGAGCAAAAGCGAGGAACTTACTACGCTTTTCGGTGTAGTAGCCCTCGCTAGTTGTTGCTATCGTCTTGAATTCGTCGAGCATGGGTTTTGATTCTTCGATATGTCGTTACGTCGACATGTCGAGTTTACGACAGTTTGTGAATCACTAAGCCGCTGCGCAGCTTCGGTTCGAACCACGTCGCCTTCGGTGGCATGATCTTACCACTGTCGGCAATGTCCATGATCTGCTGCATGGTGACGGGATAGAGAGCCAGTGCAGCACGCATCTCACCACTATCCACACGACGTTTCAGTTCACCCAGTCCACGCAGTCCGCCCACGAAGTCGATGCGCTTCGATGAGCGCAGGTCTCCGATGTTCAGAATCTCGTCGAGAATCAGGCGGCTGGAGATATCGACATCCAGCACGCCGATGGGGTCGGTATTGTCATACGTTCCCTCCTTGGCCTTCAGGCTGAACCAGTGCTGGTCGAGATACAGCGAGAACTCATGCAACTGCTGCGGTTTGTAGATGTCCGTACCCTTGTCCTCTACCGAGAAGTTCTTCCGCAGTGCCTCGAGGAACTGCTCTGAGGTCAGTCCGTTGAGGTCTTTTACCACACGGTTATAGTCGAGGATGGTGAGCTGCGAAGCCTGGAAGCACACTGCCATGAAGTAGTTGTACTCTTCATCGCCACGGTGGTGAGGATTCTGCTTTTGTTTCTCCTGACCCACGAGGGCTGCTGCTGCAGAGCGGTGGTGACCGTCGGCAATATACAGTGACGGCATCTTGGCAAACTCAGCCGTGATGGTTGCCATGTCCTGAGCATCAGAGATGATCCAGAACTGATGGCGGAAGCCATCGATGGGCGCGATGAAGTCGTACTCCGGCTTGGTGGCCGCATAGCGCATGATGAGCTCGTCGAGCACAGCATTGTCGGGATAGGCAAAGAACACCGGTTCGATGTTGGCATTGTTCACACGCACGTGTTTCATGCGGTCTTCCTCCTTGTCACGACGTGTCAGCTCGTGCTTCTTGATGTTGCCCTTCTGATAGTCGTCGGTATGGGCGCACACTACCAGACCGTACTGCGTCTTACCTTGCATGGTCTGTGCATATATATAATAATGTTCCTGCGCATCCTGCACCAGCCAGCCCTTGTCCTGGAACTTCTGGAAGTTCTCGGCGGCCTTCTCATAGACGCGGGGGTCGTACTCAGAAGTACCTACGGGGAAGTCGATTTCCGGTTTGATGATGTGATAGAGGCTCTTCTCGTTGTCGCCAGCTTCAGCACGAGCTTCCTCAGAGTCCAGCACGTCGTAGGGACGGCTCTCCACTTGTTCCACCAGCTCTTTCGGTGGACGTATTCCTTTGAATGGTTTTACAAAAGCCATGGTAATTTACAATTTTACTATTTACAATTTACTATTTATTTACAATTTTACAATTTACTATTTATTTACAATTTGACAATTTAAAGGTTGGCCTTGATTTTCTCAATCATCTCAGCGTATTCAGCGTCAGAGAGATACACCTTGCCAGGATTCATCTGGAACGTACCGCCAAAGTCGGGACCGCCCTCATATTTGGGAGCCAGGTGAAAGTGCAGGTGCGAGAGTTTGTCGCTGTAGGCACCATAGTTGATTTTGACGGGGTTGAATGCCTTCTGCATGGCACGTGTCACCTGAGCCACATCCGCCATAAAGGCATTGCGGTCTTCGTCAGAGAGTTCGTTCAGGTCGTTCACGTGGTCTTTGTACGCCACCAGGCAACGGCCATGGTATGTCTGTTCCTTGAACAGGAAAGCGCGAGAAACACGCAGGGTTGCAAACTCAATCATCAGATTGTGAAGGGTCTCGTTGTTAGTGCAGTAGAGGCACTGCTTAGGATCACTTTGCATAGTAGTTTTTATTTTTATAAGTTTATAATGTTCAATTTTCAATTTTCAATTTCCTAAATTCTCTCCACTTGCTTCACGCCCCTGACGGTACGCAGTTTCTTGATGAGCGTCTCCAGTCGGGTGTTGTCATCAATCATCACCTCAAGATTGCCGCTGAACAGTCCGTCGTGCGAGTCGATATTGATGCTGCGCAGGGTGAGTTTCTCCTCGCGGGAGATGATGTTCGTCAAGTTGTTGACGATGCCGATGTCGTCATTGCCAATGATGCGTAGGGTGATGACATACTGTGAGGCCCCCTTGCCGCTCCATTTGGCACGGACGATGCGATAGCCAAAGCGTTTCTTCAGTTCCGGTGCGTTAGGACAGTCATTGCGATGAATCTTGATGCCACCGCCCGCCGTTACGAAACCAAAGACCTGATCACCGTAGATAGGCTGACAGCAGCGTGCCAGTTGGTAGTCGATACCTTTCAAGTTGCGGTCGATGACCAGCACATCGTCTAACTTCGAACTGGCAGCCTTGAGTTTGGAGTTCTCTTCCAGCACAAAGTTGGCTGCCGTCTCCGCCTTGTTGTTACCCGTGACGGGTTGGGAGCCCTGCTGTATCTCGATATATTTGTCGATGACGATGCTGGTGTCCAGTTCGCCCGAGGCAATCTGTCGGTAGAAGTCGCTCATCTCCTTGAAGCCCATCTTCAGGATGAGATGCTGCATGACGCTGTCGTCCATCTCCATCTTGCGGTTCTTGAACTTCCGTTCCAGTGTCTCCTTGGCGAAGAGTCCCTCCTTGACCTGTGTCTCCTTGAGAGCCAGACGAATCTTCGACTTAGCCCGGGAAGTCTTGACGATAGACAGCCAGTCCTGTTTGGGCTTCTGCTGTGAAGAGGTGATGATCTCCACCTGGTCGCCACTCTGTAACTGCTGGCGTAGCGTCACCACCTTGCCATTGATGCGAGCACCCGTGCAGGCATTGCCAATCTTGGAATGGATGTGATAGGCGAAGTCGAGCACGGTAGCCCCTTTCGGGAATTTATAGAGGTCGCCCCGTGGCGTAAAGACAAACACCTCGTCTTCGTAGAGGTCCATCTTGAACTGGTCCATGGCCTCCATGCCGTCGCTGGTCTCCAGCATCGAACGGATGCCGGTGAGCCACTCGTCCAATCCTGACTCGCTCTTGACACCCTTATAGCGCCAATGGGCTGCCACGCCTCGTTCCGCAATCTCGTCCATGCGGTCCGTACGTATCTGTACCTCTACCCATTTCTGTTCAGGACCGAGTACAGTGATGTGCAACGACTCATAGCCGTTCGACTTCGGCACCGAGAGCCAGTCGCGCAGGCGCTTGGGATTAGGCTGGTACATGGAAGTGATGATGGCAAAGGCCTGCCAGCACTGCATGACCTCCTTACGATGCATGTCTCTCGCATCTTCATTCTCACCCCTTACCTCTAATATAATACGGATGGCGAAGAGGTCATAGACGCCCTCGAAGGCACACTTCTGCTTCTGCATCTTCTGCCAGATGCTATGGATGGACTTGGTACGTCCCTTGATATGGAACTTCAGTCCAGCCTCCTTCAGTCGTTCATCGACAGGCTTGATGAAGTTTTGTATGTAGGCGTCGCGACTCTTCTTCGTCTCGCTCAGCTTGTCCTTGATATGATAGTACGCATCGTGTTCCAGGTACTTCAGCGAGAGGTCCTCCAGTTCAGACTTCAGCTTATAGAGACCCAGCTTGTGAGCCAGGGGTGCATACAGATATGCTGCCTCCTGACTGACCTCCCGTCGATGCTGTTCTTTTGTCTCCTTCTGTTCGCCGCCGCTCTCCTTCATGTCGCGAATCTGGCGCATCAGGTTCACGCGGTCGGCAATCATAATCAGGATGACGCGCATGTCCTCAGCAAACGATAACAGCAGGTTGCGGAAGTTCTCAGACTCGATGACCGGATTCTTCTGGTAGAGTTCCTGGATGCGCTGCAGCCCATGAAGGATGCGTGCCACAGACTCTCCGAACATCTGACGGACTTCTTCGACCGTCAGTTGTCCTTCCTCCACGCTGGGACGTAGCAGGACCGCCAGCACGCCGTCGCGCTTCAGACCAATCTCCTCGACCACCAGCTGAGCTGTCTGGAAAGAGAGTAGGATAGGGTTCAGTCCGAAGACATTACGCTGCAACTGATGCGTCTCGATGGCTTGCATCAGGTGTTGACGCATACGGTCCTCGTCGCCCTCCATGAGCGACGAGACAATCTGTTCGCGTATCTTCTGATACAGTGACAGTGTTTCTTCCCGTTCCTGTGGTGTAAATTCCAACTTATCGGTCATGATGTTTTTTTTGCAATCCGAGCACAAAGGTAATAAAAAAGCTGGAAATACGAAAGAAAAGAGTCAATTCTTTTGGCAATTCGGTTGATTATTGTTAATTTTGCACTCGATTTACATCATCAAGGTAACGAAAGCATTATTATTAGACAAATATTTTATGGCAAAAATGAAGGGTGCTATTGTGGTGAATACCGATCGCTGTAAGGGTTGTGTACTCTGTGTGAGTGCTTGTCCGCAGGGAGTCATCACACTGGCAAAACGTGTCAACATGCGTGGCTATCCCTATGTGGAGCCTGCGCAGATAGACAAGTGTACAGGTTGTTCGTCATGTGCAATAGTTTGTCCTGACGGTTGTATCACGGTCTATCGTAAAAAAGTGGAGGAGTAAAGCTATGGCAGAAAAAGAGATAACGCTGATGAAAGGCAACGAGGCGATAGCCCATGCTGCCATTCGCTGTGGTGCTGACGGATACTTCGGTTATCCCATCACGCCACAGAGTGAGGTGATAGAGACCTTGGCAGAGCTGAAACCCTGGGAGACCACTGGAATGGTGGTGGTACAGGCAGAGAGCGAGATTGCCAGTATCAATATGATTTACGGTGGCGCTGCTGCTGGAAAGCGCGTGCTGACCTCGTCGTCCAGCCCCGGTGTGGCACTGATGCAGGAAGGTATTACCTATATGGCTGGTGCCGAACTGCCAGGAGTCTTTGTCAACGTACAGCGTGGAGGTCCCGGTCTGGGAACCATCCAGCCGTCGCAGGGCGACTATTTCCAGGCTACCCGTGGTGGTGGTAATGGCGACTACAACGTGATTGTGCTTGCTCCCAACTCTGTGCAGGAGATGGCCGACTTCGTGGATCTGGCTTTTGAGTTGGCCTTCAAGTACCGCAATCCTGCCATGATTCTGAGCGATGGCGTCATCGGTCAGATGATGGAGAAGGTGGTGCTGCCTCCCCAGAAGCCCCGTCGTACGGAAGAGGAAGTTATCAAGGAATGTCCGTGGGCAACGACTGGTCGTACGAAAGGTCGCAAGCCCAACATCATCACCTCGCTGGAACTGAAGCCCGAGGCCATGGAAGCCCGCAACCTGCATTTGCAGGCTAAATATCAGGAAATCAAAGACAAGGAGGTTCGTTACGAAACGCTGCAATGCGACGATGCAGACTATGTCATCGTAGCTTTCGGTTCGGCAGCCCGTCTGACACAGAAGGCCATCGAGATAGCCCGTGCCGAAGGTATCAAGGTCGGACTGTTGCGCCCTATCACTCTGTGGCCGTTCCCCTCGAAGCAGATTGCCGAAATAGCAAAAGGCAAGAAGGGGGTACTGGTCGTGGAAATCAATGCCGGTCAGATGGTTCAGGACGTACGCCTCGCCATCAATGGAGCAGTTCCCGTAGAGCAGTTCGGACGTCTGGGAGGTATTGTTCCAGAGCCTGAAGAGATTGTGGAAGCACTGAAGAAGTTAGAGGTGAGAAGTAAGAGGTAAGAAGTAAAGTTATGGAGAATAATATTATAGCACCGGAGAATCTGGTATATCAGAAACCCACACTGATGAACGACAACCACATGCATTATTGCCCAGGTTGTTCGCATGGTGTGGTACACAAACTTATTGCCGAGGTTATCGAGGACATGGGCATGGAGGAGAAATCCATTGGCGTCAGTCCTGTAGGCTGTGCCGTCTTTGCCTATAACTATTTAGACATCGACTGGCAAGAGGCAGCCCATGGACGTGCACCCGCAGTAGCTACTGCCATCAAGCGCCTATGGCCTGACCGCCTGGTATTCACCTATCAGGGTGATGGCGACTTGGCATGTATCGGTACCTGTGAGACCATCCATGCGCTGAACCGTGGTGAGAACATTGTCATCATCTTCATCAACAATGCCATCTATGGCATGACGGGAGGACAGATGGCTCCTACCACGCTGATAGGACAGAAGACTTCTACCTGTCCGTACGGTCGTGATCCTGAGATTCACGGCTATCCGCTGAAGATTGCCGATATCGCCGCCCAGTTGGAAGGCACGTGCTATGTGACGCGTCAGTCGGTAGAGTCCGTGGCTTCCATCAACAAAGCCAAGAAGGCCATCCGTAAAGCCTTTGAGGCTTCTATGGCAGGCAAGGGTTCGTCGCTGGTGGAGATTGTCTCGACGTGTAACAGTGGTTGGAAACTGACACCTGTCCAGGCCAACGAATGGATGAAGGAACACATGGTGCCTTTCTATCCGAAAGGAGACCTTAAGGACACGACGGTTTAGGGGAGAGTTGAGAGTTTAGAGTTGAGAGTTTAGAGTTGAGAGTTGAGATGAAAAAAGAAATAATTATATCTGGTTTTGGTGGTCAGGGCGTGTTGTCGATGGGCAAGATTCTGGCCTATTCAGGACTGATGGACGATAAAGAGGTGACATGGATGCCTGCCTATGGTCCTGAGCAGCGTGGTGGTACGGCGAATGTGACAGTCATTGTGAGTGACGAGAAAATCTCTTCGCCCATCCTCAGCAAGTACGATATTGCCATTGTGCTGAACCAGCCCTCGCTGGAGAAGTTTGAGCCCAAGGTGAAGGCTGGCGGTATTCTGATTTATGATGGCTATGGCATCATCAATCCACCGACACGCAAGGATATCACCGTCTATCGCATTGACGCGATGGACAAGGCTGCCGAGATGAAAAACGGCAAGGTGTTCAACATGATTGTGCTGGGAGGTCTGCTGAAGGTGGCACAGGTGGTTAGCACGAAAGGTGTGGAGAAAGCCCTCTTCAAGACGTTGCCCGAACGTCATCACGCGTTGATACCTTTGAACATGCAAGCCATTGACGAAGGCGGAAAGATCATTCAGAAACAATGAGCCCCCTCGCGCGAACCTTATTCTATATATAACGTCAGAGTGATAAAAAATGCAAAAAATACCCGCAGAATTTGTCGAAAAGGCACATTTTTGGGCTAATTTTACAAAAAATGGGTGTATTTTAATACTTTTTTGGTAAAAAACTTGGAAGTTAAAGATATTTTTTGTTACTTTGCACCCGAATTAAAGAAAATTTAGATACTAATATTTAATAATTAACTTGTTTTATTTAAAAATGAAAAAGGTAATTTTATTGTTTGCTGCTGCTATGCTGACCGTTTCAGCTAGCGCACAGAAGACTGCTATCACTGCCAACAAGGCTGGTGATAACTGGTACATGGGAATCAATGTAGGTGCTGCTACTCCTCAGCAGAAGTTCAAGGGCGCCAATGGTAAGGACTTTGGTTTCTTCAAGGGCTTCGCTCCTAAGCTGGGTGTTCGCGTTGGTAAGAACCTGACCACCGTATTCGGTCTGGCTGCTGACGTAGATCTGTACATGCTGTCAAAGACTGACGCTAAGAACATGATGGGCACCAAGACTTTCATCGACAACATGAACGTTGACCTGATGGGTACTTTCAACCTGAGCAACCTGTTTGCTGGTTACAAGGGTGAGCCCCGTTGCTTCGAGGTGATCGGTCTTGCTGGTCTGGGCTGGAGCCACGCTTTCGGTCAGGTAGGAAAGGCTAACGCCATTAACGGTAAGGCTGCTCTGGACTTCGCTTTCAACCTCGGTGCTGAGAAGGCTTGGCAGCTCTATATCGAGCCCGCTATCATCTACGGTCTCGAGAGCTATGGTGCTGCTCAGAACAACATTCTGATGAACAAGACTGGTTTCCAGTTCGACAGCCGTGCTGCTCTGTTCCAGCTGAGCGTTGGTGTGAACTACAAGTTCGGTACTTCTAACGGTACTCACAACTTCGCTGTTGCTCAGCTCCGCGACCAGGCTGAGATCGATGGTCTGAACGCTCAGATCAACGGTCTGCGTGCTGACGTTGACGCTGCTAACGCTGCTTCTGCTGCTAAGGACGCTACCATCGCTGACCTGAAGAAGAAGCTCGCTGAGTGCGAGGCTCGTCCTGCACAGGTGATCGAGAAGAAGGAGAACGTTCTCCAGCCGCACGTAATCTTCCGTCAGGGTAAGGCTACTATCGACGCTGCTCAGTACGCTAGCATCGAGATGGTTGCTAACTACATGAAGAACCACAAGGACGCTAAGGTGAAGGTTCAGGGTTACGCTTCTCCCGAGGGTAAGGCTGAGTTCAACCAGAAGCTGTCTGAGAAGCGCGCTGAGGCTGTGAAGGCTGCTCTCGTTAAGAAGTACAAGATTGCCGCTGACCGCATCACTGTTGAGGGTCTGGGTGCAACCGACAAGCTCTCTTCTGAGAACGACTTCAACCGCGTAGCTATGTTCGTTGATACTACTAAGTAATTGAACGAATTAGTAAAATAACCTATCGAATCCCCGCAACCCTGACGGTTGTGGGGATTTTTTTTTGTTTTCTTTTGGCAATTAGGGGGAAAAGTCGTAACTTTGCACATTAATTAGGTATAGAACGGAAAAATTGTCACCAGAAACGGTAAAAAGGAACTAAACAGATATGAAGAATCCATTGAGAAGTGCTGTATGTACGGAAGGTCGCAGAATGGCTGGAGCCCGTGCGCTGTGGGTTGCCACAGGTATGAAACATGAGCAGTTTGGCAAACCCATCATTGCTATTGTCAATTCTTTCACGCAGTTTGTGCCAGGTCACACGCATTTGCATGAGATAGGTCAGATTGTTCGTGAAGAGATAGAGAAGATGGGCTGTTATGCCGCAGAGTTCAATACGATAGCCATCGACGATGGTATTGCCATGGGACACGACGGCATGCTCTATTCGCTGCCTTCACGCGACATCATTGCCGACTCTGTAGAATATATGGTCAATGCCCATAAGGCTGATGCGATGATTTGCATCTCCAACTGCGACAAGGTAACCCCAGGCATGCTGATGGCTTCCATGCGTCTGAATATTCCCACCGTTTTCTGTAGCGGAGGTCCTATGGAGGCTGGTCGCTGGCGCGGTGAGAATGCCGATCTGATTACTGCCATGGTGAAAGGTGCAGATCCCTCCGTCACGGACGAAGAGATGAAGGAAATCGAGAGCTGTTCTTGTCCTGGCTGTGGTTCTTGCTCTGGCATGTTTACCGCCAACAGCATGAACTCACTGACAGAGGCTATTGGACTGTCGTTGCCCGGCAACGGCACCATCCTTGCCACGCATACCAACCGCGTAGAACTCTTCAAGCAGGCTGCCCGTCAGGTGGTGAAGAATGCGCTGGCCTATTATGAGGATGGTGATGAGCGTGTGCTGCCCCGTAACATTGCCACGCGTCAGGCATTCCTGAACGCCATGACGCTGGATATCGCGATGGGTGGTTCTACCAATACCGTACTGCACCTGCTGGCTGTTGCCCAAGAGGCAGGAGCCGACTTCACCATCAGCGATATTGATGCTTTGAGCCGCAAGACACCCTGTCTTTGCAAGCTCGCTCCCAACACCCAGAAGTACAGTGTTCAGGAGTGTAACCGCGCAGGAGGTATCTTAGGTATTATGAACGAGTTGTCGAAGGGAGGACTCATCGATACTTCTGCCCCTCGTGTCGATGGCATGACGCTTGGTGAGGCCTTGAAGAAATATAGCATTGTCGATGGCGCTGTCGATGCAGAAGCCAATCGCATCTACCAGTCGGCTCCCGGCAACCGCTTCTCTACGAAGATGGGTAGCCAGAGTGCAGAGTGGGGAACGCTGGATACCGATCGTGCCAACGGTTGTATTCGTGACATCGAGCATGCCTATACCAAGGACGGTGGTCTGGCAGTGCTCTTTGGCAATATTGCCCAGGACGGCTGTGTTGTAAAGACTGCCGGTGTCGATGAGGCTTTGTGGCATTTCGAGGGTCCTGCTGTCGTCTTCGACTCTCAGGAAGATGCCTGCGAGGGAATCTTAGGCGGTAAGGTGAAGAAGGGTGACTGCGTGGTGATTACCCATGAAGGTCCGAAGGGAGGTCCCGGCATGCAGGAAATGCTGTATCCCACTTCTTATATCAAGTCGATGCACATGGGTAAGGAGTGTGCGCTGATTACTGATGGTCGTTTCTCGGGAGGTACCAGTGGACTCTCCATCGGTCATATTTCTCCAGAAGCTGCTGCCGGTGGTAATATCGGCAAGATCAAGGATGGCGACATCATTGAGATAGATATTCCCAACCGCAGTATCAATGTACGCCTGAGCGATGACGAGTTAGCCGCTCGTCCTCAGCAGCCGATGAAACGTAACCGTGTTGTTTCCAAAGCTTTACGTGCTTACGCCCAGAGCGTTTCCAGTGCTGATAAGGGTGGTGTGAGAATCATTGACTAGAAGTACTAGATAAACTAGAAGTACTAGAAATACTAGATAAACTAGAGAAACTAGAAAGAAATATGTTAAAGGATAGAATTACAGGAGCGAAAGCGCTGATGCGAGCCCTACAGGCAGAAGGTGTGAAGACCATCTTCGGTTACCCGGGAGGTTCCATCATGCCCGTTTATGATGCGCTTTTCGACTACACACGTGGAGAGAAGAAATGTTTCGACCACATCCTGGTGCGTCACGAGCAGGCAGCCACCCATGCTGCTGAAGGCTATGCACGTGTCAGTGGTGAAGTCGGTGTGGCTTTGGTGACCAGTGGTCCTGGCGCTACCAATACGCTGACAGGTGTGGCTGATGCCATGCTGGACTCTACGCCGATGGTTGTCATTGCCGGTCAGGTAGCCATCTCAGCCTTAGGAACCGATGCGTTCCAGGAGGTCGATTTAGTCGGTGTGGCACAGCCTATTTCCAAGTGGTCGTATCAGATTCGCCATGCGGAGGATGTAGCATGGGCCGTGAGCCGTGCTTTCTATATTGCCCGCAGTGGCCGTCCCGGTCCTGTAGTGCTCGACTTCTCGCGCAATGCGCAGGTGGAAGAGGTGGATTGGGAACCCAAGAAGGTAGATTTCATTCGTTCCTATGTCGCTTATCCGAAGCTCAACGAGCAGGCTGTGAAGCAGGCTGCCGAACTGATTAACCATGCCAAGAAGCCCTTGGCACTGGTAGGGCAGGGCGTAGAGTTGGGACATGCTCAGGAAGAGTTGAAGGCTTTCTTGGAGAAGGCCGATATTCCTGCAGGACGTACCATGTTAGGACTTTCTGCTTTGCCTTCCGACCATCCTCTGAATGTCGGCATGCTTGGAATGCATGGCAACTATGCTGTCAACCTGAAAGAGCAGGAGTGTGACGTGCTGATAGCTATCGGCATGCGTTTCTCCGACCGTGTGACGGGCAATACCAAGACCTATGCCAAGCAAGCCAAGATAATCCATTTGGATATCGACCCCAGCGAGATAGACAAGAATGTGAAGACCGATGTGGCGGTTGTGGCAGACTGTAAAGAGTCGCTGCCAGCCCTCACCGCTTTGTTGAACCGTAACAACCACCAGGAATGGCGCGAATCGTTCAAGGAGTTGGACGAGAAGGAACGCACGAAGGTCATCGAGCCTGCCATTCATCCCGCCAGTGGTCCGCTGCTGATGGGAGAGGTGGTGAATGCCGTTGCCGAGAAGGCTCCGCGAGGCACCGTCCTTGTGACGGATGTCGGTCAGAATCAACTCTTTGCGACCCGTTATTTTAAGTATTATGAAAGTCGCAGCATCTGTACCAGCGGAGGTTTAGGCACTATGGGTTATGGCTTGCCAGCCGCCATTGGCGCTACCTTTGCCACCGACCGTACGGTGTGTTGTTTCATGGGCGATGGCGGTTTCCAGATGTGTATTGAGGAGTTAGGAACCATCATGGAGCAGCAGGCTCCCGTCAAGATGATTGTGCTGAACAACAACTATCTGGGCAACGTGCGCCAATGGCAGGATATGTTCTGGATGCGCCGTAAGTCGTTTACCAAGATGATGAATCCCTGCTATGAGCTGATAGCGAAGGGCTATGGCATTCCCTATTGTGTCGTGACCGACCGCAAGGACTTGGCAGCTGCCGTCGAGCAGCTGCTGACCACCAAGGGGCCTTTCATCTTAGAGTGTGCCATCAAGGAGGACGATGACGTGTTGCCGATGACTCCTCCGGGAATGAATGTCAACGACATGATGCTGGAGATATGATGATGTATGATGTAAGAAGTAAGATGTATGAATAAGGAAGAGAAGAAGAAATTTTATACGCTGTTGGTTTATTCGGAGAACATTGCCGGTATTCTGAATCAGATTACGGCAGTGTTTACCCGTCGGCAGGTGAACATTGAGAGTCTGAATGTGTCGGCATCTTCGATAGAGGGTGTTCACAAATATACCATCACGGCGTGGAGCGATGCAGACCAGATCGAGAAGATTACGCGTCAGATCGAGAAGAAGATTGATGTCATCAAGGCCAACTATTTCACTGACGATCAGTTGTTTATCCGTGAGTCGGGACTGTATAAGCTGACCACCGACTTGGTGATTAACAATCCGGAGATTTCGCGTACCATCCGTCGCCACGATGCTTCCATCATGGAGGTCAATCCCACGTATGTTGTCGTGATGAAGAACGGCAAGACGGAAGATATCCTGAATCTGTACTACGCCCTTAACGAGTTTGGCTGTGTCCTGCAATATACCCGTTCCGGCCGTATTGCCGTCACGCGTTCCACGCAGGAACAGGTCAGCGAATTCCTGAAGCAGCGCGAGTTGACGGGAGAGAAGTAAGGTTCCGCTTCCGAGACTTATCAGAAAAAGAGGCTTGCCGATTGGCAAGCCTCTTACTATTGTTGGATTTCCGTTGCTTACTTGTTATACACCTTCTCCAGGTCGGGCTTGGTGTACCAATCGGTAGAGAGGACAGGGTTCAGACCCCAGTTGTTAAACTGCGGATAAGCGTCCTTGATGCAGATGTACTCCAAGGGGTATTTGAAGTCGTTGGGAATCATGATGCCGTGAGGGTCTTCGCCCTGCTTGGCAACATGTACCTCCAGTCCGGTCGTATTGTTGTAGATGTACGGCTGCGTGTTGGGGTCGGTGAGACTGAAGCCCGGATCAACGGTCTTGGTCACTGTGACAGCACTGAGCTTCTGCTCGCTGGCCACTGTGTTGATGAACGTCTTGGTACCTTTTCCGAAGAGGCTATGAACCTCCTTGTCGTCGGTAACCACACCGCTGTTGATGCCCTTGATATACAGTTCGTCGTAAGCACCGCAGGCAATCACCGAGTATTCTACCGTGGTAGCATCCTTTCTGACAGCCTTGATGACAACGTCGTTCATGTCGTAGTCACCCATTTCGGTATCCTCGAAGCAGTAAGTATAAACGTTATAGACGGGATCGGGAAGAGCGATGATACCCTCGACACCACCTTCAACCTCCATCAGCAGGTCGTTGAAGTCAGTGTCTGCACCGGTCTCGAAGCACATCAGCAGTCTGTTGTTGATGGTCAGCCATGCACCGCGTGGTTCTCCGTCGTTCAGCCTCTTGCTGGCAGCACCTATCATGCCGTAGCTGTTGATGTGTTCGTTCAGACGACCGTCCAAGTAGAACTCGCCGTCCTTGCCCAGGCCATTCTCTGTATAGGTGGCTTTCGAGCGTACCATGAAGCCAATCTTATAGCCCTTGGGGAACTGGAATGTGCCAATGGTCTCACCAATGACAGGATTTTTACCCCAGTACAGCAGGGCGTACGAGAAGCGTCTGCCCAGCACGTCGTCTTCCGAATCAGTATAGTACTGGTCGAAGCGGATAGCCTTGTACTTCGGCAGGCTCTGCAGGTAAGCCACGGGGTCTTTACCCACCAAGTCCTCATCCTTGAAGTAATAGTAATAGAGGTCAGCATTATACACCTCGCAGCCCCATTTGGGAGCACCGTCCTGCTTGTAGAAGGGCGAGATGATGATGGGGTCATCACCCGTAGTGATGGGGTAGGACTTCTCGTTGTACATGCCGCTGGCCTTTACCAGAGGCAGGTTTTCATTCTTGTTGACGAAGTATGAGAGCACCATCTTCTTCAAGTCTTCCAGCATACTGGCTTCATACTGGATAGGTTTCATCTTCAGTCTCTCATAGCTTTGTGCGCTCATGTCGTACAACATTTCGCCGGGAACCCAGTTGCGCTGGTTGGCATACGAGGGGATAGCCTCTGCCAGCGTGAAATCACCAGTCGGCAGTTCGATGCCTTCGGGCAGTACGCGTCTGGCTGCTTTCTTCGCATTGGTATCCAGCGAAGCGACGCCGTTCTGAATCTCTCTGATGGCATAGTCGTTCTCAGAGATAAAGGCCACATAGATTCCCTCGTTGGCATCAGGAGCATCGTAGTTCAGCTTCACGGTGGTGCTACCGTCCAGCGTAGCCTCGTTCAGCACGCTGACGTTGGAACAGACATCACCGTCTTCGTCCAGCTCATTGGTGAACGCCAGCACCTGCACCTTCTTGACGTCGGCGTTGGCATTGATGGTCACTTCACTGGCTGTGGTCGTGCTCCACGTGTGGTTGGGGTCAAATGTTACTCCGAATACTTCTGTAGCGTGGGTCGCGGTTGTGTTACCTGCTGTGCTGGTAGGCGGTGTAAAATCCGTAAACTTCGAGCAGGCTGTCAGGAGCAGTAAACTGCTGATGGCTAAGGTAATAACGCTTTTCATTTTTCTTACAATATTTTACAATATCAATATTTTAAACATTTTCTACTGTGCAAAATTATATAAAATAAAAGTAATATGTACACATGTACGCGAATGTTTTAGAATTTTTAACAATCGGTGACGGCCTTATCTCGTATATTCTGCTTACTTTTGCATGCAAATACGCAAAATATGGAAAAAATAGGACGCTATTCTTTTATGGCAGAACCGTTCCATTGCGACTTCTCCGGTCGTCTTTTTATGGGACATCTGGGCAATCACATGCTCAACGCTGCCGATTTTCATTCCACCGACCGTGGCTTTGGCATGAAGTACCTCATGAGCATTCATCGTTCGTGGGTGCTTTCCCGTTTAGCTATCGAGATGACGGAGATGCCGTCGCAATATACCAAGTTCGATGTCGAGACGTGGGTGGAGTCGGCCATGCGCTACTTCACGTCGCGCAACTTTGCCGTCGTAGGCACCGAGAAAGATGCCGCAGGAGACCATCCGAAGGTCTATGGCTACGGTCGCAGCATCTGGGCGATGATAGACACCGAGACGCGTCAGCCTACCGACATTTACGACATCGACAACGGTGCCATCAATCAGTGGATAGAGAAGGAAAAGGCGTGTCCCATCGACAAGGGCGGTCGTGTGAAGATGAGCGACGATGCCCAGCTGGTGCGCACCATCGATACCAACTACAACGATGTCGATATCAATGGCCATATCAACAGCGTGAAGTACATCGAGCATGTGCTCGACCTCTGGCCGTTAGACTGGTATCGGGAACATGCGGTGCGTCGCTTTGAGATAGCCTACGTCGCTGAGGCACATGCCGGCGATCAGCTGTCGTTCTATCGCGAAACCTCTTCCGACATGTCTGACGGCCGTCAGGAGTTCTGTGTTCGTGTCGTGCGCACAGACGGTACCGAGTGTTGTCGCAGCAAGGTGACCTTTGTGGATTGTTGAATGAAGAAGGAGCCATGGAACAAGAGACCTTTAATAAATATGTAGAGCAGTACGCTCCTCAGATAGAGACCATCCGCCAGTCGGCCCATGCGCTGCACGCCAGTGTCAACCAGACCTATGGCGACGAGTTGCCCTACGGCTATCATCTGGACATGGTGGTAAATGGCATCCGCGAGTTCGGCTATGAAGTCTGTGCCTGCGAGCACGACGTGCTGCCGTTGTTTTTCGGTGGTTATTATCACGACAGCATCGAGGACGCCCGTCTGACCTATAACGACGTGATGCACATCGCCCATAAATACCTTGATGCCGAGCAGTCGCTGATGGCCACCGAGATTGTCTATGCGCTGACCAACGATAAAGGTCGCAACCGTGCTGAACGCGCTGGCGACAAGTATTACCAGGGCATCCGTGAGACGCCCTACGCGCCCTTTGTGAAGTTGTGCGACCGTCTGGCCAACATCACCTACAGCTGTGCAGGTACCAATCCTCACAACAAGCGCATGAAGGAAGTCTATAAGAGCGAAGTCCCTCACTTCCTCGCTGCCATCAATCCGCATAGCGACGACCCTCGCTTCCAGGTTCCGCAGGACGTCGTGTATCGTTTGGCAGAGTGTCTCATCGACGATCTGGAGCGTGAGGAGCAGAATCAGACGGCATGGTGGAATGAGTATTAGGAGACCCACCCCAGCCCTCCCTGTGAGGGAGGGAGTGGTTAGTTTAGAGTTGAGAGTTTAGAGTTGAGAGTTGATTAACGAAAACGATAACGAAAACGAAAACTTTTCAAAATTCCTAATTTATTCTCTGATTGCAGCGCCACACTTCGCTCGTCGAAGAATCTCTGTGTCTCTGTGTTCCAATTAATAAAATTGAAAAATAAATTGTCAAGGCTGCGATTAAGCGAGAGCAATGGTGCTTGCACCGATTGCCGAGCGTGAGCAGGCTCGATGTGAAACATCAAATTGTAAATAGTAAAATTGTAAATAAGAATCATGGCAATCGGTAAGTGGATAGGAGGAATCATTGGTTTTATGAGCGGTGGCCCGTTAGGGGCACTGGCAGGAATCGTGTTGGGCGGCATGTTCGACAACATGCTCGATGCCGTCAATACCGCTGACACACAAGGAACGTTCGACGGACAGAGCGGTTTCGAGTCGCAGACCTACGGACAGCGGCAGCGCTACGGTCAGCAGACCTACCGCCAGCAGACCTACGGTCAGCGCAACAGTTTCCTGTTTTCCATGCTCGTCCTGGCATCGTACGTCATCAAGGCCGACGGTCGGGTGATGCATTCCGAGATGGAGACCGTGCGCCGCACGCTCAGCCAGAACTTCGGTCCTGCTGCCAGTCAGCAGGGCGACGAGATACTGCGACGCCTCTTCGACGAGCAGAAGCGGGTAGGGGCTGCCGCCTTCCGTCAGACCGTAGCAGACTGCTGTCGCCAGATGTCACAGAACATGGACTATGCCCAGCTGGTGCAGCTGCTCAACTTCCTCGTCATGATTTCCCAGGCCGACGGTCGCGTCGATGCCTCCGAGGTCACTGCCATGAAGGAGTGTGCACAGTGGATGCACCTCTCTGCCGACGAGATTGACTCGCTGTTAGGCATGGGCAAGAACGACCTCGAGTCAGCCTACCGTGTGTTAGGCGTGTCGCCCTCTGCCAGCGATGACGAGGTGAAGCGTGCCTACCGCCGCTTGGCATTAGAACATCATCCCGACAAGGTGGCAGCATTAGGCGAAGACGTGCGCCGTGCTGCCGAAAAGAAATTCCAGCAGATCAATGAAGCAAAAGAGCGAATTTGGAAAGCCCGAGGACTGCACTGAGGTGTTGCTGCATGCCTGCTGTGCCCCTTGTTCGTCAGCCATTGTCGAGTGGCTGTTGGCACACGACGTACGGCCCACCATCTACTATTACAATCCCAACATCTGGCCTCGCGAGGAATACGACATCCGCAAGGAAGAGAGCAAGCGCCATGCCGCCGCGTTAGGCATCCGCTGGATTGACGACGACTACGACCATGCGTCGTGGCTGCAGCATGTCTGCGGACTGGAGCACGAACCCGAGCGCGGCCGCCGCTGCGAACAGTGCTTCACCCTGCGTCTTACCGCTGCCGCCCGCAAGGCTCAGCAGCTCGGCATCCCGTATTTTGCCACCACGCTGGCCTCCAGCCGCTGGAAGAGTCTCGAGCAAATCAACCGTGCCGGTCTTGCTGCCGAGAAAATAGTGAACTCTCCACTTTCATTGCAACGCCACACTCTCGAAGAGAGAACTCTTAACTCTCAACTCTCAACTCTCAACTCTCCACTCTCCCCCTTCCCTCGCTTCTGGGCACAAAACTGGCGCAAGGGCGGTTTGCAGGACCGTCGCAACGAGTTGCTCAAGGAGTACAATTTCTACAATCAGCAGTATTGTGGCTGCGAGTTTTCCATCCGGCAGGGGTAGGGTTTATTCGTACTTTGACCCTTGGTCAACGCAGGCTGCACCTCGGAAAAACAAAATAAAATTGCATTTTCTTTTGGTTTTTCGCTCGGTTTGCACTACCTTTGCACCCTAAAATAGAAAAAGGAATATGTTTGAGAATTTAAGTGACAGACTTGAACGGTCGTTCAAGATACTGAAAGGTGAAGGAAAAATCACCGAGATTAACGTTGCGGAGACGCTGAAAGATGTTCGCAAGGCCCTGTTGGATGCCGATGTGAACTATAAAGTTGCCAAGCAGTTTACAGACACCGTCAAGCAGAAAGCCCTGGGCATGAACGTGCTGACAGCCGTGAAACCCAGTCAGCTGATGGTGAAGATAGTCCACGACGAGCTGGCAGAACTGATGGGCGGCAAGGCCGTCGAGTTGAAGTTAGAGGGACATCCCGCCATTGTGCTCATGTCTGGTCTGCAGGGTTCCGGTAAGACCACCTTCTCCGGAAAGCTTGCCAACCTGTTGAAGACCCGCGACCACAAGAATCCGCTGCTCGTAGCTTGCGACGTCTATCGTCCTGCTGCCATCCAGCAGCTGCACGTAGTAGGCGAGAGCGTCGGTGTTCCCGTTTATTCCGAGCCCGACAACAAGAACGTTGTCGAGATTGCCAACAACGCCATCCGTGAGGCAAAGGCCAAGAACTACAACGTTGTCATCATCGATACCGCCGGACGTCTGGCCATCGATGAGCAGATGATGAACGAGATAGCCACGCTGAAAGACGCCGTACATCCCGACGAGACCCTGTTCGTCGTCGATTCCATGACCGGTCAGGATGCCGTGAACACCGCCAAGGAGTTCAACGACCGCCTCGACTTCGACGGCGTGGTACTCACTAAGTTAGACGGCGACACCCGTGGTGGTGCAGCCCTTTCCATCCGCACCGTCGTCACCAAGCCCATCAAGTTTGTGGGTACCGGCGAGAAGATGGAAGCCCTCGACGTCTTCCACCCCGACCGCATGGCAGACCGCATCCTCGGCATGGGCGATATCGTCAGTCTTGTGGAGCGTGCCCAGCAGCAGTTCGACGAAGAGGAAGCCAAGCGCTTGGAGAAGAAGATTCGCAAGAACAAGTTCGACTTCGACGACTTCATGGGACAGATTCAGCAAATCAAGAAGATGGGTAACATGAAAGACCTCGTGTCGATGATTCCCGGTGTCGGCAAGGCCGTGAAGGATATCGACATCGACGATAACGCCTTCAAGAACATCGAGGCCATCATCCAGTCGATGACCCCCAAGGAGCGCGCCAATCCCGACATCATCAACCAGAGCCGCCGCCAGCGCATTGCCAAGGGCTCCGGCACGAAGATAGAAGAGGTGAACCGTCTCATGAAACAGTTCGACCAGATGCGCAAGATGATGCGCATGATGACCGGCATGGGCAATTCGAAGATGATGCAGATGGCAAACGCCCTGAAGGGCAAAATGCCGATGTAATTTCTTATAGGCCCCATAGGCCCCATAGGCCCCATAAGACTCATAAGACTCATAAGACTCATAAGACTTATAAAAAGTTATGCAACTGATTGACGGAAAGGCTACTGCCGCAGCCATCAAGGCGGAGATCAAACAAGAAGTAGAGCAAATCATGGCTCGTGGAGGCAAGCAGCCCCATCTGGCAGCCGTCCTCGTAGGACACGACGGCGGCAGCGAGACATACGTGAAGAATAAAGTGCTGGCTTGCGAGGCCTGCGGATTTAAGAGCACGCTCATCCGCTACGAGGCCGACGTCACCGAGGCAGAGCTGCTGCAGTGCGTCGCACGGCTGAACGACGACAGCGACGTCGATGGCTTCATCGTACAGCTGCCACTTCCCAAGCACATCGACGAGCAGAAAATCATCGAGGCTATCGACTACCGCAAAGACGTCGATGGCTTCCATCCCATCAACGTCGGACGCATGGCCATCGGACTGCCGTGCTTCATCTCTGCCACCCCGTTGGGCATCATCACCCTGCTGCAGCGCTACGGCATCGAGACCTCCGGCAAGAAGTGCGTCATCCTCGGACGTTCCAACATCGTCGGCAAGCCCATGGCACAGCTGATGATGCAGAAGCAGTATGGCGATGCCACCGTCACCGTCTGCCACTCACGCTCCACGACCCTCAAGGACGAGTGCCGCCAGGCCGACATCATCATTGCCGCCATCGGCCGTCCCGACTTCGTCACTGCCGACATGGTCAAGGAGGGTGCCGTCATCATCGACGTCGGTACCACCCGCGTTCCCGACAGCACCCGCAAGAGCGGCTTCCGCCTCAATGGCGACGTGAAGTTCGACGAGGTAGCCCCCAAGTGCTCCTTCATCACTCCCGTGCCGGGCGGCGTCGGTCCCATGACCATCTGCTCGCTGATGAAGAATACCCTGGCAGCAGGAAAGAAAGAGTATTATAGGTGAGAGTTTACAGTTTACAGTTTACGGTTTACAGTTTACGGTTTACAGTTTACTGTTTACAGTTTACAGTTTACAGGTAATCATAATTACTCATTACTCATTACTCATTACTCATTTCTCATTACTCATTACTCATTTATTCTCGCACCCCCGAAATAAAAATGAACAACGCAGAAGAGTACTATCTGAAAGGTAACGAGTTCAGGAAGCAGGGGCAGTGGCACGAAGCCATCAACTGCTACCTGCAAGCCATCGAACTCGACCCCGACAGCCCTGCCGTCGAGGCCAAGCGCATGCTCGACGACATCCTTGCCTTCTACCATAAAGACGCTTACAATCCCTGATGGGCGAGAGTAGGGGAGAACAATCCTAAAGACCTTATCAATAAATGGAATACATGTCACAAGAAGGCTACGATAAGCTCGTAGCCGAACTGCATCAGTTAGAAAGCGTCGAACTGCCGCAAGTGCGCGACGCCATCGCCGAGGCTCGCGACAAGGGCGACCTCAGCGAGAACTTCGAATACCATGCCGCCAAGCGCGAGCAAGCCCGTCTGCTGGGCAGGATACGCTTCAAGCAGCGCGTGTTGGCAAACACCCGCGTCCTCGACACCGCACGTCTCGGCACCGACAGCGTGCAGCTGCTCAGCAAGGTGCAGATGACCAACCTGCGCAACCAGGCCACCATGACCTACACCATCGCCAGTCCCCACGAGGCCAACCTGCGCGAAGGCAAGATCTCCGTCAAGTCACCCATTGCCCAGGCACTGCTCAACAAGCGCGTCGGCGATGTCGTCACCGTGCAAGTTCCTGCCGGTTCCCTGCAGCTGCGCATCGACAGCATCACCCTGTAACGACGAGAGAATACCGATGGAAATAAAAAGCTTTTTCCTGTCGCTCCTAAGCGTCGTCTGCGAGATGGCTCCCTATCTGCTGTTAGGCTTCTTCATCGCAGGAGTGCTGCACGTCTTCGTGCCGCAGAAGTTCTATGCCAACTACCTTTCGCGCAGCAATAAGTTCTCCGTCGTCTGGGCAGCACTGCTGGGCATCCCCCTGCCGCTGTGCTCGTGCGGAGTCATTCCCACCGCTATCGGACTGCGCAACGAGAAAGCCTCCAAGGGCGCCATCGCCTCGTTTCTCATCGCCACCCCTCAGACAGGCATCGACTCCATCCTTGCCACCTTCTCGCTGATGGGCTTAGGCTTTGCCATTATCCGTCCCACGGCAGCCCTCATTACAGGAATCTGCGGTGGACTGTTGGTCAACCGTTTCGTCAAAGACACCCAACACCCATCATCCATCACCCAACACCCGTCACCAATCACCCGTCACCCCCTCCTCCTCGTCCTGAAGTACGCTTATTACGACATGCTTCGCGACATCGGCTTGCGCCTGCTCATAGGCCTCCTCGTGGCAGCACTGATACAAGTCGCCGTGCCCGACGAGTTCTTCCTCAGCTTCGGCAGTCAGCCGTTGCTGCAGATGCTTGTCATCCTCCTCATAGCCGTGCCCATGTACATCTGCTCCACAGGCAGCATCCCCGTGGCAGCGGCATTGATGATGAAAGGCCTTTCGCCAGGAGCAGCCCTCGTCATGCTGATGGCCGGTCCGGCCGTCAACCTCGCTTCCATCCTCGTCGTTCACAAGTCCATGGGGCGCCGTTTCACCTCCATATACCTGATGACCATCGTGTGCTTCTCCGTCCTCTTCGGACTGCTGCTCAATGCCACCGGCATCGACTTCACCGTTGCCGCTCAGGACGCCTGCTGTGCGCATGCCTCCGCACTGCCCAGCCCCTTCAAGATGGTCTGTGCCACCGTATTAACACTATTAATAATATTTGCCCTTATGATGAAACTATTCAGCCGTTTTACACACAAAAAGCCCTTAGACCCCGATGTTACCGTCTATTGCGTTGACGACATGCATTGCAGCCATTGCGAGGCAGCAGTCGTCCGTGCCGTCGAGGAAGTGCCAGGCGTAGAGAAAGCCAAGGCCAGCGCCTCTTCCAACACCCTCACCATCAAAGGCCCCGCCACCGAAGCGTCCGTCCGTGCAGCAGTAGAGTCCGCCGGCTACACGTTCAAAGGAAAAGCATAATTTCGCTCCACGGTAAAATAATTCCGCCTTTTTCTCTGCATTTGCGCTTCAAAATTTGGTCGTTTCGGAAATATTGTTTAATTTTGTGCCCAAAAGAACGAAAATTAATACAGCAAAGACATGAAACGGACTACTTTCTTTTTAAGCATGATGATTGCTCTGACACTCACAGGGTGTAGCGACGATCATGACAATACAGACAACACCAAAGAAGACCCAAAGGAGCTCATCATCCCCCATACTGTTCTCAGCATGGAAAGTTATTCTTCCAACGATTTTTGCGATAAAGTCCGCAGCAATAAATTCTTGCAGAATCAGATGGGGGACAATGAGACTACTAATAAAATCATTGCTGGATCCATTGAGACTTTAGTCGGACTACGAAAGCCCCAAATGGACAAGACCTTTGCCCAAGAGTCACCCAACAGCAGCGGCTGGCAGGTACAGACGTGTACCTTCAGCTACGAGAGTGTCTCGGTCAGCGGAAACCCCATCACCCTGTCTGGACGCATCACCTTCCCCAATGCCAAGGATGGCAGTGGACACAAGGTGAAATCGCTGTCACTCTATGTGCATTATTTCCTTGATAAAGATGTAGTCCCGAGTCTTTCACTGACACCTATCGATTTGCGCTATCTGTTTGACTCGGCAGTCATTGAGCCCGACCTTGAGGGTTACGGGACGTCGGCAGACCGCCCTTACTGTGGATTCTCCATGCTCGCTCAGGCACGACAGACCGCCGACTGTTTGCTGGCTGCTATCGAAATTCTGAAGGAGAATGGTGTGGAGCTCATTGAAGGTGGACACACCATAGGCTGGGGCTACTCGCTTGGTGGTCCGATAGTATTGGAGTTTGCCAGACACTACGACAAGCAACTATCAGCCAGCCAACGGAAAAAAATCAACCTGACATCAGTATATGCCGGAGGCGGCCCATTCCTTTTAGACAGGATGATTCAAATTCTCAATGTTGACAAGAACCTTTATGCCAGGACTTTATGTTACCTCCCGCACTTCCTTAGCAGTATCCCGGAAGAGGAACTGGGCGGTTACCAGCTACGTGATTTCTTCCCCGCCTGGATGCATGAGACGAATGTAACTATTGACGGCGAGACCATGAGCTTCTTCGAATCGGTGACGAACAACAAGAGTTTTGGTGGAACATGGCCTTCGGAATTGGGCTTAAACCAGGATGTACTCTACAACCACTTCGCTGCCGACATGTTTACAGCCGAGTCCTCATTAAACCTGAGTCATCCCAAGACCGTGGCCCTGCTGAACGCAATAAAAAAACAATTCGACTGGGATGACTGGACGCCATCGGCCGACATTTACTTGACACACGACCCTAACGATAAGAACATTCCCTATCAACAAACGCAGGAACTCTATGAGAAACTTAAGCCATCAGGCCGGGTGTCCTGGCGTAAGACTAGCGCCGGTCCGTTAGGACTGGTTTGGGAAGCTCACGCTGCCAACACCCTAATGTCCTGTATCTACGCTATACTGTACGAAGAGCCACAAGAAGCCTTCCGCCGAGGTTTTTAGAATTGCACAGCGGATAGCATCGCCACACGCTCAAGGAGAGAAGCATAATTCCGCTCCACGACAAAATAAATCCGAATAAAAAATCCCTGCCGACTTGTGTGAAGGCAGGGATTATAAATGCTTATGCTAAAGATTCTTTATAATTTGGTCAAACGCTTAGCTTGTCGAAGAAACTCTTTAGTATAATTGAAAGTTACCATAGCCTTTTAAGCTTCTGCTCGAAGCTCATTAACCAAGTTGTCAAGAGAAGTAAGTCCCTCGCCAGCGAAATCACCTTCTTGCATTTCACGATAGCCTTTGGTAATGGTCTCTGTTATAAAAGCCTTCTCTGCCTCAATATCAGATTTTGCAGTAACCAACTTGTCGATGGTTACTCCCTTGATAGCTCCCAGTATCTGCTTCAGACTTGGAACAAGACTGGCATCTTCAATATTCAATACAATCTGAGTCATATTACTTCAAAACATTTTGGTTTCTGCTTGCAAAGTTAAGAATAATATCTGAATAAACAAAATAATTACGGAAAAACTAACGCCCGAGGCCTTCCTCTATCTTCTCTCATTTTCCGCTCCACGGCAAAATAATTCGGAATTTATTTTGTTTTGTTGTAGTTTCTTTGTACCTTTGTGGCTGCATTGTGTTCTTCGGGATACTTTGCAAGGACATTGCGGGTGAGAATTTCGTAACGAAGATTCTGATGAGGTTTACGCTCAAATAGTCGGCAAAACTAAAAGATGCATTACACCTCGCGGGATTGGGTTACGCCTTCATAGGCGTACCCTTTCCTTGTGTATGTAATGCAGGCCTGTTTGCCGACGGCTAGAGTGTAAGTATGCAAGGGGTGAGGGTGCGCTCTTCATTTTCTACATATACTCATTGTTCCCGCTTAACAAACAACTTAAAACAATGAGTAGTAATAAGATTAAGAAATATTGTTTTTCTGGTCATGAATCATTCCCCTGTAAGTCACTATGGCTGAAAAAAGGTTATGATTTCGTGGCAGAAGGTAATGACTTTAATAGTCCCGAGGCTGTGATTGGATTGGGCGTTGGAAAGAATATGGTTGCATCAATCCGTTTTTGGCTTAAGGCTTTTGGTATTACGGATAATGATGAGTTAACTGAATTTGGCCATTATCTTTTTGATGATAGCAAGGGTAAAGATAAGTATCTTGAAGATATTGGTACTTTATGGTTACTTCATTTCAATTTGTTATTTTTAGAGGAAGCAACATTGTATAAAATGTTCTTCTGTGGCTTACAGAAAGAACGTACTCACTTTGAGAGGGAACAAGTCATGACCTATGTGAAGCTGAGAATGGTGGAGGCTGGAAAAATGACTTTATTTAATGCTAATACAGTAAAGAAAGACATTGGTGTGTTGCTTCAGAATTATACTCTTCCTCGTAAAGCACAATCCAATGAAGATTTTTCATCGTTACTGATAGACCTTGACTTGGTTCGTCAAAGTTCAGAAGGAAAGGGTTATTACTTCAATGTGGATGGTAAGCGTAAGGTGACTAAAGAAGTTTTCCTTTATGGCTTACTGAAATTGAAAGAATATGAAGGTGACAATACTATCTCTTTTGAAACCATTCAGGAAAAAGTGGGATTAATCTTCTGTATGCAGGATTATGAGACAATAGATATGCTGAAACTTTTGGCCAGCGATTTTAACCAGTATTTTACATATAGTGATGTTGCTGGCATTAAGCAAGTTCAGTTTATAAAAACTTTAGATGTTAAACAGGTGTTAGATAATTATTATGGCAAAGACATTTAGTTTATCCGCGAACATAGAAAACGGCTTTGCCGAAGGAATGCAATACCTGGTAACGCCCAATGCCCAGAATGCTATTCACAATATTGTGAACGATTTCCGTACTGGCATTCACTCTTTTACGATTATTGGTTCATACGGCACAGGTAAGTCAAGTTTTCTATTGGCTTTGGAGGCAGACTTGAAGAAGACTGGCAAGCAGAAATTTCTTTTAGATGCGAAGAATCTGTCCGATGCTAAGTCGTTTGAGATTATGAACATCGTTGGAGACTATGCTGAAATGTCGACATTGCTGAGCAAAGCTCTGAATGTGGAAGGCAACACGACCAGCATCCTTGATAGCTTAAAGAACTATTATACTCAATGCCAGAAAAAAGGTAAATTTCTTCTGATAGTGGTAGATGAGTTTGGTAAAGTATTGGAACATGCTGCTAAAAACAATCCTGAGAAAGAGTTATACTTCTTGCAGAAGTTGTCAGAGTTGGTAAATGTCCCTTCACGACAGATAATGCTACTTACCACGCTTCATCAGAACTTTGGTGCATACGCCAAGGGGTTAACAGAAGAGCAAGCCAATGAGTGGACTAAAGTAAAAGGACGCTTTAAAGAAATAACATTTGTTGAACCAGTAGAACAATTACTATATCTTGCTTCTGCGCAATTAAAGGAAGAAAGGAAAGCCTCTGATGCAGAAAATGCCAAACCGCTCTATGAATTGGCTAAAGAAACAAGATATGTGTCCAAAGACTTTCCCGTGGATACTGCTAAACAATTGTATCCCTTGGACCTTTTCTCTGCTTACACTATCACTACTGCTATTCAGCGATATGGGCAGAATGAACGTTCTCTGTTTTCATTTTTAGCTGCAAAAGGTACCAATTCTATATCGGAATTTGAACCTCAAACTCATTTGACATACAATCTTCAGAATGTTTATGATTACATATTATACAACTTCTATTCTTATTTGAAAGATGCTAATGCTGACTCAATGAGTTGGAGCACTATTCAGTTGTCCATTGAAAGAGTAGAAGGGCAGGATTGGGCTAATGAAGAAGAAATGCTTCAGGCAGTTAAACTTGTAAAGGCCATTGGACTTCTGAATCTTTTTGGTACAGCTGGTTTCAAACTGACAGAACGGAACCTTACTGATTATGCTCGCGAAGCTATGGCAATCGAGAATAGCAAAGAGATCATCCAAAAACTATCCGCCAAAAAGATTATCCGCTATGCCGCATATAAAGAACGTTTGATGCTTTTCGAGGGAACTGATGTTGACCTTGAAGCAGAGATACGCGAAGCAGGACTGATGGTGTCACGTCCTGTGACATTCGTAGATGAACTGAATGTTTTCTTTAATCGTAGGATTTCACCAGTTAAGGCTCACTTCTATCAAAAGGGCACACCACGATTCTTTGAGTACTTGATTCGTGAGGAGCCGTTGGATGCTGTACCTACTGGTGATACAGACGGCTACATTGAACTGATATTCTCTACGCACAAGAAAGCGTTGGAGGAAATCAAGAAGTTCAGTTCAGAAACTGACCATGCTCTGATATTTGCTTACTTTACAAACACGGAAGACATCATAGACCACCTCTACAACATTAAGAAGTACATGTATCTGTTGGAACGTGTACTCGACAAAAACGATAGGGTGGCTGTAACTGAAATACAGAAACTAAAGGAGTATGAAGAAATGTTGCTCAATAAGGCTATTAGCGACAATCTTTTCTCCTATAAGAATAGAGTAGTATGGGTGTTTGGTGGCAAAGAACAAAAAGTTGAAAGCCATCGTGATTTCAATCAATTACTATCTAGAGTTTGCGATAAGGTATATTGCAAGACGCCCGTGATGGTTAATGAGTTGTTCAATAAGCATAAACTTAGCGGTACAATAACTGCTGCTCGCAAGAGCTATCTTACATACTTGACAGAACATTTTTCTGAAAGTGGAATGGGATTCCCTGAAGACAAGTTTCCTCCAGAGAAAACCATCTGTGCATCGTTGTTGTTGAATACAGGCTTGCATCTGGATGGAGATTTCGCAGACGCACCAACGAACAAGGGCTTTATGCCTTTATGGGAAGCTTGTGAAGAATTCCTGAAGAGTTCAGAGAATAAGGCTCGTAAGATTTCTGAGCTGATAAAGTTGCTATCGGCTCAACCCTATAAGTTGAAACAAGGTTTCCTTGAATTCTGGATTCCTACATATCTCTTTATTAAGCGGCAGGATTTTGCATTGTATGATGCATCTAAAGGTGCGTTCATGCCCAATGTAAACATGGAATTCTTTGACCTGTTACAGAAACATCCTGGAGATTTTGAAATCAAGAAGTTCGCTGTTGATGGAGTGAAGTTGGGCTTCTTCAACCAGTATCGTCGTTTCATTAATCTTGGCGATGAATTTACCATCACCAATGCCAGTTTTATAGAGACCATCAAGCCATTCCTCAGTTTCTATGTCCGATTGGATGAATACACCAAGCACACTCGCAAGTTCGACCACGAATCAACGATGAAGTTCCGAGATGTATTGGCGAAGGCTAAAGACCCCGAGAAAGCTTTCTTTGAGGATTTGCCAGAGGCTCTCGGTTTTACTCAGGAAAAGCTTAAACAAGAGGAGTTCATCAACGAGTATGGTAAAATCATTCAGCGAGCCATTAAAGAATTACGTTCAAGCTATTCGCAGTTGATAGACCGTATAGAGGCAAGATTGGTGGAAGAGTTTGGCTTACAAAGCTATGATTATACAGAGTACATCCTTGAGGTTCGCAGTCGATTAGCTCATGTAAAAGACTATTTGTTAACAGACAAGCAACGTGAGTTCTATCACCATGTAATGACCGAATACGACAATCGCACTCAATGGTACCAGTCTATCTGCTATACTATTCTCGAACAACGTCTTGATGCTTTGAGGGATGAACAAGAGGATAAACTGGCTGATGACTTGATTTATTTGTTTCGTGAATGTGAAAAGTATTCTGATATCTCACAGAAAGCCGGTGATTCAGAGAAGACCGAAGCATATTCCTTTGATATGGTAACCAACAAGGGAACCAATGTAAGGACACAAACATACGTTTTGCCTGAGAAAGACAAATCAAAGGCTGATGAACTTGAAAAGAAAATCAGCAAGCTACTTTCTGGTGACAACAATATCGACGTATGCACATTACTGTCGATACTTAACAAGAAAATGAAGAAATGACAAAAGTAAGACATATATTGGGAATTTCAGGCGGTAAGGATAGTGCAGCCCTCGCTATCTATCTGAAGAAGACGTACCCATCTCTGAAGATTGAGTACTACAACTCAGATACAGGTTGTGAGTTGGCAGAAACAGAAACGCTCATCAACCGTCTGGAGGCCTACTTAGGAAAGATAGAGCGACTCAGGGCTGCTGAAGGTAGTCCAGAGCCAACTCCATTCCATCACTTTCTGAAAGCGATGGGTGGCTTCCTGCCTTCACCTCAAGCTCGCTGGTGCACCAAGAAGATGAAACTCGATAAGTTTGAAGAGTACGTTGGTGATGATTATGCCGTTTCCTATGTTGGCATTCGTGGCGATGAAGATAGAGATGGCTATATCTCCTCAAAGCCAAATATCCAAGCTGTCTTCCCTTTCCGCAAGAACATTTGGAGTATTGATGTTATCAACAAGTTCTTGCATAATGAAAACTTGGAGCAGATAGTTGGTCTCTATGAGAAACTTTGTCCTGAAGGCTTTCTGCGTGATGAAATCATAGAGATAGCGAAGAAACCCATCACCAAGCAATTCTACTACTCCAAAAAGATGAATGCATTGCTCGACTATGATGTCAAGCTTTTCAATCATGCAGTATTCGAGTTTCTGAAAACTACAGACTATCCAGTTGGTAAACTCGAAGATTTCCCACTGCTTGATAATACTGACATATTGGTGAAGGACGATATCTTTCGTTTGCTGAGAGAAAGTGGAGTAGGAGTGCCAGCCTATTATGAAGAGATACCTTTCGAAGTTGATGGAGAGGTAGGGACCTATTGCCGCAGTCGTTCAGGTTGCTACTTCTGTTTCTTCCAACAGAAGATAGAGTGGATATGGCTCTACGAGCAGCATTCTGGTCTCTTTAAGAAAGCGATGGAGTTTGAGAAAGACGGTTATACCTGGAATCAAAATGAGAGTCTTGCTGACCTCATCAAACCAGAACGTATCCGCCAGATAAAACTCGACATCATCCGTCGCCAGAAAGAGAATCGTGAGAAGAACAAAGGAACTACGCTTGTGGATATCCTTGGCGATGATATCATGTGTACAAACTGCTTTATATAAACGCTTATGTTGTACGAGGTAGAATGGGCAGAAGACGGAACGTATGTACCAGGTGAGGAATTCTCACCAGAGCGTTTCTTTAATGATGGACTGAAGAATAGCACAGAGTTTGATTTAAAACTCGGTTATTTTAGTTCTGCAGCCATTAGCGTTTTGGCTGAAGGATTTGCTACGTTTATCTCGCAAGGCGGATATATGCGACTCATTATCAATCATATTGTTTCTAAAAAGGACAAAGAAGCCATCAATGATGGTGTAATGGGTAATGTCATAGATTGTGCAGATCTTTCTAATTTCCAATATCTCAAATCTACATTTGATGAGTATCAGGAGCAATTTTTCCGTTGTCTTGCTTATATGATATCACAAAAGCGCATAGATATCAGAATTATTAAACCAAGGGGGCAGAAAGGAATAGCGCATACTAAGACAGGACAATTTAGGGATGGAGATAGTATAACAGCATTTACAGGTTCTGCTAATTTTACCATCAGTGGTCTGTTCAATAATATTGAGAACATATCGATTGACAGAAGTGATTCAGTAGACGTAATGGTGCAGAAAAGAATAGCCAAACAAAGGAAAGATTTTGATGCCATTATGTCTGGTGAGAAAAAGGGAATTGAATACCTCTCTCCCAAAGATTTAGTGGAAGCAATAAGCACAAATTATGGAGATTCTGATATCGAAGAACTTCTTGATGTGGAAAAGAAACTACAAAAATTAAAGAAGGAACATGCCACACGTGAGAAACAAGAACGGATGAATGTTGCAGCTGAAGAAATTCCAAATATAGAGCCACAGTTTCCTTATCCATCAGGTCCTCGTGATTATCAGAAAGAAGCTTTCAACAATTGGAAGAAAAGTCAAAGTGGTCTATTCAATATGGCTACAGGTACAGGTAAGACTTTAACCTCACTAAATTGTTTGTTGCAGATTTACAAGCAGTTTGGTTACTATAAAGCGATCATTCTTGTTCCAACTGTAACATTGGTTGAACAATGGGAAAAGGAATGTAGAAAGTTCAATTTCCAACATATTGTAGAGGTCTGCTCAAAAAATAAAGATTGGAAAGGCGAGATAGATAGGCTCACCATGAAAGAGAATTTTAATCCCAATAATTCGCCTATCAACTATGTTGTAATCTCAACATATGCGTCATTTGCCAGAGATAATGTGTTTCATGATTTGATGTCACTTTCTAAGAAGTGTTTGCTTATTGCGGATGAAGCACACAACATGGGATCAAAACGAATCCTTGACAGAATAGATGGTGTCAGCAAGAGATTTAAGCGACGTATAGGTCTATCTGCAACTCCAGAACGTCAGTTTGATGATAAAGGCAATAGAGAACTTCAACGTTTCTTCAATTCGGAAAATGGCTATACCTATGTATATACAATGGAGGAAGCTATCAAGAATAAATTCCTCTGTGAATATTACTATTTCCCTCATGTTGTAAGACTTTGCGATGACGAGATGTATGACTACATGAAAATCTCTGAAAAACTTGGTAAAATCTATAGGTATAATGGTGGCTATCTTGACCTTGATGATGAGATAGTCAGAGCTCTGCTCTTGAAAAGAAGACGAATTATTCACAAAGCACATAACAAAAAGGAAGCATTCAAAAACATCATTGAAGAACGTTACAAAGAAAAAGGGAATCTCAAATATACCTTGGTATATGTTCCAGAAGGGCTAAAGCCAGATTCTATTGCTGACGTTTATGATAGTTCTGATGTAGTTGAAGATGATGCAGAATCAGATAAACTAATTGATGAATATACACAGATAGTAATGAATGTTAGCAAAACAACTACGGTCAGGAAATTTGTTTCAGGGCAAAAAGACAGGGAATCCATCCTTGAAGATTTTGCAAATGGCGACCTTGAGGTTTTGACGTCAATGAAATGCCTTGATGAAGGTGTGGATGTGCCAAGAAGTGAAATGGCGATTTTTTGTGCAAGTACAGGAAACCCACGTCAATTTATACAACGCAGAGGTCGTATTCTTAGAACACACAAGGATAAGAAATATGCTTATATTCACGACCTTGTGGTTGTTCCTGATATTGGTGCAGATTGCGTAGATTATGAGATGGAGCGAAAACTTATACTTTCTGAGTTAAAAAGAGTAAGAGATTTCGCATCATTATCAAGAAATCTAGATTATTCTTATAGAGAATTAGAAGAGGTTCTAAACTTCTATAATGTTCCACTTTTAGATTAATTCCTAAATTCCTATATAACTATGGCGAGAAATAAAAGATACAACGAGAATTATAACAAGATTCTTGAGGCAGTTCTCCTTGACGAGAAATTAATGGAGTATGCCCAATATGAACCTTCTGAGATTTCGTCTCTTGAATATGCTCTTGGTTCTAAAAATGCTATTGTTAGCGCTGTTGCAACTATCGTTGAAGGACTAAGTGAAGAGATGTCAGAAAAAGAGATATACAATACAGTAAATGATCTACTTAAGAAGAAACTATGATAATACGTAGAATTGAAATAGAAAATTTTCGCAGCTATTATGGTAACGAAAATAATTTTGAATTCGGAGAAGGGTTAACGCTTCTCATTGGCGACAATGGTGATGGAAAAACAACGTTCTTTGAGGCTCTTCAGTGGTTGCTGGATATATCAAATACTGATGAAGTCCAGAAAAACCGTGCATTAGATAACTTCTCCGAAATGAGAAAGTCTAAACTCGAAATAGGCGAATCTGCCAACCTTAGAGTAAAGATGGAATTTGACCATGATGGACGCAAGTCAGTGGAGAAAATGTTTGTCATTACTAGAAAAAGTGAGGACCATTTTGATGTAAGTGACATAAAGTTCAAAGGCAGGGAAGATACAGGAGAAGAAAGACTGTCTTCAGACGGAAGAAGATTGATTGCTCGCTGTTTTGATGCTGAGATGCAGCATTTCTCAATGTTCAAAGGCGAGTCCCGACTGGACGTGCTTGATGGCCCCAAAGCATTAAAAATGCTTGTTGAAAAATACTCTGATATTAAGTGCTTTGATGACCTTGTGAATCTGACTTCAAATTTTGAAAGTAAAGCACAAAAAGCCTATAGTAGAGAGAGTCAGAACGATGAGAGAACAAGGGGGCAAGCTCAAGTATACGATCGCGAGTTAACCAAACTGAGTGGAGAAATACAAGAAATTCGTAAGGAAATTAAGGAATTGTCTACTACGGTGAACTCTTACGAAACAATGCTCAAAAATTTGGAGCAGAATGAAGATACAAGAGAAAGATATAATGAATTATCGGGAAATTTAGCGACAAAAAAATCTGAAGCAACAAGTCTAAAAGCGAGCATAGACGAGGTAAAACTTAATAGAAACCTTCTTGACCAGTACTGGATTATGTGTGCCTTTCCTAGTATTCTTTCTGCCTTCAAGGATAAATGTGCACAATTAAGTAGAGAGAAAGAAAGGCTACGTGATGAGTTTATATTCGAAAGAGGCAAAGAACAAGGAGAACTTAATAGATTAAAGCAAGAGAATGAAGCATTGTTGAATGATGAAGCCCAATTGCCTTGGTATATACCTGATGATAGATATATGAAGGAGATGATTAAGGTGCATAGATGCAAAGTTTGCAATACTCCTGCTCCAGAAGGTTCAGATGCATATCGTTTCATGGTAAACAAACTTGAAGAATATAAGAAGCACATCAGTGAGCGAGCAAGAATTAAAGAAGAACAAATAAAGTTAAGCAAGAAACAACTCTTCACCGAAGAATATATAGATGAGATTAATGCATGGGCAAACCGTTTGTCCGGTCCGGAAGAGGCTTTTATTTCTGGTATTGCAAATGATATCAATGATAGACTTGAAGTCGTAAGTCGTAAGTCGGAAGAATTATCACAAGTCAAAAAGGAGATAGAGGAAATAGAAGAGAATATTTCACGTCTACTTATTCAGGCTGGAAACATTTCTGAGGAAACGATGAAGAAAAACAATTCGGATGTACATAATATGTACAGAAAGAAAGGTGAAATTGAAAAGGATATTAAACTTCTTGAGGATGATCTTAAAGAAAAACTGGCTCGTCAAGCTGAGCTTAAAGAGAAAATGGATAACCTTAATCCAGGAAATTACTTGTCGAGATTATACCAGAAAGTACATATTGCATTTGATCAAATTGCAAAGGCTTCGATGAGAGCAAAAGAAAACAATCTCAATAATTTCCTTTCTGACCTTAAGAATGGTGCTAACTTATACATGGATCGTCTTAGTACTAAAGACTTTCATGGCAAGGTGAATCTATTCTATAAAAAAGATACAGAAGAGGCTGGAATTAGATTGATAAGTTCAAATGGAACGTACATCAAGAAACCATCAGATTCCCAGAAAACTGTAATGTATATATCTATATTATTTGCTGTTTCTGATTTCGCCTATAAAAAAACAGACGAAGAATATCCTCTTATATTCGATGCTGCTACTTCCTCATTTGGTGATGCGAAAGAAGAAGATTTCTATAACATTATCAATGATGTAAAAAAGCAATGTATTGTTATAACGAAAGACTTCATCACTGGAGGGAAAGTCAGAATGAATGATGTTGATAAACTTTCATGCCGTGTGTATCGAATAAAGAAGGCAGAAGGATTTAACAACTCAGATTTGTCAACAGTAAGAACATTAGTAAAAGAAATTAAAACGGAGGACTAAATATGGAATCTTTATTTGATGCTTGGGGCAATAAAAACCCTGAATGGGAGAAAAAATATGAAGATTTATTAATTGAGCCTTTTACGGACTATCGCAGAGGAACTAGTCAGTATACAGTATCAAGAGGTAAAATCTTTGGAGCGGGATATGAAATGTTTATTATTTGCTTTTTCATCGGATTGTATTTTGACAAGACGAGGAAATTGCCTGACGACAAATCAAAACGTAAGTATTTTGGGCATACGATAAATCACTGGGGTAGCCAAGAAGGCAGATTAGGGCGAAAATCATACACTAAGATTCAAGAGTACATGTTTGCTGCGCTTGTTGCAAAAACTGACATAGACTTCATATCGTTAGAGAAGGGAGAGATAAGTGTTAATGACGCTGCTAATTCCCTAAAACATAAAATGGAGGAGTATGCAAATTATGGATTTCACTATCTTGAAGATATGTTAGAGGATGACCCGAATAGCTTGTTTAAGGACTCCGCCTTTCTTAAAATATTTACATCATTTATTGGTGAAGATAATAAAAAAGATGATGAGATTGAAAACTTCGAGGAAGATATAGAGTCGTTTGAAGATGAAGAATTAGAAGATGATGCCATAGATGAAGAAACCTTACGCGCAGAAGCAGAGAAACCTTGGAATGAAGACGACATTGAAAGACTGACTTTGTTTTTTGAACATGGTATGGAACTTCCTTCAATAGCAGAAAGACTTGGTAAATCTCTCTATGCGGTGCAATACCAACTGTCTATGTTGGGTAAGATAAAAATGCCTCTTAATGTAACGGTTAAAAACACAGACCATGGTGGAATCGTTATAAATAAGTCAGGTCAAGAGATATACACAGACGAAGCTCCCCTTAAAATGTTTAATGACAAGATCTACCGCTTTAACATGAAATCCATGTGTATGACAGTAAAAGATATTAAGCGAGTAGATGGCAAGTGGGTGAAGGGTAGTAAGATGCTCGTGGCATATTCAGAATCTGCTCTATATCCTAAGCTTTCTAGCTCAAATTTTATAGATGATATAGAAGACTTTGTCGAGGGAAGTAAACGTGAAGAAAACAAGATTAAAGTAAAAGGGGTTTGGTATGACTACTATGGTGACTTGTTAGGTTTAAAAGCAGATAACTAAATTGCTGAATTGTGTATAGTATTTAATTATTGCTGAAATATATTTGGAACTGTCATATTTATTTCATAACTTTGCGCCCAACTAAAGGCATAAAGTTATGAATAGGGAAATTCAATTCTTCAGTTATGAACAGTGTTTCAACTACTATACAAAGCGCATAGCAACGATTCGCCAAGCAAAGATTCATGGTGAAACTATCGTGGCTAAGCCAGTCCTAATGGTTGCTATTATTGATGGAATAGAAGCGAATGTGTTTAGAAATAATCAATTTGCCATTAATGATTGGTTGGAAGGACGGTATAATATGTTGATGTCACAATATGCCAAGGATTCGCAGTTTGATGATAAGACAACCATAGATAAGCCGTTCTGGCATTTGGAAACGGATGGCTTTTGGCATCTAAATTATCAAGGTGAAAGGCTCAGCAAAGGGCATACGCCATCAAAAGCTTGGCTAAAGGAGAATATAGACTTCGCCTATTTTGATGAATCTTTATGGATACTGCTGCAGAATAAGGTCTGGCGATTGAAACTGCGAGATTACATCATAGAGCATAAGTTGACTGATGACTTCTGGAACGGTAAGTTGGCAGCTGAAGGAGTAGGGGCTATTGCTGCTTTGCTTTTAGTGGCATAATAGCATAGCAGATTGCAGTCCGCCGTAAGATTTTTATCATTACTTTTGGTCGTTTCAGAATTAGTTTATATCTTTGCAGCCAGAAGCAATAAAATAAGGAAGAAGATTATGGCAACAATAGTTTTACATGTCCCTGATGAGAACTTGGTTTCTAAAGTGAAGCAGGCCTGCAAGATGTTAATGGGTGTAGCTTCGATTAAGGTGCAGAAATCGAATCCTAAAGTTGATGACATAACAAAAACTACCCATTACAAGACTGCCATGGATGATGTCAAGAATGGACGTATTTATCATGCCAATAGTGTTGATGATATGTTTAATCAAATTCTTGGCTAATGTACACCATTGACTATACTCATCATTTCAAGAAAGACTTAAGGAAGTGTGCTAAGAGAGTGTTGTGACACTTCTGTGTTCTACCATAAGCTAACATGCCGCTGGCAAATATTATACTTGCGGTGAAGGACTATATTTATTTCAAGCCCAGTGGAATGGGTTGGAAATATTGAGTGCTTATCGTCGAAATAATTGCGAAAAAACTTTACTGTTGCGGCTTGCTCAAAACGAGGATAGGTTTCGCACTAAACAAAACGTACTTTCGCAGCCTTCAAAACGTACTTTCGCAGCGAACGAAACGTACTTTCGCGGCCTTCGAAACGTACTTTCGTCAGCAGCCTCATTATCAGTGGGTTACAGAGAAAAATTGCCCATAGGTAACGATTGCTAATTTTTAGGCCATAAAGAAAATATTTTACAGTTATAGCTGGGGTTCTTTGCTTGTGCTGCTCCAAAGTATGACCTGCAGCAATTTTCTTCGCCATAGTTTTGAGCCTATCCCCCTCATTTAAGGGGCAAAAATCTTCTGGAACGCCGATAGATAAAGGGATTGAAGGCATGAGGGGGATGCGCCAAATCCCCCTCATGTCTGTCACATATTCCTCTCATTTTTATGTACTATCCCTCTCTCTGGCGCCTTACAGGCTTTTCTGTGACTTTTCCTGATTCGACTAGACACTTTTTCTCTTCATAAACTGAAACAGTAGACGGTTGTTTTGTTGTCGTACTGAATCGGTAGACACAAGCGAAAAAGCGGGTCTTACTTGTTATTATGAGGGGGGCATGAGGGGGCAATGTGACGGATAAGGCCTGACCCCCTCATCGCCGAAACGCCCTGTACATCGGCATTGTAAGCATGCTTACCTCAAAAAATGAGGGGGTGGCTATATTTGTTCGGACTACTCTGCAAAAAGACAAAGGAGAAATGCTTGCATTTCGCCAGAAGAAGTAACTAAATTCGTCTTTTTATCACTTTTTTTCGTGTTTAATAATGTAATGTCGTATTTTTTGTGTAACTTTACCGCCGAATTTTACCAATAACGAAAATGAAACCATCAGATTTTACATATCCAGAGACCGCTGCCGCATTGCGCCAACAGGGAATTATTCCTGATTTTGCGGCTTCGGTAAAGAAGATTCTAGCCATTGGCATTGAGAATTTGCAGTATATACCGATAGAGTATAGCAAAGTACGGCATTAGTTTTTAAAGGTCAATACAAGATTAACATGAATAGACTGGTTTTAATTTTACTTCTAATTTCAATGATGGTTATAAATGCATATTCCCAAATCAAACAAGAGGGATATGTAAAGACACGTGCAAAGAAGAATAGCCCTTCTAAGTATATTCCCAATGCCATCATAAAAGCAGATGAAGCTAAAAACAAAGCAAAATCAGACAGCACTGGTAGATTTGTTATAGTCTTTCCGAAGAAAAATGAAGGAGAGAGTTTCTCATTAAAAAGTATTACTAAAAAAGGATACGAATTGGTGGATTATGATCTTATAGGACAGTCGCTAGCCTTTTCTACAACTGTACCACTGAAAATTTTAATGGAACCTGAAGGAACAATGCTTGCTGAATTAAAGGAATCAGAGCAATATGTAAAAACGAAAGTTAGAGAAAAACGTAATAATGATTATGCGCAGTTAGAACACCGATTAGAATTAGGAGAAATATCAGAAACTGCGTTCTATTATGATAGTATCTTGATTGAAAACGAGTATTGTAATAATATGCATTTAGTTGCTTCAATGTCTAAGAAATATGCAATGTATGATTATGACTCAACAGATTCGGTAACTACAAAAGTATATGATTATATAGATAATGGGGATTTGGCTCAAGCAGATCAAATGATATTTGAACAAACGCAAGATTATGCAACATGTTTAGCGATGAGAATTGAAAAGCCAAATTTCAAAATAGCGGGGCCAAGAGGGACAAGTTATAATAGAGTTAACTCTAATAGTGCTGATATATGGAAAATGCGATTTGTCAAAAGACTAAGAACAACGATTAGTGTCCATGGAGATGGAGATACAATTCTTGAATTATATGTGTTTAGAGATGACAATACTTTTGAGAATAGTAAGGACAATTTGTTAGCTTACGATGAGGGCGAAGACTGTGTGATTTCATTTGTCCCTCCTTATACGGGAAACTATAAAATTATAGTAAGAAACACAGGCGGTGTTTATAATGAATATACTATAAATGATTTTCAATGATGTTTATTGTGACACCAGAGACAGATACCTGTCACGGGATGGGGATTAACAATCAAAAGAAAAGAGTATGAAGATATTCCTAAGTTACGAGCACGATTCGAATGCGTCTCTTATCGAGAAAATAAAAGGCTATCTCTCGTAAGGATGCGGAGAGGATACGTTTACCACAATTTGCGTATAAGATAAACACAATGTAATTATGGAAGCACTGAATTCTATAGAAAAGAATCTACTTCTAAGGCAAGTACAGCGACGAGGTCATTCAATAAGAATTGAAGAAGTGACAAGGCTGATTGTGAAGTATGAAAACTTGATGGTGGAGGATTTTGCTCCACCAGTTTTGCCGCCTAAGTTGTATGAACGATTGAAAGAGATGGTTGCAGAAGAAATTTGGCTTGAAGTTATTAGAACTGATTCTCTGGAACGTTTAAGTGAATATTTGAGATTATATCCAAAAGGCTTGCATGCCGATGAAGCATTATTTCGCTTAAATCATTTGAAACAGGAGAAAACGGAATGTCAAGTGAGACCAATATCCTTTTCATCTTCTCCTGTATTTGGCTGTTCCGATAATGACAAAATACCAAAGGAAGAATGTGTGGCCAAAGGGGCTGCAGTTGGGGCAGGATGGCCTATGATAGTAGGAGGGCCAATTGGAGCAATCATTGGCGGAATAACCGAGTTGTGGCCGTCAATCCGAGTGAAGAAAACAAAAAAAATGTCAGAGGATGTTTATGGTTCCATCTTTGCCCCTGCGGAGGTAAAGCCAAAGTCGCACATGCTAGTACAAGTATATCTCCACTTGTATGAAGAAACAGAGAAGGTAAAGGCGTTGGCACAGGAATCAGACAAAGATGCGGAGCGACGAGATTATATTCCTTTGCAATGCAAACTGAAGAAAGGAGATAAGGTGGATGTGCAGTTGAATGTCTATGGTGAGTCGTTGCTGATGTCGGACAAGAAGAACCTTGTTTGGCAAGGTTCATTTACAAAGTGCAGTTTCGATTACTTTGTTCCAAAGGATATTGACGTGGATGAACTGAGTTGTGTGGCATTGCTTTCTGTCAATGGTGTTCCTGTTGGAGAAATGCGGTTTGTTACAAGGATTGTTGATGCTCCACGTCAACTGAATCCAGAGATTATTGCACATAAGTACAGTAAAGTGTTCATTTCATACTCACATCAAGATGAATCGAAGGTAAAGTTCCTGCATGAGGGGTTGGAACTGGGTTCTGTGCCTCATTTCTTTGACCGCAAGTATTTGAAAGCGGGTGATGTGTTTCCACAAGTGATACAGGATTATATCAACTCAGCAGACTTATTTATACTCTGTTGGTCAGAGAATGCATCCAAGAGTGAGTATGTACAGAAAGAGCGTTTGCAGGCTCTTGAACGTGCTTTCCCACAAGTGCGACCTGAACAGGAGGCAAAGCTAAGAATATATCCCATGAGCATCGAGCCACGTGCGGAACTACCCAGCGACATGAAGGAGAATTATCATTTTGGAGAAATGTAACAAGATATGGAACAAGGTAAAGAATACCGCATTAACAATTCGACTATCAAGATTGTATTTGGGAATATTTTGGATAGCCAGGCGGAGGTGATTGTCAATAGCAGCGGATCAAGTATGACTATGGGCGGTGGATTGACGAAAGCAATCCGTGAAGCAGGTGGTGACGTAATCCGAGAGGATGCACAAACAAAGCTTCCAGTCAATATCGGTGATGCTGTTGTAACAATGGCAGGAAGGCTTCGTCAGAAATACGTCTTTCATTGCATCACGATTGACAAGAGCGCAGACCACTCAAATACGCCAGAGGGCGTTTCCAAAGAGGACATTCATCAATATATCATCGGCCATTCAATAGATAAATGTTTCCTGTTGTTACATGCAATGGAGTTGAAGTCTATCGCTTTCCCAGCAATAGGAGCAGGATTTGCGGGTATACCATTTGACATGGTGGCAGAGGTGATGGCTGAAGCTATTGGCAGGAATCTGAGAAAAACAAACAAGTCATTCAATGTGGAAATTTATCTCTATGACAGGTTCGGGAAGATGGAACAGTGGGACTTCCTTCCCATGTTTGAACAGTTCTCTGCACAGGATGCGATTTCCAAGATGCTGAGTGAACAGGCGAGCGACAGATTGTTTACGGATGATGCCATTATTCAGCGGTCATCAGATGTGTCACCTGATATGGACAAGGATATTTTTATCAGTTACTCAAGGAAAGATACTGAGATTGTCAAGGCCATCTACGAGTGGCTCGAACGAGCAGGTTATAAGTGTTGGTTGGATGTTGACGGTATGTTCAGCGGCGTATCATATAAGAAGGTGATAGTCAATGCCATCAAGCGTTCGAAAGTGTTGCTGTTTATGTCATCGGAGAATTCTAACATGTCGCGGAATGTGGTCAGTGAAGTGTCCGTTGCAGTGGAGTATGGGAAGAAGATAATTCCTATACGACTGGATATGTCATCTTATTCTGAGAGCATTGAGTACGACATCATCAATCACGACTATGTGGTTTATGACAAGTCACGCATGGAGGAGTCAAATAGAGATATGCTAAAGAAAATAGTTTCAACATTGGAAATGGTATGAGTATATTTAGGTTTTTCAAGAAGAAAGAAAAGAAATCAGTAAGTAGTTCTGTGCAAACTGATCAAGACAGACGAACTTACCTGATAAACGGTGAATGGGTACATGTGCCAAACTGTGTGGACGACACTCCTTGGGCAGAGGCAGATGAAAGTAAGAATAATCCACGGAGAAAGAAGCCATAAATTCAGGAACTTAAATATTTGGTGAAGAATGAAAAGGATGGTCTGTTTGATATCAATGGCACTAATACCATTGATGCTGTTGGCTCAATATCAGCGAGGGTATGTTAAGACTAAAGGGCGGTTGGGTAGTAACGGAACGGTTATTGCCGGCTCACGTCTGTCGGGAGCTACAGTGCAGGTGAAGGGCTCTAATGCTGTTGTCAGCGGCAGCAACGGAACGTTCACATTGGTCATAACCGGCAATAGCTATTACTTGCAGAGTGTGCAGAAACAAGGGTACGTTATGGCAGACCCGGACATGCTTTCACGCCAATATGCTTATTCCCCAAATCCGATGGTATTGGTGATGGAAACCCCGGACCAGCAAGCAGATGACAAATTAGAAGCAGAGCGGAAAATTCGCAGGACTTTGCAGCGTCGGATGCAGGATAGGGAAGACGAAATAGTATTATTGAAAAAGCAGCAGAAACTAACGGTAGAAGAATATCGGAAGCAGTTGCAAGAACTCTATGCCCAGCAGGAAAGCAACGAAAAACTCATCACCGAAATGGCTGACCGGTATTCACGGATGGACTTTGACGAGGTGGATGAGTTCAATCGTCGTATTAGCAGCATGATACTTGAAGGCAAGTTGACGGAAGCAGACTCGCTGTTGAATACCAAGGGTGACATCAACAGCCGTGCGGAGGCATTACGTCAGCATAAGGAGGCAAACGCTCAGGCAGAGCAGGAGTTGAAGAAGAAGCGAAAGAAGTTGGAGCAGAGCAAGGCTTTGGCACAGAAAGAACTGGAGGACTTGGCTCAGGACTGCTATAGTAAGTTCGAGATTTTCAAGATGCAGCACAGAAGTGACTCGGCTCTTCACTATATTGGTTTTAGGGCAAGCCTTGACAGCACGAATGTTCAATGGTTAATTGATGTCGGTGAATATGTTCAAGTGTTTCTGGATGATTATGATAAAGCTATTGAGTATTACCAAAAGGCGATGTGTGTTGCCAGACAAAACGGCGGTGATAAGTGTGCTTTTGTCGCTGACTGTCTTAATGATATAAGCACGGTACATGTCCAAAAGGCTAATTTTGATGCAGCCCTGAAGGCGTGTGTTGAAGCGTTGGATATCAAATTGTCCATATATGGAGAGGAGCATGAGAGAGTAGCATTGGCTTATCACAATTTGGGCGGTACGTATTATGGGAAAGGAGATTATGAACAAGCTATGGTTAATCGTCAGCATGCATTTGATATCTACAAAAAGGTGCTCGGTGATGAAAGTGCTGAATTAGCGAGAGAATATTCTCAGATTGGTGGGATTTATGACATACAGGGGAAATATGATCAGGCTTTGGAGTGTTACAATAAAGCGTTAGAAATTTATGCCCACCTTCCTGTGGCCAAGGTTGATGAAATCGCAAATGTATATATGAACCTTGTATCTATGTATTACACGATGGGCGATTACGGCAAAGCATTGGATTACTGTCAGCAAGCTTTGAATGGATATACTGAATTATATGGTAAGGATCATCACTTGACAGCTGGAGCATATAACAATATGGCCATATTAACCTATTCGATGGGTGACAATAAGAGTGCTATTGAATATCTGGAACAAGCTTTGTCCATATTTAAAAGAGTCTATGGCGAGTACCATCCTAATGTTGCTATTTGCTATACCTCATTAGGAGCTTTTTATAATGATATGGAAAAACACCAGGAGGCATTGGAAATGATCTCACATTCAATAGACGTTCTGAAGGATTATTATGGCCCACACCACTTGAATTTGGGAGTTCCATACATAAACTTAGCCGGAACTTATGAGTGTCTGCATTTGTATCAAGAATCGTTGCAGAGCTATGAAAAGGCCATGGAGATATATCAATATAACAAGAAAGAGAATAGTCCGGAAATGGCCTTGCTGTATTGTGAAATGGGACTTACCTATCGTGCCAATGGTGATTTGGCCAAAGCCGAGGAACTTTATCTGAAGGCAATCGACATATATAAGTCGGTAGTAGGTGAAAAGCATCCCGACTTGGCCATAGCTTATGGAAAGATTGCCATGGTTAAGCAAAAGCAGGAGAAATATCAGGATGCTATAGATTATTTGGAAAAGGCGCTAAACATTAATTTTGCAAATTTTGGCGAGTCGCACAAAAATGTAGGAATTAACTATAATAATATGGGTCTGAACTACAAGTTACTTGGCAATTTGGAGAAGGCCATGGAGTATTATACGAAAGCGCTCCCTATTTTAAACAAGGCATTTGGCGACACCCATCACCTTTATGCAGTTTGTCTGTCCAATATTGGCGAGATATATGCCAAAGAAGGCAAATATAAAGAGGCTGTCGATTATCTTTTACGTTCCTTGATGATAGATGCTGACAAAGGTATTTACGAGGAGGACCTCAAGGATACTGGTGCGTTGATAAATCAATGCCTTACAGAGGCTAATGGTTCAGACAAGAAGTATGTGGCCGATAAGGTAGAAGAGGCAAAAGCAAAATATCCTCAATTTTTCAAATAAGAGAATCGGCTTGTATGATAAGGTGATGGCCGAACTCAACACTAATAAAATAAAAGCCCGACTTGCAGATTACAAGCCGGGCTTTTTTTTAATTATCGTTTGTCGGGAATGCCGTAGTCTGCCCAGCGTTCCTGCGGATAGTAGCCCTTCAGAGTCTTTTTCGACTCGGTATAAGACGCTTTGACGAGGGTCATCAGGTCATTCATTTTCTTTACCTTAGGAGTCAACTCCTCACGCAGACGATCTACTTCGTCATTGGCTTCGGAGAGCATTGCAACGGTCTTTTCCATCTGATCGATTTCGTTGTTCGACACGCCTCTTTCACCCATTTCTCTCACATGACGACGCAGGCCCTCAATGAGGTTGCGCGACTTCTCAATTTGAATTTCTGTTGTCTTTGACATAATGCTTAAAATTACGTTGTTATTTATACTTTTGTAGTACAATTCCACTACAAAAATAATAAAAAAAGTTGATTTTGCGAACGCTACAGAGCATCACTTTTTCGATTTTTTAAGATGAAAAGCGTATTGTATTTAACTTTTTTTTTGTACCTTTGCAGCCGTTTTTAGGATTTCGCAATTAATAGTGCTCGAAATTCATCTTCTGATTTATTCCCTAATCAGAGAGGTTTGTAGCGCATTGTGGCAAACATGAGGTTTGTCCGAACCATGAAGGTTCATTATTCGTATTTCCGAGGGAAGGAATATTTTAGTGCGAGTAATGAATTGTAAGAATACATTTATCATTTTAATGACAAGTCACAAGATTTTTTGTGCTCTGACTGTCTCGATGATAGTCGGAGTAAGTTGCTGTGTACCTTCGTATGCACAGCAAAGGATGAGTCTTCAGTCACTTTTTGACCTGGCTGACCAACAGAATCAGCGCATCAAGGTCAGCGAAGTGGCATTGAAGGCAGCAGAAGAAGGGGTGGCATCGGCAAAATCGGCCATGCTGCCAAGTGTTGAATTCAGTGTTCAAGGCTCTTATACGGGCAATGCAATCTTGATGTCACGAGGCTTTTCTACCAGTGGCACTACAGAGTATGTTGTTCCGGGACTTGGACCTCAGCAGGTGCAGAATGGCAAACAGCCCACACCGCATTGGGGCAACAGTTTCACCGCTCACGCGAGTCAGGTGATCTATGCAGGCGGCGCCATCCGTTCAGGCATTGAAATGGCAAAGCTGGGTTGTCAGTTGGCAGAACTTGATGTAGAGAAGAATCGTCAGGAGGTGCGCTTCTTGCTGACTGGATATTACCTTGATCTTTGTAAACTGCAAAACCAACTACAGGTGATAGAGAAAAACATTGAGCTGACTGAGAAAGTAATCGAACAGATGAAGGCGCGCAGAGAGCAGGGAACGGTGTTGAAGAACGACATCACGCGATACGAACTTCAACTGCAAAGTCTTCTGCTTACAAAGACACATATTGATGATGCGCAGAAGATTATCCGTCATCAGCTCAGCACTGCCATCCATCTGTCAGAGGGAGAGGATTTTGAAGCGGATACGCAGTCGCTTGAAGAGGAGGAACTGGCACTCAAGACGCTCACCTCCGAAGAGTTGTGGCAACAGAAAGCATCGGAAAACAATATCGATGTCCGTCGGGCTTCACTTGCCACAGAAATGTCGGAACAGAAAGTCAAGAACACTCGTGCGGCATCGCGACCATCAGTGGCTGTAGTTGCCGAAAACAACCTGTTTGGTCCTTACACCTCCGACCTGATTCCCAAGAATGCCAACGTCAACGTGTGGTTTGTCGGTATTGGCGTGAAATACAATCTGTCAAGCCTTTGGAAGAACAAGCATAACATCCGTAAGGCAAGGCATGAAAACACCCAGGCACGCGAGCGTGTGCAGTTGGCACGCGAAGGCATAGAGAATGGTGTGCAGGCAAGCTACACCAACCTGCTGACCAGCTCAGCAGAGGTTCGCACACAGGAGAAACAGGTGGAACTTGCCGACCAGAATTATATGGTGGTGAAGAATCGTTACGACAACGACCTGGCTTTGCTGACCGATATGCTTGATGCCTCAAACATGAAACTTTCTGCCGATATGGCTTTGGTCAATGCACGCATCAACATGCTTTACAACTATTTCAAACTTAAATACATCACAAATACACTTTAACAAAGATGGAAAAGAATAAGATTTCAACCTACAGTTATAATGCTATCGTAATAATCTGTATAGTATGCGGAGCCGTTTATGCCGCCAGTCAGTTCATGCATTTTGGTGGAGGCGAAGTCACTGATAATGCTCGTGTATGCCAGAATATCGTGCCACAGAACTGCCGCGTGCAGGGTTTTATACGCGAGGTGCGATTTACCGAATTTCAGGAAGTGAAGAAAGGCGATACGCTTGTTGTCATTGAAGATGCCGAGTTTCGTCTTCGTCTGGCTCAGGCAGAAGCAGATCTGACCCGTGCCGAACGCGGTTCGCAGGGTACAGCAAGCAGCATCCATACCACAAAGACCAGTATCAGTGTGACCGAAGCAGGCATT
>JAEEGH010001222.1_pt1 | contig 75896 bp, 60 predicted proteins | sample 9134181 | NCBI WGS metagenome assembly JAEEGH01 (sample SAMN16246544, study PRJNA631951) | gut metagenome | biome: gut microbiome; feature: rumen; material: DP-attached | host: Bos | place: Iran: Karaj | collected 2018-10 | reverse complement strand
ACTATATTTCAATAATGTTCTTTCGATCTGAGAATTGTTGCATTATCTTTGCCATAACAATACTCTCTTCCTGACGCAGTCTCACTGTAGAAAGGCGATGATTGAAGATACAAGACAGAAATTCCTGAATCTCGTATCTTAATCCAGCACCATCCCACTTATAAAAGAATTTTTTATTTTGATTCTGATCCTCAAAACGGAATTCATAATAGTCCGTCAGCCACCATGGAGCTGGAACATATGCGTAGCCTTTTGTTCCTGAAACTATCAGGTTTCCTTCTGTTTTCACTCCCAAGCCTAACTGGAAAGAACAAATGCCCTTTGGATAGCGCATAATGCCACGCGTGTAAATATCAATGCCATTGTCCATCTTTGAGAAGATACTAATCTCTTTATAATTTGTTCCCATCAATTTAATAATAGGAAGCAACGGATACGATCCCATTTCAAACATAGAGCCACCCGCCTGTTCAGGGTCTAATTCACGGGTGAACTTTTCACCCCACAATTTTGACTCTGATGCGCTGACATCTACCACATCACCTATTAATCCACTTTTAATCATCGTTATCAGATGATTGAAAGCGGGTGCATAGGCCGTTTTATTTGCCTCAAGAAGAACGACGTCATTATTCTTTGCCAAACTGAATAATTCTTTGGCCTCATTCTCATTAAGGACCAACGGTGTTTCGCATAAGACATGCTTTTTACGAAGAATGGCTTGCTTACATAACTCATAATGAGTCAGATGAGGCGTAGCAATATAAACAGCCTGTACATTATCTAATAAATCCTCGTATGACTGATAAACACGTGCCAACTTGTGTTTGTAAGCAAACGAGTAGGCTTGACTTTCATCAACATCATAAATTCCACTTACTTTCACATAGTTAACGAAAGAGGCTTCAGGCACAAAACGCTGAGCGATTCGCCCCGCTCCGACGACACCGATATCAATAGTCTGTTGTATTTCTTCACGTAACATAGTAGAAGAAATACCTTCTGTACGTGGAAGATAAACTACCTCACAATATTCCTTCAAATAATCAAATTTTCCAGTCCAATCTGAACCAATAGCAAAGATATCAACATTGTATTTCTGTATATCATCAATCTTTTGGCCTACATAATCCTCAATGATGATCTTATCTGCTAATCCTGTTGCTTTTACAGCCTCAACACGTTCAAGCACATTATTGAGAACATTCAACTTACCTCGTTCCCTATCAAAATTATCATTGGTAACCCCAACAATCAGATAGTCACCAAGTTCCTTTGCCCTACGTAACAAGTTCAAATGACCTTGGTGAAGCATATCGTATGTTCCGTATGTTATAACTGTTTTCATATAGATCTCAGTTTCAAGTATGTATTAGGAAATAATCTAAACAGAGAAGATACAATTAATTGTTTGAGTCCATGAGAAAACCATAAGTCAGGAACCCGATTCAGCAAATCTCTAACAATAGTTCTTCTGTCATCAAGAACATTCTTATTATGAGAGATGCACCATAATTCGAATGAGAAAGTAGCAAAGAGATTGTCCAATAATCGCTGACGCTCATTCCGAGTAATGCCTTCCATATCCTTCAATTCCCATATTCTTGTAATGACTTTATTCAAATCCATCGCCTTCTTTGGACTCATCGTTGATGTAATAGAAGTATGTCCCATACGATATAAATATAACACACAAGAGGTCCGAACACACTTCTTTGCCTTTAAATAACACTCAGGCGTGAATGGCATATCCTCATAGCAGATGCCATGAATGAACCTCAAATTATTCTCCTCTAAAAATGCCCTTCGATAAAGCGTACGCCACACATAATTCTGATCGGGTCTCAAATCCTCCATAAAAAGTTCCGAACCCGTCTTTTCCTGGATACCGCACTCCCGGCTACAATCAGGATGATATGCGAGGATTTCTTCATCAGATAATTTCAGGAAATCAGCAACCACCAAATCTGCTGATGCTTCCAACGCAATCTGTAACAATCGAGCGACACTATTCTCCACCAATAAATCATCTGAATCCACGAAAAGAATATAATCCCCCTTTGCATATAACAACCCTGTATTGCGAGCACCTGAAAGTCCCTGATTATCCTGATCTATTCTTACGATGTTATGATGTTGGTCAATAATATCTTGTATCTGATCAAAACTATCATCTTGAGTGCCATCATTTACCAGAATGATTTCACATTCTGTACCATCCAGCTCTTGTTTAAGAATACTTTCCAGGCAAGGCCGAATATACGGTTCTACATTATAGACTGGAACAATGATACTCAGTTTCATAATTGTCACTTCTTAAACTTCCACGGCAATAAAAAGACTTCTGCCTTACGAACAAATTCCCGACCAAAGATCTTAACGAGAAATGCACGTCCCCTATAATATGCCTTAGCTTTAGGAGAAAACCATGAATTCTGATAATGATGAATCGCATAAGTGTAAGGAGTAATCTCCACCTCACGAGAGTCAAAGACCTTAGGAGAGAAAAAAGCATCATTAAATTCCAGAACCTCTTTCTGCATATCAAGTTTGCGAATATTCAAACTATCCTCCAAAGAAAGTACGCGTATTGGTTTGATTTGTTCTATCTGACGAATCATAATATCGGGTACCGTCTGGATATTCAGACTCCCATCCTCATTGATAAAGGGTCGGTCCTGATAATAATCCAAACATGCTTTTATCCAGTCGCATCCTTTCTCTGCCCCCATAATAGCAGCCTCTGGCGTTTGCGCCTTTTCTGCCCCCATAAAATAGGGAAGGTCAAGTAATTCATCAAAACTCTTTAATACTTCGACATCAGAATCCAAATAGACACCACCATGATGATAAAGAGCATAGAATCGAATATAGTCTGCTGCAAAAGCATATTTTTTCTTCTCAAAGGCCTGACGCACCCAAATGGAAGTTTTCAAATCAAAACGATGCGTATCCCAAAGCATCACCTCATAATCCGGCAAATGCTTTTTCCATGTTTCCAAACACCTGGCAATCTTAGGAGGATAAGGATCTCCACTTAACCAACAGAGATGTATTATTTTCGGTATCATTTTATGGTTATATTTTCATTTATTAAGCATTTGTTCAAAAAATTGTTTCCACATTGGCATAATACGTTCTGTAGAGTATCTTTGAGAAGAAACGATGCCAGCCTGCCCCATTTTCTTTCGTAACGAGATATCATCCATTAACAAACAGACCTTTTCTGCAAACACTTTAATATCCCGATCTTTCACCAAGAATCCGTCTACTCCATCAGAAATAATATCTGCAGGACCATATGGACAATCAAAAGCTACGACAGGCAAACCACAGCTCATAGCTTCAGGTAGCACCAAGCCAAATGGTTCAAAAAGAGATGTCAGTAAAAGCATCGAACTAGCTAGATACTTTTCAATAATACTAAGCGTTGGATCGTGAACTATTATATTCATATCATTCTTCTGTATCTCTGGCATGAGTTGCCCCTGCTCTCCACCATATCCACCATAAACATGTAAGGTCCACTCTGAATGGGATTCATGAATAATCTTCCATATCTTTAACAGAGAAGAAAAATCTTTCTGCTTTGAAAAGCGTCCAACGAAAATAACAGATCTTTCCTCACAACTACTATAAGTACCTGTCACATTTAGATGAACAATATTAGGAATTACACAAACATTCGAATTAATCTTACGCCAATCTTTTGCATCGCCTGTAGTCAGAGCTACTACTTGCTGTGCTGATTTTATACCATAATTAAGATATAGAACCTTCAGCTTACTTAAAAAGTCTGGATGGGCTACAAGTTGAGCAAAACACGATGAATGTGATTCAAAGACTAGGGGAATATCTGCTTTTGCCTTAACAATAATTTTAGTTAAGTTGGAACGTATAGATATAATAACATCCGGAGTAATTTCCATAATGTAACTCCTAAGCCTTTTTACACAAAGGCGATTTAACTGATGTTTCCTAATAAAATGTCTAACTCCTTTGTAATGATATTGCTGATGAAAATTGATTTCCAAATCATGGTGAATTACACTCGGATTCAAAGGAAAATGTATAGGATGACCACCCTGATCAGTAGTTACAATATAAACCTCATAGCCATAGTGATCAGACATGTAATTCATCTTTTCAACAAGGACGCGTTCAATTCCGCCCCATACAGTCATACCAGTATTAACATACATGATTCTCATAACGATGGCCTAACTAAATTATCTTCACGGTCTTCATAGTGCTCCTTTTTATAAAAAATACGAGTCAATCCTCTACCCTGTATCTTGACATGTTGGACAAAACTTTGCCAAAGGGATTGGGAACCGATAGTACCATACCCAGTTACAGGACGGGCATGTCGATTATACAAGAAAGCAATTTTACCATAAGGCTTTAACGACAATGCCAAAGAACCATCTTCACCCCGACGGATATCAGTACGAATCTTCACCTTACGGGCAAGATCTGTCTTAAAGGCAAAAACCATCCCACGAACACAAAGCTCCGGACGTTTAAAATGCTGAACGAATAAGAAGGCATCGCGAACCAATTCAAATAGAAACAAACCGAAAGCGGAATGCTGCGCATCAGGGAAGAAGCTCCAGAAGGAACTAACACAGGACACATTAGGCTGCGTCAACTTAGACATCATCAAATCTACATAACGAGACGGATAAAACGTATCAGCATCAATGCAGAAATGATATTGACCACGCGCATTCTCCAATCCACATTGTCTGGCAAAACCTGGGCTCTGCTTAGACTCATTGAAATATGGGAGACCAAGACGCTGATAAACCTCCTCAGTACGATCCTTTGAATTATTATTAACACCTATGATTTCAATGGGATATTTTGTCTGGAGTTCACTTAAAGACCATAGACAGGATGCAAGTCTACGCTCCTCATTGTAGGCAATGACCACGATAGAAATAAGTGGGGCTTCACTTTGCAAAGCCCTAAGTTTTTCTTTGATTTCGTCAAGTATGTTATCGGACACCTCATCAAAAGGTTTCCCATAAATTGACAGATATTTATCGTACCACTTTGGCATTAATCTTCTTTTTCTGTGTGCGAAGATACATATTTTTCCTCACACCACCAAATTTTAGATTAATTTTTTCACTTTTCCAAGGCTCCACACGGCAAAAACGCACAAAAAAGCCGGTAATTTACCTAAAACGAACAAAAATAGATTTTTCAGCAGAGATTGGTGAAAGGAGCAAATCTGAAAAAATGTGGCAGGATGACTCATTATTTGTTTAATCTCTCTATTCAATACCTTTGGTTCGATATGATTCCTCAGTTTTAGTATACGACAAGCAATGTAGAAATCTGTCATAACGATCTGCCAGCAGCGATTTGGGAAATAAGGCTTAGAACTAAAATATGGGGAATATCTTTTGAGATAATCTATCGTATACACCGTCCGCATAATTTCTTCTTTAGATACTATTTCACGCTCCTGATAATGAGAAAGTGAATTCTGACGACAGCGATAGGAGTATGTCACATCCGGCAGAAGGACAGCTCGTGACACAAAAGAAACCAAATCAAAAGTAAAGACCAAATCCTCCCAATAATTAGAATTAACGAAATAATGCTTGTTCTTTCTTAGTAATGATGTTTTGACAATATAATTACATGCAGAAGCCTGGATAGTCCCGTATTTTCGATAGGCATAAGTGGCTAATTGATCCAATTCCGAGAATTGCATGAGTGGATATTGATATATAGTCTTTCGTCCATCCAAATCGATTTTCTCATAAGAGCCGAAGACGATTTCTGCATCGTGCTCTCGAGCCTGTTTCATCAGTATTGAAATGGTATTCACATCAATGGTGTCATCAGAGTCCAAAAAATAAAGGAATTCACCTTTCGCCTCATCAATGATTTCATTACGCGACACAGCAACTCCCATATTGGTTTTATGAGAAATAATCCGGACATCTTTCCCTCGAAAATGTTGCTGTTTATAATCCTGGACTATAGCTAAGGAACCATCTTTACCACAATCATCGATCAACAGGAATTCTATGGACTCATAAGTTTGGGACAAAGCTGATTCCAATGCTTGGTCTATCGTATCAACAGAACGATAGAAAGGAATGCCTATGGTCACATCATAACCCATCATTTGCTGTTATTTCATCAAAAAGGTTTTTCCATTGCGCCGCAATGCCTTCAATCAAATAGTGATTGGAAGATTCGCGTGCACAAATTCCCATATGGGTACGCAACTGTTCATCTCGTATCAAGCGGAGCAGACCATCAGCATAATTATCAACATCGAAAGGTTTAACCAAAATACCATTCTTATTGTCGATCAAAATGTTACGAGGCCCATTCTCGCAATCAAACGCCACGACAGGAACACCACAGGCCATTGCCTCGATAATGACCAGACCAAATCCTTCAAATCGCGAAGGTAATGTAAATATGGAACTACCCAGATAGACATCTTTCACATCAATCAGACTACCATGCAAATGACAACGTGTTTCGTCAATACCCAATTCACGCATCAACTCCAAATAGGGGGGGCGATTCCCCATACCATAGATATCCAAAGTCCAATCCTGACATGATTTCTCCACCTTAGACCATGCCTTGAGCAACAAATCATTCCCCTTCTCATAAGCATAGCGACCAATACTAACCACGCGTTTCGAAGAAAGTGTGCTAGTTTGGTCTATTCTGAACGGAATGGGGTCAGGAATTAGTTTGACATTCGACAATTCAGGCCAATCTCTTTTTGCATCTTCCGTTAGTACCACCATCCGGTCCAGTTTCCTGAGGTGTTTTATTAAATCATTCATCCAGTAACGGGCAAAAAAACGCTTTATAATATTATTATCACGACTAGTAAAGTTGCGATAATTGGAACGATTGACGTGTAATTCACCAATTTTATGACTACCGTCAGGAATGGAATTAATAAAATTAATCTCACGCCGAAGAACGCTAATGGTAATATCCGGACGAATACGCATGAGTTCTGATTTTAACAATCGGCGATATTTGAACTGTTTTGTTAGATAAAGATAGATCTTCTTCAGAAATGAAGCTTTCCATAGTTCCTCGAAGTCCAAGTTCAGATTAACTACCTTGACCTTTTCTGATAAAGGGAAGAAACAATCCCGCCCATTTCCTTCCGTCACAATAATCGTCACATCATAGTGATAGATCTCAGCAAAATAGCTAGCTTTGACAGAAACGACTCGTTCTACCCCACCTGCAGAATATAATGCCGGGGCACAATAGCAGATTGTATATTTTCTGTTATTCATGAGCTGATTGTATCAGTTTTGAATGCAAATGTACGCATTTATTTCCAAAAACACAAAAAAATGCAAGAATATTTGGAAGTTTATAAAAAAATGACTACCTTAGCCAAAAATTTTGAGGATGAAGAAAGCTTTATTTGTTATCTTCCACGGATTTGATCCTAACAACGGCATCAGCAAGAAGATATTCTATCAGGTGAATGCCTTAAAAGCCTGTGGACTGGAGGTGCATCTATGCTATATGGACGAAACCTCTGGCAAGAAACGATTGATAGACAACCAGATCATTGCGGATTATGGCGATGGGATTGTCAGTAAAATCAAAAAGAGGACTGAATTTTCCTCCGTCACCCAATATGCCAAAAATAATGGCATAGATTTCGTATATTTACGTTCAAATCACAATGCCAGTTATTTCACGATTCAGATGGTGAAACAAATGAAGAGGGATGGCATGAAGGTGGTTATGGAGATACCGACTTATCCTTATGACTCAGAATATGCTGCACAAGGTATGAGCAGGCAGATTTTCCAAGACAAAATCTTCCGGAACCAACTTGCGAAACAATTGGACGCAATCATTACATTTTCAGATTATGACACCATCTTTGGACAAAGAACCATCCGAATCTCTAACGGCATTGATTTCGACAGTGTGAAGGTAAAGTCATCCGTCAATAATACCACAAAAGAACTCAATCTGATTGGCGTTGCAGAGATACATACTTGGCACGGGTTTGACCGATTGGTGAAAGGCCTCGCTAAGTATTATTCGAAGCCACAACAATATATTGTGAAATTCCATGTAGTGGGTTATTTCTTTTCAAAAGAAGGAGAGACGGAATTCAGGAAGATTATCACAGACCATCACATGGAAAGGTATGTCATTCTCTATGGCAAGAAGCATGGAGGAGACTTGGATACTATATTCGATTATTGTGACTTTGGAATCGGAAGCTTGGGAAGGCATCGCGTCGGTATTGACCGCATTAAGACTTTAAAGAACAGAGAGTATGCGGCCCGTGGCATTCCATTCATATATTCCGAAACGGATAGTGACTTTGACAACAAACCCTATATCTTAAAAGCGCCTGCAGACGAAACGCCCATCGATATTGATCACATCGTAGCGTTCTACAGGACTGTTAAACTGACACCTTCCGAAATAAGGGATTCTATACAAGACCTTTCTTGGGAAAGTCAGATGGAAAAAGTTATAAATAATGTTTGAGACATGAAAAAAGTCTGTTTCCTTGTTGACAGTATCTTCAGTATTGGTGGTGTACAACGCGTCACTACCGTCATAGCAAAGGAATTGGCAAAAACATACGATGTGACTATCGTATCCTTTGACAATCCAAATGCTATGGATACATCATTATACAATCTTAAAGATGCCAATATTAATTACAGATTCTTCGCCTATCCATCTGTAGGCTCATTCTATAATAAAATATGTAAGGCCTATAGTGGTTTTTACCAAAAATACAGCCTACAATCAAAATGGGCATCTGACCTCTATGCATATAGTTCTTTCCCTACCCCTCTAAGGAAAGCACTCACGAAAAGATTACGCAATGGTCAATATGACATCATTATCGGGGTACATGCGCCATTGGCAGGTCGATTGGCAACCATGAAAAAAAATTTGCCTAACGTAAAGTGTGTCGGTTGGATTCATAATTCATTTGAAGCACTGTTCAGTGACGGTTTTATCTATATTGGATCTGCAAGGAAAAGGCACTATGTCTATCAATTTAGGAAATTGGATCATACGATTGTTCTTTGTGAACACGATTCAAAAACCTACAACCAATACGATCGGGCATTTAAACCCACCGTCATATACAATCCATTGACATTAGAGCCAGGTGTTCTCTCTTTGGGAACGACGAAGTCATTCTTAGCTGTTGGCCGTTTCTCGCGTAAGCATAAAGGATTTGACTTACTGATTGAGGCCTTCCATCTGTTCTCACAGAAAAACCAGGATTGGACACTGAATATTGTAGGTGAAGGCGTGGAAGAAAAAAAATATAGGGAACTCATCAAGAAATACAATCTAGAGAATCGAGTGATGATTCACCCTTTCACCACCCATATACAAGAGTATTATTCAAAAGCTCAGATTTATGTGCTCAGCTCCAGATGGGAAGGGTTCGGACTCGTCCTAGTAGAAGCAATGGCTCATGGTCTTCCTATTGTTTCTTCCGATTTACCGACCAGTAAAGAGATTATGGGAGATTTTGGCCTTTATTTCAAAAATGGAGATATTGGAGACTTGGCAGAGCGGCTGGAAGATGCCACTCACATTGACTGGAACAAAAAATCACAAGAAGCAATCGAAATCGCTAAACGGTTTGACATCCAAAATATCATCAGTCGCTGGAAGGATCTGATTGAAAATGGTTGAGAAAGAGAAGCTGATAGAGTTCTTTCGGTTCGGAATTGTCGGTTGTATTTCCATCGCTATCCAATATGCCGTCTATCTGTTACTGATAGACTGCATGAACGAGACGATTGCTAATACAATCGGGTATATTATCAGTTTCTGCTGCAATTTTCTGCTAACCACCTACTTCACTTTCAAGGTTAAGCCCAATAAGAAAAGGGCTGGCGGCTTTGCTCTCAGCCACCTGATGAATTGGGGCATCCAAACGCTTTTGCTTAATTTCTTTCTTTGGGTTGGAATGGATAAAACATGGGCACCATGGCCGATGTTTGCTATCAGTGCACCTATTAATTTCCTCTTTGTGAGGTTCTTTATGAAGGCAAAAGGCAAATAAAGCAAGTTTTTTATCCCGAATTATTTGGAACTATCAATAAATCTTTGTATATTTGCAGAAATTATAAATAAAATGAATAGCGAACGTATCAGAGAGGACTTTAAAAATAACCCCAGATTGAAAAGACTCGTCGACTGGCTCATTATGAATCAGGTTCAGACGCGTCCTCGCTGGTATGTCCGCATGCTGGCTCCACTCTATCAGCACAGAGGCAAACACGCGGTGATTCATTCTTCAGTCAGGATGGATACTCCTCCATATAGGAAGTTTTCGTTAGGTGATTATAGCGTCATTGAGTCATTCACTTGTATTAACAACGCCGTGGGCGATGTGATAATTGGAGACCATACTCGCATTGGACTACATAATACAATTATCGGTCCTGTAACGATTGGCAGTCATGTGAACCTGGCCCAAGGCATTACGGTTACAGCCTTGAACCATAACTTCCCGGATTCAGAGAAACGAATCGACGAACAAGGTGTTTCAACAGCGCCTGTGTCTATAGGAGATGACATCTGGATTGGTGCAAATGCAACAATTCTTCCAGGAGTCAATATTGGATGCCACTCGGTTGTCGCAGCCGGTGCAGTAGTAACGAAGGATGTACCTCCCCACTCTCTTGTGGCCGGGGTACCCGCTAAAGTGATTAAGCAGATATGAGAATAGGTATAGAAGCACAACGGATATTCAGAAAGAACAAGCATGGGATGGACTATGTGGTTCTTGAAGAAATCAAACAACTACAGAAGATCGACAAAAAAAACGAATATTTCGTATTCGTAGCACCTGGTGAAGACCATTGCTTAACAGACACACGGAATATTCATATCATGGAGATCGGTAATGGTTTCTACCCAATGTGGGAACAGCTCGCCTTACCACGTGCCATCAAGGAGCTTAACCTCGATATGCTTCATTGCACCAGCAATACTGCACCTTTGCGCTGCAAAGTGCCCTTAATATTAACACTTCACGACATTATTTTCTTAGAAGCACGAGACCGCTCAAACCATTCATTTTACCAGAATCTTGGATGGTTCTATCGAAGACTGGTGGTGCCACGCATCTTGAAGAATTGCAAACGTATCATCACCGTTTCTGAGTTTGAACTCAATAATATCGTTTCAAAACTGTCTATTCCCCGTGAGCAGATGGCGATGATTTATAATGGATTCAACGAATGGTTCAAGCCTTCTACAGAAGCAGAATTCACTTATCAGAAATACATTAACGAGGCAGGTTATTTCTTCTTCCTTGGGAATACAGATCCTAAAAAGAATACCGAGCGCACATTGATTGCCTATTCAAAATATCTAGAGAAATCAGATGTCAAAAGGCAATTGCTGATGGCTGATCTGGACAAGCAATTCCTCAATGACATCCTGAGCAGGAATAATATAGAGCATATCCGCAAAAAGATTGTTATCCCAGGCTACATCATCAATAGCGACCTACCGAACATCTATAACAATGCTTTTGCATTTCTCTATCCTTCGCTAAGGGAGAGTTTCGGCATTCCATTGCTTGAGGCAATGGCATGTGGCACACCTGTGATTACCTCGAATACCTCTTCCATGCCTGAGATAGGTGGACCTCATGCTATATTGATCAATCCAGAGGATCCTGATGAAATCGCAGAGATAATGCTCAGATTGGAGAATGATGATGATTTCTATCGTCAACAAGAGAAAATAGGCATCGAACGTGCCAAACTATTTTCGTGGAAACAAACGGCAGAACGGCTGCTTGAGCTCTACGAAGATGTCTACAAGGATATTAAACGATCAGCCAAATAAATCCAGAGAGAGGTCCGGGTGACTGATTTCCTCAGATTCTGATGTCTCCTTCAAAGTATGACTCTTGAACTCCAGCATCAATTGACGGGCGTCAGCATTATTCTGCGTATTCAACCGATAGAAGCCCCTGCGTCCGGTATTCTCAATTAAAGACTGGGGGGATTTGGAGTTCTTCAGAAGATATTGTTGTACATAGTTCCGGATATCTTCGAAATCCAAAGGAGCAAACAAGGAAGTATTCATATTATACAGATGTTTGGACAATAGCTGAACGCTGATGCCCGTTTCACCTACATTGGTGAGAATACTCAATATTTGCTGTTCGTATGTCATATCAAAAAAGGTCGGTAAAACAGTGCTTACCGACCTTTTTTTTTATTGCTGTTAATTGTCTTATGCCAATGTAACTTTCTCTGCATCGTTGGCGAGCTTGCCCTCTTTGAAGAGCCAACCCAAACCGAGAAGAGTCTCCTCCTCAGAAATCTTTGCAGCCTTAGCAATCTCCTTAACGGTGAGAGCCTTACCTGCTGCTGCCAATGCCTGATAAACATCTCCTGCCTTGAAACCAGCATTCTCTGCGTTTACTACGAATGTAGCCTTTGCTGCTGCCTTAGGAGCAGCGGCTTTCTTAACGGTTGTGGTCTTCTTAGCTGCGGCTGCCTTTGTCTCAGTAGCCTTCTTAGCTGTTGCTTTCTTTTCTGCCATAATACTTAAAAAATTAATACTCTATTTGAAGATTTATACTTCTTTTTAATTTACGGGTGCAAAATTAGCACTTATTATTCAGACAACTTATTGATATTTAAGCATTTTTGACGAAAAATAAACTATTCTTGATGTAAGTCAATAGCGAGATTCAACTCTTCAAGTTGTTTCGGGTCTAATTCGCCTGGGGCATCCAACATTACATCACGACCACTATTGTTCTTCGGGAAAGCAATACAATCGCGGATACTGTCGAGACCTGCCATCAGCGAAACAAAACGATCAAGACCGAAAGCGAGACCTGCATGAGGAGGTGCACCATACTTGAAAGCATTGATGAGGAAGCCGAACTGCGCCATAGCTCGCTCGGGAGTGAAGCCCAAAATCTGGAACATCTTCTCCTGCAATTTACCATCATGGATACGAAGTGATCCACCACCAACCTCAACGCCATTACAAACAAAGTCATAAGCCACTGCACGAACCTTCTCTGGAGCAGTATCCAACAGAGGAATATCATCGGGATTAGGCATGGTAAACGGATGATGGGTTGCCATCAAGCGCTGCTCCTCATCGCTCCACTCAAAGAGCGGGAAATCGACAATCCAGAGACAAACGAAAGTATCCTTATCACGCAGTCCAAGCCGATCGCCCATCTCCAGACGAAGGGTACAGAGTTGAATGCGGGTCTTATTGGCATTGTCGCCAGAGAGGATCAACACGAGGTCACCATCTTTGGCACCTGTTGCCTCCTTAACCTTTGCCCAAACCTCAGGTTCATAGAACTTATCAATGCTAGACTTCACACTACCATCTTCGTTGAATTTCACATATACCAACCCCTTGGCACCAACCTGCGGACGCTTCACGAACTCGGTGAGTTCATCGAGCTGTTTGCGAGAATAGTTCGCACAACCAGGAACGCAGATACCACCGATATAGTTGGCATCGTTGAAGACGGGGAAAGTACCAGTACCCTTCAGCTGATCCATCAACTCCACAAACTCCATGCCGAAACGAAGGTCGGGTTTATCAGAGCCAAAACGACGCATCGCCTCATGCCAGGTCATACGCTGCAGTGGGGGAAGTTCCACACCACGTACCTCCTTAAACAGATGACGGGCCATATCCTCGAAGAGCTGGAGCACATCCTCCTGTTCTACGAACGACATCTCACAGTCAATCTGTGTGAACTCCGGCTGACGGTCAGCACGCAAGTCCTCATCACGGAAGCATTTGGCAATCTGGAAGTAACGGTCGAAACCTGATACCATCAGCAACTGCTTCAAAGTCTGCGGAGACTGTGGCAATGCATAGAATTGTCCTGGGTTCATACGAGAAGGAACAACAAAGTCACGGGCTCCCTCCGGGGTAGAACCAATCAGAATGGGGGTTTCCACCTCGATAAAATCCTTACCATCCAAGAAGTTACGAATCAGGATGGTCATACGGTGACGCAGTTCGAGATTCTTACGAACAGCATTACGACGTAAATCGAGATAGCGGTACTTCATACGGATATCATCGCCACCATCAGTATTGTCCTCAATAGTAAACGGCGGTGTCTGACTCTCGCTGAGGATGTTCAACTCCTTCACAAGAATCTCAATATCACCCGTCGGCATCTTGGGATTCTTGCTCTGGCGCTCACTCACCTCACCCTTAATCTGAATACAAAACTCGCGTCCCAGTTTGTTGGCACGCTCACAGAGTTCAGCATCGTCAGCCTCATTGAAAACAAGTTGTGTCAGTCCATAACGATCGCGAAGATCGACGAAGGTCATACCACCCATCTTACGGCTTCGCTGTACCCATCCGGCAAGTGTCACGATAGTGCCGGCATCAGAGAGTCGGAGCTCTCCACAAGTCTTACTTCTATACATATTTATTACTTTTTTATCCTTTTGAGGTGCAAAGGTACTAAAAAATATGAATAAAACGTGCTTAATTATAAAATTATTCGTATCTTTGCCCCGAAAATAAACAAATTCAACGAATTATGAAGAAGTTATTAGTCATGACTATGCTGCTCTTCTGTGGAATGACAGCAGCGCTGGCACAGAAACCAGCAGAGATAAAATTCGACAAGTTAACACATAATTTCGGGACTTTCTCTGAGAAAAATCCCGTGGTAACTTGCACTTTCACCTACACCAATGTTGGCGAACTACCTTTGGTGATTAATCAGGCAGTAGCTAGTTGTGGTTGTACCGTTCCTGAGTATACCAAGACGCCCATAAAACCAGGAGAGAAGGGAGAAATCAAAGTCACCTACAATGGAACCGGCAAATTCCCCGGTCACTTTAAGAAGATCATCACCGTCAGATCAAACGGTGCCGTTGAAATGACCCGGCTCTATATTGAAGGAGATATGACAGAAGCAACTGAATAAAAAAATCACCCGCCACATGACGGGTGATTTTTTTAGAACGTATAGTTGAAACCGATAGAACTGTATTCCTTAAACTGCCAGTAACCTAAATCGGAATCGCGCTTGCCTGAATCATCAAATCGAGGATAGAGGAAGAGGTTGGCACTGATGTATTTACTCACCTGCAAAGCGAAGGTATTCTCCCACTCTATCTCCGTACGTTTATATGAGGTAAAAGCATAGAAACGACTCTTCCACTTCACAATATCATTGATTTTCCATTCTAGATCAGCTGTAATCTGAGAACCGAAATCCAACAAAGAGTGCTTGCCATCGTCAACACCATGACGAGAGGGAAACCAATCAGTCCCGTTAAACCAAGAACGATCGACATAACGATAGTTCAAAGCGATGGGAGACAAGTTGACGGTTCCTGTAAGTTTCTTGTCGAAAGCCTCCACTTTGTAATCCATACCAAGACCGACATTCAAATTGAACGGTGACATGAAGTCGGAATAGGTCTTGGTATCATTGGCCTTTAAACCGCGGGTAAACTGTGTATAGGCAATCAACTGGAGGGTATAATACCATTTCTTTGTAGCCTCGAGTCCAATCTTACCTGTATAACGGATCAGGTCTTCATTCGATTTATACTTATGCACAGAATCAGTACTGGTGCGTTGGAATCCAAGTTTCAACTCCAGTTTGTTGTCCCACTTCCACTTGTTCTTATTGTCATAATTGGCCTCTAAGGTCAATGCACCGACGGCCGAGTAATTGGACTCACCACCCTTGTACCAGTTGCCAGACACATAATTCTGCATGAACTGCAGGAAACCGTCTCCCTTGCGAGTCCAGAATTTTGGTTTCTGAACCTCCACTTCCACAGGAGCCTCTTCCTGGAATTCAACGATAGGCGCTTCTACCTGTTCCACAAATTCAATGGTATTCTCTATCGGCTGGTCCACATCCTCACGGATTGTCCCTGATTCTTGAAGATCCGTCTCTGTGGTCTTCACCAAATCAGGACGGTTCAGATAGACCGCCATCAAAGCATTGTCGACTTCATCATCAACCAGATTTGTCTCATCTAAAGACAAAGCATGAGTTGCCACATTGTGATAGAATGTCAGCGGGGTAAACAAACGATAATACTGTCCTTTAAGACTGTCATTGGGCTGCGCGGCACTCGCGCTGAGCGCAGAGGTTACCGCAAATATTAATGCAATTTTTCTCATAACTGAGTGCAAAGTTACGATTTTTTTTGGTTATTCTGCCGTATTGCCAAAAAAAAGTTGTAATTTTGCACCTTGATTTGCGCGTACATTAATTATAATAGAAACAAAAAGATATTAAACAATGAATAGAGACACTATTATTGGATTCGTATTGATTGCGTTGGTGCTCATTGGTTTCAGTTGGTACAACCAACCTTCTGCAGAACAGATGGAGGCCATGCGTAAGGAAGACAGTATCGCTGCTGTCATGAAAGACAATGCAGAAAAAAAACAGAAGGCCGAGGCTGCTGCCAAGAAGGCAAAGACCGAATTAGCAAAGGAGGATTCCACCGCTTTGTTCTTTAGCGCACTGAATGGCAGCGAAGAGGACATTGTCCTGAAGAACCAGAAAGTAGAACTGACATTCTCCACCAAGGGCGGTACGATGACCAAGGCCGTTATTAAGAACTTTACTGATAAGAATGGGAACAAAGACGTCACGTTGTTTGACAAGCAGGACCAGCGGATGAACTTCCTGCTGTCAGGCAAACAGGATAACATCATCACCCAGGACCTTTACTTTACCCCATCGAACGTCAGTGATTCGACAGTCACCATGACTGCCCAAGCTTCTGATGGTGGTAGTATTGTGTTGGATTATCTCCTTGGCCCCGATCATTTGCTGCATTTCTCATTGACCGCTAATGGACTCGGTGGAATGTTTGCTCCGACCTATAAGGAGATGGACATTGAGTGGAATGGTCACAGTCGTCAACAGGAGAAAGGCTTCTATTTTGAGAACCGCTATACAGCATTGTTCTATAAAGAGGCTCAAGATGGATCTACCGATAATCTGTCGGAGACAGAGGACAAGACCAAGACCATCGAGGAGACACTCGACTGGGTGGCCTTCCGTAACCAGTTCTTCAGTGCTGCATTGATTTCGAAAGACAATTTCTCAGGAGGTTCTACCCTCGCCAGTGTGCAAGATCCGAAAGAGTCGGGCTATCTGAAACAGTTTGATGCCAAACTCCGCACATCATTCGACCCCTCAGGTCAGAAACCCTCGCAGTTTGAGATGTATATAGGTCCGAATGACTTCCGTCTGATTCAGGCGGTGGAGAAGCAGAGTCAGTTTGGCAAAGACCTCGACCTAGAGCAATTGGTGAACTTAGGTTGGTGGCTCTTCCGTCTGATCAACCGTTGGTTCACACTCTATGTCTTCGATTGGCTGGCTTCATGGGGCTTCCCAATGGGTATCGTACTTATTCTGATTACCCTCTTACTGAAAGCCATCACCTTCCCGATGGTAAAGAAGAGTTATATGTCATCGGCCAAGATGCGTGTACTGAAGCCAAAACTCGACGAGGCTACCAAGCAGTACGATAAGCCCGAGGATCAGATGAAGAAACAGCAGGCGATGATGCAGTTGTACTCACAATATGGTGTATCACCATTGAGTGGCTGTCTGCCGATGCTGATTCAGATGCCTATCTGGATTGCCATGTTCTGGTTCGTACCCAATGCGATTCAGTTGCGCGGTCAGTCATTCCTCTGGATGGAGGACCTTGCTACTTATGATCCTATCATCTCGTGGAACTCGCATATCTGGGGTATCGGCGATCACCTGTCATTGTCGTGCCTCTTGTTCTGTGGTTCGAACATCCTTTACTCATGGTTTACCATGCGTCAGCAGAAGGATCAGATGGTAGGTGCTCAGGCCGAGCAGATGAAGTACATGCAATATATGATGTATCTCATGCCGTTGATGTTCTTCTTTATGTTCAACGACTACTCCAGCGGTCTGAACTTCTACTACTTCATCTCACTGTTCTTCTCATCGATCATCATGTGGACACTCCGCAAGACGACCAATGACGAGAAACTGCTCGCTATCCTTGAGGCACGTTTCAAGGAGAACAAGAACAATCCCAAGAAGAAGACCGGTGGTTTGGCTGCCCGTCTTGAAGCCATGCAGAAACAGGCTGAGGAATTGCAGAAACAGAGAATGAACCAGCAAAAAAAATAACGATATGAGAGCGAAAAGATATCTAGCCATACTAGTAGGTCTAGTCCTTCTAGGTTCACCTAGCAAAGCAGAAAACGACGTGAAGATTGGAAAACAGAATATCAAACTCACCAGTAACCTGATGACCCCTGAGGCACTTTGGGCCATGGGACGTATTGGCGGTTGCGAGGCGAGTGCTGATGGCAAACAGATTGTTTATCAGGTAGGCTATTACAGTGTGAAGGCCAATAAGAGTCAGCAGAAGATTGCCATCATCAATGCTGACGGTACAGGCAACACAACGCTGACCACAGAAACGAAATCAGAAACCGATCCCACATGGTTGAACGGTAAGATCGTCTTCCTTACCGGCGGACAGATTTGGACGATGAATCCCGATGGTACTGATCGCAAGCAGATTTCTAAGACTTCAAAGGATATCGAGGGCTTCAAGTTTTCACCCGACGGCAAAAAAGTGATTCTGCTGCATAGCATTGATTTCTATGAGATCATCAAGAAGAATCCCGATGACCTGCCCAAGGCAACGGGACGTCTGGTGACAGACCTGATGTATCGTCATTGGGATCACTATGTGGAGAGCATCCAACATCCATTCGTTTATGAGGTAAATAGCGATGGCATCGCAGAAAACGGCATCGACATTCTCGAAGGCGAACCCTACGAATGTCCGATGGAGCCTTTCGGCGGCATGGAGCAGTTGGACTGGAGTCCCGACTCCAAGCAGATTGCTTATACCTGCCGCAAAAAGACAGGTCTCGCCTACTCCATCTCCACCGACAGCGATATCTATATATATAATATAGGTACGCGCGAGACGAAGAACCTTTGCAAACCCGAAGGATATGTGGAGCCGGAGATCGATCCGACCACCTCGATGAAGTATCAGAAGGTGAATGCCACAGAGAATCTGAAAAACAATGTGGGCTACGACCAGAACCCGCAGTTCTCACCCGACGGAAAATATGTTGCTTGGCTCTCGATGGAGAGAAACGGCTACGAAGCAGATCGTAACCGTCTGTGTTGCTACGATTTAGCGACAGGCGAAAAGAAATATCTCACAGAATCATTTGACTCAAATGTAGATGCTTTTGTTTGGAGCGACTCAAAGGATGCCATGATTTACTTCATCGGTGTCTGGCACGCTACAGAGAATCTCTATGCCATCAATTGGAAGGGAGAATTAAAGCAGATGACTGAGACTTGGGATGACTTTGGTTCTATCCGTCTGATGAACAATGGTAAACAGCTTCTGATGGAGCGTCATAATTTCACCTCACCTGCTGATTTGTATATTGTCACTCCGAATTTCAAGAAACCCGAAAAGACGGCAATCACCCAACTGACTTTCGAGAACAAACATATTCTCGATCAGTTGGCCAAACCCACTGTTCAGCAGCGTTGGGTAAAGACCAGCGATGGAAAAGAAATGCTGACCTGGATTATCCTCCCTCCGAACTTTGACGAATCGAAGAAATATCCTACCCTGCTCTTCTGTGAAGGTGGTCCTCAAAGTCCTGTTTCTCAGTTCTGGAGCTATCGCTGGAACTTCATGATTATGGCTTCGCAAGGTTATATTGTTGTAGCACCCAACCGTCGTGGTTTACCTGGCTTCGGACAGGAATGGCTCGAAGAGATTTCTGGCGATTGGACGGGTCAATGCATGCAGGACTATCTGGCTGCTATCGATGATGCTGCCAACAATCTGTCATACGTAGATAAAGATCACTTAGGTGCCGTCGGTGCCAGTTTCGGTGGTTTCTCCGTCTACTATCTGGCCGGCATCCACGAGAAACGTTTCAAGGCGTTCATCGCTCATGATGGTGCCTTTAACCTCGCAGCGATGTACACTGAGACAGAGGAAAACTGGTTCTCGAACTGGGAGTACGACGAGGCTTACTGGCATCGTCCACAACTGCCCAACGCCAAGAAGACATACCACGACTCACCGCACAAGATGGTGGAGAAATGGGATACACCTATCCTCTGCATCCACGGTGAAAAGGACTACCGCATCAATGCCACACAGGGTATGTCGGCTTTCAATGCCGCTCGTATGAAGGGTATCCCCGCCGAATTGCTCATCTTCCCTGATGAGAACCACTGGGTACTAAAACCCCAGAACGGCGTACTCTGGCAGCGGACGTTCTTTAATTGGTTGGATCGTTGGTTGAAGTAATAAAAATAATAAAGATATGACTCAAGCTATTCAAAAGACTCTACGCGATTCCGCCGGTATGCGGTGGACCGCCTTGCTGCTGCTCGCTCTGGCGATGTTCTGCAGTTACATCTTCATGGACATCCTCTCACCTATCAAGGACCTGATGCAGGAGACTCGCGGTTGGGACTCAACAGCATTCGGTACGATGCAGGGCTCAGAGGTGTTCCTCAACGTGTTCGTGTTCTTCCTCATCTTTGCGGGTATCATCCTCGACAAGATGGGCGTTCGCTTCACTGCTGTTTTGAGTGCAGCCGTGATGTTGGTCGGTGCCTGTATCAAGTGGTATGCCGTCAGCGAGAGCTTTATGGGCAGCGGACTCGAGACCTGGTTTACGAACAACCTGAATTATATCCCCATCTTCGATGAATTAGGCGTTTCGCCCTTCTATGAGGGCATGCCTGCATCAGCCAAGTTCGCTGCTTGCGGATTCATGATCTTCGGTTGCGGCTGCGAGATGGCAGGTATTACGGTTTCAAGAGGAATCGTGAAGTGGTTCAAGGGCCGTGAGATGGCATTAGCGATGGGTTCTGAAATGGCTCTCGCACGTCTGGGTGTTGCCACCTGTATGATCTTCTCACCATTCTTTGCGCGTTTGGGTGGACAGATCTCAGTAACCCGTTCCGTAGCCTTTGGTGTCGTACTGATGTGTATCGCCCTGATCATGACCATCGTCTATTTCTTCATGGACCAGAAGCTCGACGCTCAGACTGGTGAGGCTGAGGAAAAGGATGATCCGTTCAAGGTCAGCGATATTGGTAAGATCCTCAGCGACAGTGGTTTCTGGATTGTCGCTCTGCTTTGCGTACTCTATTATTCAGCCATTTTCCCCTTCCAGAAGTATGCAGTGAACATGCTGCAGTGCAACCTGACGCTGACAGCTCCTGAAGCTGATTCGTTCTGGGCTCAGCCTGATGTAACAATCGTACAGTACATTATCATGCTCATCGTAGCAGCAGCCGGTTTCGCTTCGAATTTCCAAAAGAAAGCCAATATGAAGTATGGCTTATTAGGACTATCGATTGTCGCTCTCGTCACCTATTGCTATATGGGTTACATGCGCCAGTCGGCCGAGTCAATCTTCGCCGTGTTCCCATTGCTGGCTGTGCTGATTACGCCGATTCTCGGTTCCTACCTCGACCATCATGGCAAGGCGGCTTCGATGCTTGTGCTGGGTTCGCTGCTGCTTATCGGCTGCCACCTGACATTTGCTTTCATCCTGCCCATGTTCAAGGGCAATGCCGTAGGTGGTATCATCATTGCCTACACCACAATCCTCGTGCTGGGCGCATCATTCTCATTGGTTCCCGCCTCGCTCTGGCCCTCAGTACCCAAGCTCGTTGATGCCAAGGTAATCGGTTCGGCCTACGCTTTGATCTTCTGGATTCAGAACATCGGTCTCTGGCTCTTCCCGCTGCTCATCGGCAAGGTGCTCGACAAGACGAACCCTGGTGTCACCGACCCTACACAATTCGACTATACAGCGCCCCTCGTGATGCTTGCTTGTCTTGGAGTGGCCGCCCTTATCCTCGGCTTCGTGCTGAAAGTCGTTGACCGCAAGAAGGGTATTGGTCTTGAACTCCCAAATATTCAGGAATAATATGAAGATAGGATTCGATAACGAGAAATATCTCAAGATTCAGTCTGAGCATATCAAGGAACGTATTGCCCAGTTCGACGGCAAACTCTATATGGAGCTGGGCGGCAAACTCTTTGACGACCATCATGCCTCGCGTGTGCTCCCAGGATTCAAGCCCGATTCGAAACTCCGCATGCTGGCTCAGTTGCGCGACTCCATCGAGATCATCATCGTGGTGAGTGCAGAGGACATCGAGAAGAACAAGGTCCGTGCCGATCTCGGCATCACCTACGATGAGGATGTGCTCCGTCTACGCGACGAGTTCATGCTCCGTCAGTTTATGGTAGGTAGTGTGGTCATCACCCACTACAATGGTCAGCATGCTGCCGATCAGTTCCGTCACCGTTTGGAGCGCGAAGGCATCAAGTCATACATCCACTACCCCATTGATGGTTATCCGCATAACGTTGAGCTTATCGCTTCTGACGAAGGTTTTGGCAAGAATGACTATGTGGAGACGAGCCGTCCGCTGGTTATCGTCACTGCCCCGGGTCCTGGAAGCGGTAAGATGGCGACCTGTCTGAGCCAGCTCTACAACGAGAACAAGCGTGGCATCCGTGCCGGCTATGCCAAGTTCGAGACCTTCCCCGTCTGGAACCTGCCCCTGAAACATCCTGTGAACATCGCCTATGAGGCAGCCACTGCCGACCTCAACGATGTGAACATGATTGACCCCTTCCACCTGGAGGCTTACGGCAAAACCGCCATCAACTACAATCGCGACGTGGAAATCTTCCCCGTTCTCAATGCGCTCTTCGAGGGCATTTACGGCGAGAATCCCTATAAGTCGCCGACAGACATGGGTGTCAACATGATCGGCTTCTGCATCAGCGATGACGAAGTCTGTTGTGATGCCAGTCGTGACGAGATCATCCGTCGCTTCTATACCGCCACGAACAAGATGGCCGACGGAGCTGACAACGAGAATGAGGTAAACAAGATCCGACTGCTTTTCAACCAAGCGAAGATCTCTACTGCCACCCGTAAGGTGACTGTTGCCGCCTATGAGAAGAAGATACAAAGCGGGCATACCGCCGCAGCCATTGAGCTTGAGGACGGTACTATCATCACCGCCAAGTCATCGCCCCTGCTAGGTTGCAGTGCCGCTCTCCTGATCAATGCCATGAAGTATCTCGCTGGCATTGACCACGAAGCCAAACTCATTCCTCAGAGTCTTATCGAGCCTGTACAGAAGACAAAGATTGAATATCTGGGTGGTAAAAATCCCCGTCTGCATACCGACGAGGTACTCGTGGCCCTCAGTGTACTCTCCACTCATGATGAGAATTGCCGTATGGCACTTGAGCAGTTACCTAAGTTACGCGACTGCCAGGTTCATACCACAGTGATGCTCTCCGAGGTAGACCGCAAGATCTTCAAGAAACTAGGTTGCGGTCTGACCTGTGACCCTGTGAAGAAAAAGTAATCAGTAAGACACGTGGCCGAAGCAATCCAACAACGGCTCAACGATTCTCCCATCGCGAGATGGACAGTGCTCTTCATCGTGGCTACAGCCATGATGATGGGTTACTTTGTCAATGACATCATGTCGCCCTTGGAAACGTTGTTGGAGATGCCTCGAAACCAGGGCGGTTTAGGTTGGACACCCTCAGACTATGGTTTCTTCTCCGGCGCAGGAAGTTTTATCAATGTCTTCCTATTGATGCTCTTCTTCTCGGGTATTATTCTCGACAAGATGGGCATCCGTTTCACTGGCGCCCTCGCCTGTTCACTCATGGTGCTTGGCACGTTGATCAAGTACTATGCCGTAACCACTGATTTCGGCATTGCTGATGTTGCCTTCTTCAATACCCATTTACCAGTTTCAGCAGCCTGGGCATCTTTTGGCTTTGCCATCTTCGGCGTGGGTTATGAGATGACGGGCATCACTGTGTCGAAGGCAATGGTACGATGGTTTACAAGTCATGAGTTAGCACTCGCCATGGGTCTCCAGTTAGCAATGGCCCGTTTTGGCACAGCAGCAGCTCTCAGCATCTCTGCTCCTATCGCCCGCCATTACGCTCTATCCACCCCGTTGCTCGTCGCCCTGGCCTTTCTCATCATTGGTCTGCTGGCATTCCTCGTGTTTTGCGTTATGGATCGCCGCATGGATACGCCTAGTCTTTCTTGCGAGAATAGTCCGACTAGCGACGAGTTCCACTGGAGCGACATCGGTGTCACGCTTCGTAATCCAGGTTTCTGGCTTATCACGCTCTTCTGCGTGCTTTTCTACTCGGCCGTATCGCCTTTCCTGAAGTTCTCCACGAAACTGATGGTCATGAAATACGGTGTTGATCCCGACCTCGCCGGTTTTTTCTCATCGATAGCGCCCTTCGGAACCATCTTGATGACACCCCTTTTCGGCCTCATCTACGACAAATACGGCAAAGGAGTGACTTTGGTCATTACAGGTGCCCTCATGCTGACAGCAGTCCATTTCGGTTTCTCGCTACCAATGCATAGCAATACTATTGCCATTGCGCTGATGGTTGTGCTTAGCATCGGCTACTCTCTGGCACCAGCAGCTCTCTGGCCTTGCGTTCCGAAGATCATCCCCCTGAAATGCCTAGGCACAGCTTACTCAATGATTTTCTTTATCCAGAATTTCGGGCGCGCCATCATTCCCATGTGTGTAGGCAAGGCCAATGAGACCGACCCTACTTATACCACCTCGATGCTTATCTTCGGCTTCACCGCCCTCGGAGCTGCTATCACTGCCATCACCATGCTTTACGTGGACCGTAAGAAGTCCTACGGCCTCCAACTCCCGAATATCCGGAAGTAATCTTACCATTTAATTCGAACGACCAGCGGCAGATGGTCGCTATAGCCAGGTTGATAGCGCATACCATTATAGGTGCGTCGGGGCCGGAAGCCGCCATAGAGTTTTTCATTTTCAAGCAGAAACTTCGGTGAATGGATAAAAGCAGTGTCCACCTTATTATATATCGCGCGCGAAGAAAGGATGTGATCGATACTCTCCCACTCACCTTGATAGCGGTATGTGCCTCGGACTCCATTCTGTCCCTTAGCATCTTTTGTAAGGTTCAGGATGCCGTGCTGGCAGATTTGACGGACAGCCGGACTATCATCACCGTCGTTGAAATCGCCAGCAATCAGAACAAGTGCCTCGGGGTTCAGGCTATGGATAGAATCAACAGATTGACAAAGACGATCTGCCACGACTTTGCGGAAAGGACGGCTATACCGCTCTCCCCCATAGCGACTGGGGGCATGCACGACAAAGACATGAAGTGTGTCGCCAGAGATGATTTCACCACAAGCATAGAGAATATCACGTGTAGGACGCATACCTTCTATCGGCGTAATACGGATGGAATAACTGTTGACGGGGGCGAAAGAGAAAGGTGAATAAAGCAAGGCCACATCGATACCTCGAAGATCAGGCGAAGACGTCATCAGATATTCATAGCCTGCATTACGGAGCAGCGAACGATGTGTCAAGTCATGCAAACAGGAATCGTTTTCTATTTCACACAAGGCTATCAAATCAGGAATGCCCTCGTCAGATGTCGACAGCAGTTCCTGAGCGATGTTATTCAACTTGCGCCAATAGCGTTTCTTGGTCCAATGACGGGTAGCCTCAGGCAAGTACTCGGCATCATCCTTGCCCTCATCATCGTGATAGTCAAAGAGGTTCTCGCAATTGAGTTCAACAAAAGTCAACGATTGCCCAAAAGCAAGTAACGGAAATAAACAGAGAAGCAGGAACCTAATCCTTCGCATGACGCTTGATTTTCCAACCGATGGAGGCGATAAAGATACTCATCAACGGCGAGAGATAGTTGAAGAAGCAATATGGCAGATAAGTCAGTGTGGCGACGCCAAGCACCGTACTCTGCGTCAAGCCGCAAGTATTCCAAGGCACAAGCACAGAGGTCACTGTGGCACCATCCTCACACGAACGGCTCAACAATCTGGGTTCATAGCCTCGCTGACGGAACGTATCCTTAAACATCGAACTGGAAAGCATGATAGAAAGATACTGATCGGCCATAGCGACGTTACAGAATATAGCCGTACCTACGGTAGAAGCCACAAGAGATGCCGTTCCTCGTACAAATCGCAGAACAAATCGCATCAGATCCTGCAGCTGTCCAGTTGCCGTGAGTGCACCACCAAACGTCTGTGCACAGATGATGAGCCAGATAGTTGGCATCATACCAGCCATACCACTGGTATGTACCAGTTCATTAAGTACAGGAATACCCGTCTCGATATCGGTGCTGCCATAACACACCTGCATCATACCCTTGTACTGGGCAAGCAGCCCCTGCCCTTCCTCACCAGATATCTGATGAACGAGTTGCGGTTGAACCAACAAGGCCATAATCACAGCTAAGATGATTGCCAAAAACAGCACCACCATCGACGGCCAGCGACGGGCAATCATCACACCTGTAAGCACAGGCACGAGCAACAGCCAAGGCGAGATGACAAACGTATGTTGCAATCCCTCCATAAACTCTGCCACGTTGCCATGTCCTGACACATTCATTGTAAAACCAGCAATCAAAAAGATGATCAGCGAGATGCAGAAGGTAGGCACCGTCGTATAGAGCATATAGCGGATATGGGTGAAGAGCGGCGTACCTGCGACACTCGATGCCAACACCGTAGTATCAGAAAGAGGCGAAAGCTTGTCGCCAAAATAAGCGCCAGTGATAATCGAGCCTGCAATCCACCCGTCGTCAAAACCATGTGCCTTGCCAATACCCATCAGCGCCAGTCCAATGGTAGCGACAGTTGTCCACGAAGAACCGATCATCAGACTGACAAGCGCACAAAGAATGCTACTACTGACGAAGAACACCTCGGGCCGGATAATCTGCATACCATAATAAATCATCGTAGGCACAATGCCCGACACCATCCAAGTACCTCCGATGGCACCAATCAACAGCAAGATGATGATAGCAGGCGTACAACTTGCTATCTTGTCAGTTATTTCTTTCTCAAGATTCTCCCATTCCAGGCGCTTCGAAAAATGACCGATAAGCACGCTGACAGCCGAAGCCACCAACAGCGACACTTGGGATGCACCATCTAATGTTGCGTTACCAAATACGGCAACGCAACATGTGATAAGTGCTATCAGCACTATAAAAGGTAAGAACGACAGTGCTGGCAAAACTTCAATTCTTCAATTTTTCAATCTTTCAATTCTCCTAACAGACTTTCTCGAGTCGCTTCATGATGGAGAACATAAAGATAGCAGAAATCAGGCAGAGGGCGATGAAGACACTCCAGACTGCCCAGAGAGGGATGTTACCCCACAGATAACCGCCGACACCCACCAGTTTATTACCGATGGCAGTAGCCACGAACCAGCCACCCATCATCAGACCCTTGTACTTAGGAGGAGCTACCTTCGACACGAAAGAGATACCCATCGGTGAGAGCAAGAGCTCGGCAAACGTCAGGATGAGGTAAGTATAGATGAGCAACTGAGGTGTGACATCGGCCACATGAACAGCCACCGGCTCACCATCAGGACCCATGGTCGTCTGCGGCATCGGCAGTCCAAACGAAGCAACAGCCATCAGACAGTAGGCCAGACCAGCCACCACCATACCATAGGCAATTTTTCGCGGTGCAGAGGGTTCTTTCCCCTTAGCCGACAGACTTCCGAAGATAGCAAGGCTGACAGGAGTCAAAGCCACCACATAGAAAGGATTGAACTGCTGGAAGATCGGTGCAGAAACAGCCACCACCTGACCTGTGGTTGCATCATACTGCAAGAAGAGGAAGGCCAAGGCGATACAGATAATAACGGCCGAGATAGCCTTTCCCTTACCAGTCTTGCTCTGAAATAGTGAGAACAAGGCATAGACAATGAAGATAATGGCCACAAGATTCCATACGTTGAAGGCCATACCCTCAACGCCTGTAGACGTCTTAGCCGTAAACTCATCGGCGAAGTAAGTGAGCGACAAGCCGTTCTGATGGAAAGCCATCCAGAAGAAGATGACCACAGCAAATACAAGGCAAAGCGCAACAATACGAGCCTTCGTTTCCTCCTTCGACAATTCCTCTGCCTCTGCTTCCACACCTTCCTTCTTCTTACCACCTTCCACATGACGGAACGTACCGCGGAAGATGTAATAGATGGCAATGGAGAGGATCAGTGAAGCACAGGCCACCGCAAAGGCGAAGTGATAGGAGTCATTGACACTCGTTCCAAGATTCTGCTGTGCCCACTCCATGATCTTTACAGCTGCCGTAGGTGCAAATAGGGCACCGATATTAATAGCCATGTAGAAAATAGAGAAGCCAGAGTCACGCTGTCCAGCGTATTTCGGATCGTTGTAAAGATCACCTACCATCACCTGGAGATTACCCTTGAACAGTCCTGTTCCCAGTCCGATGAGTACCAGTGCGGCCAGCATCACGACCAGAGCCAGTGTATTGCCACCTAAGGGAACGGAGAGCAGCAGATAGCCAGCAAACATAATCAGGATACCGATGGTAACCATGCGGCCAAAGCCATAGCGGTCAGCCAGCCAGCCGCCTACGATGGGCAGAAAATACACGAGCATAAGGAAATCACTGTAGATTTCGCCTGCCCAACCAGCATCGAGTCCGTAATTAGCACGGAGGAACAATGCAAAAACAGCGAGCATTGTGTAATAGCCGAAGCGCTCACCGGTGTTGGCTAATGCCAACGCATACAAACCTTTAGGTTGATTCTCAAACATAATTATTTAATTTTAGAGTTTTTGGTTCTGATAATGTCGAAGAGATAAGTAAACTTGATCACAATATCGCCGAAGTTAGATCGTGCAAAGTAGTCACGTTTCGAAGATCCGTAGATATTTCCCAATCCGAAGTAATATCGGCCCTCCACAAGGAAATGCCCTAATTTACGATGACTGAACTCCAGGCCTGCACCGGCAGCAATACCATAGTCAAACGTATTCTCGACAGCCATTGTATCCTGTGCCACGACATCAGAAACGCGGGTGGTCGTATACTTATAATCCGGATTCGGTGTCTCGCGCGGACCTGGGTTGAAATCAGACTGATGCACATCGAAATTAGCGTCAGTTGATTCACTGAGCAGGAAACCGATCTGCGGACCAATCTGGAAGAAGGCCTGGAAACCTTTCCTTTCACGTCCCCATCCCATTCTGGCAAAAACGGGAATCTGAACATAATTCATCTTTCGGGCATACTTCAGTGTCTGTGAAGGATCATTATGCATAACAACCGGCTGGTCGTTGAAATCCAGGATATCCTCCTGCCATCCCATCTGTGTAAAGTTCACTTCACCCACTACAGCGCAGATACTCTTAAAGTATTTCTCACAGGTATAACGAGCCGAGAATCCTAGTGTCATACCTCCCAATAATCCTTGGGGTACCTTGGGAACAAAGGCGATGTTACTCATGGAATAACCGCCATTAAAGCCAACCGCGAAGTCCGTCCGATACTCTCCCACCTGAGCAGATGCAGTGAACAGAGAACAACGGATAGTGAATAGTGCCGTCAGCAGCACCTTCATAGTACATGTCGCCTTCAGTCCACCTCTTATTCTATTCATCATTTCTCCTCACTAAAACTTAATCGATTCCACCCGATGTTCTGGCGTATAATGCACAAAGAGCAGGCTGTGATTCTGCAAACCACCATTGCCCATTCTCTCAAAGACCAAAGGCGTCTGCACTGGTGTATATCCGAACATACCTGCAGCGCCATTAAACGTCTTTCCATATTTATGGAGTCCCCTCAGGAAGAAATAGGCATGATCGAAGCCCGTCAAAGCGAAACGAGGAAGGGCATTCTGCATATCAGCATGGAAGTTCCAGCGGTATTTCTGTTCGAGGCGCGCCGTCTGAGACGACAATGGATTATAATGGAACACAGAAGGAATATAAGTGTTATATTTGTAGAAGTTCTCAAGATGCGTACGAGTATACATCAGCCACTCTGTATAACCAAACATCGTAATATTGATATTTGGCAAACTGAACTTCAGGCTATTAATCTTAGCAAATGCAACGCCTAATTCCGGAGAACGTGCCGTATTGAGGATGACGATATTCGGTTTTGCCTGACTAAATGCTTTTGAGAAGGCATTCTCTGATGACTTCAGATTTGTAACACTATACGCTATCTGTCGATTTTCCAACTGACGCCGAAGGCCAAAGGTAAAATCACCCTTCTTACTCGTCGAGTCATTGCAATCGATAAATACGGGATGATAGCCGCTGAACCGCTCAAGGAAATGAGTAATGGTGGCATCATTGATATTGGTCGGCGACTGCCATATCTGGAAAATATTCCGGTTTGTCAGCAGCTGAGGTGCGCTGATAGAGAAAGGTATCACCAACCGTATATCGTGAGCTGACACGAAATTCGACAAAGCCTCCATCTGCTTAGAATACAATGGTCCGAAGATAATATCACAGTTGGCAGCAGCCTGATCACTCAAAACCGTTGAGATATTACCGTCTTCGGGTGTATTCCAAGCATGCAGATCAACAGAGATTCCAAGTTTCTTCACGCTGTCACAAGCCATCAGGATACCACGGTAATACTCAACCATCCTTCGCCCGTCGCCATTGATATTGTGCAAAGGTAGCATTACGCCGACACGGATGGCACGCTCACGGACATCATCGGCAGAGGAACTGACTGCAGACGAAGTTACCGGAGCCTGGACTGTAGACGTGGGGGTTTGCACAGATGGAACTGTCCCTTTCGCATACGGGATTCTGATGACGTCACCTTTCTTGAGTTCATAATCAGGCTGTCGCATCTCTGGATTGGCCTGAATCAGTTCTTCGATCTGGATATCATATTGTCTTGCAATTCCGAAAATAGTCTCCTTACGCTTCACTTTATGAAGTCCCCTGATCTGTTCAGAAACCTGTGCAATGGCCATATCTGCTGAAAAGAGGATGGCCAAACAGAGTATTGAGTATCTTAATATTCGTGTCATAAGTCTAAAAATTTCATTTTACCGTGCAAAGGTACACTTTTTTCGAGACAAAAGAACAAAAGAATTATAAAAATATTATGTTCTTATGTTATTATGTCTAAAAAATATTATATCTTTGCACTCAAAACAAGCAAAATGAGAACAATAAAAACCATCTTATTGTCATTTATGACGCTGATTTCGTTGTCAGCTCATGCCCAGGAAGCGACCGACAACGACGACCAAGCTTCGGACAGCACAGTAGTACTGACAAGTAGCCTGGTTGTTCCCAATGCCTTTTCGCCCAATCATGATAAGATCAATGATGTCTTCAAGGTCAAAAGCTATCAGAATATCGTCGAGTTTCATGCCTACATCTTCAACCGTTGGGGGCAGAAACTTTTTGAATGGACGAATCTCGAAGACGGCTGGGACGGCACCTACCGTGGGCAGGATGTCAAGCAAGGCACTTACTTTGTACTGGTAAAAGCACGAGGCGCAGATGGTCAGACATACAACATCCGAAAAGACGTCAACCTGCTTCGTGGTTATACCGAGGGAACCTCAATCAGCCAATAACCAGTCATGAACAGGGAAGACGAAAAGATCTGTGTATACGGAGCTCGCGTACATAATCTTAAAAATATTGACGTCGTAATTCCGCGAAACACGCTGACTGTGATTACCGGTCTCAGCGGATCAGGTAAGTCGTCATTGGCTTTCGACACCATCTTTGCCGAAGGTCAGAGACGCTATATTGAGACGTTCTCAGCCTATGCCCGTAATTTCCTAGGAGGCATGGAACGTCCTGATGTCGATAAGATTACTGGTCTCTCCCCCGTCATCAGTATTGAACAGAAAACCACCAACCGTAATCCCCGCTCTACCGTAGGCACAACAACGGAAATCTACGACTATCTGCGTCTGCTTTACGCTCGCGCCGGAAAGGCATACAGTTATATGACAGGCGAGGAAATGGTGAAATATACCGAGGAAAAGGTCATTGACATGATTCTTCACGACTACCAAGGGAAAAGAATCTTCATCCTAGCCCCGCTCGTACGCAGCCGTAAAGGTCACTATCGCGAACTTTTTGAATCGATGCGTCGTAAGGGCTATCTGAACATTCGCGTAGATGGAGAGATTAAGGAAATCGTCAGAGGCATGAAGGTAGATCGATACAAGAACCATGACATCGAAGTAGTCATCGACAAGTTACAGGTTAAAGCAGAGACGCCAGGAACGTCCAATACCCCTGACGAACGGTTGAAGAAAAGTATTCTGATTGCCATGAAGCAGGGCGAAGGCCTCATCATGATCCTCGACAAGGACACCAATACAATCAAATATTTCTCTAAACGCCTCATGTGTCCCACCACGGGTATCAGTTATAGCGATCCTGCTCCCAACAATTTCTCGTTCAACTCCCCTCAGGGCGCCTGTCCGCATTGCAAGGGCTTGGGCATCATCAACGAGATAGACCTGAAGAAAGTGATTCCAGACGATGAAATCAGCATCTATGAAGGAGGTATTGCGCCTTTAGGCAAATACAAGAACCAGATGATCTTCTGGCAGATCGATGCCTTGCTTAAGAAATATGATGAAGATTTGAAGACACCGATCAAGGATATTCCTGAAGAGGCCATGACGGAGATTCTATACGGTTCCTTGGAAGATGTCAGAATTGAAAAGGAACTGGTTCACACCAGCAGTGACTATTTCATCAGTTTCGACGGCATCATCAAATACCTACGAAATGTCATGGAAAATGACGAATCGGCAGCAGGTCAGAAATGGGCAGACCAGTTCCTCGCAGAAAGCGAATGTCCTGAATGCCACGGGCAACGTCTCAATCGTGAGGCACTCTCCTATCGCATCTGGGACAAGAACATTTCCGAACTGGCAGCTATGGACATCCGTGAACTGCGCGAATGGCTTGATGAGGTTGAAGACCATCTGGACCACCAGCAACAGCAGATTGCTCACGAGATTCTTAAAGAGATCAAAACCAGATTGGACTTCCTCCTTGAAGTCGGATTGGATTATCTGGCTCTCAACCGTCAGTCGGCTTCACTCTCTGGAGGTGAAAGCCAACGCATCCGACTGGCTACTCAGATTGGGTCACAACTAGTCAACGTACTCTATATTCTTGACGAGCCGAGTATCGGTCTCCATCAACGCGACAACGAACGGTTAATCCGTTCGCTCAAAGAACTCCGTGATTTAGGCAATACCGTCATCGTTGTGGAGCACGATCAGGACATGATGCTCAATGCCGACTACATCATTGACATAGGTCCTAGAGCAGGCAGAAAGGGAGGAGAAGTTGTCTTTCAAGGAACACCTAAAGAGATGCTCAAAACAAACTCGGTTACAGCCAATTACCTAAACGGGGCGCTATCCATTCCTATTCCAGATAAACGTCGAAAAGGCAATGGGTACAACCTCGTCATCAAGGGCGCATCAGGCAATAATCTCAAGCATGTCGATGTAACCTTCCCGCTCGGCAAGCTTATCGTCATCACAGGCGTTAGCGGCAGTGGAAAATCAACTCTTGTCAACGAAACCCTGCAGCCCATTCTCTCCCAACATTTCTACCGTTCCCTCAAAAGGCCCATGCCTTACGACAGCATTGAGGGGTTGGAATATATCGACAAGGTAGTCAACGTCGACCAGTCGCCTTTGGGTCGGACACCTAGAAGCAACCCAGCTACCTACACAGGAGTATTCAGTGATATTCGCAGTCTGTTTGTCAATCTTCCGGAAGCCAAAATCCGAGGTTATAAACCAGGGCGTTTCTCCTTCAATGTGAAAGGCGGCCGTTGCGAAGCCTGTGGCGGTAATGGCTATAAAACCATCGAGATGAATTTCCTGCCCGACATCCAAGTTCCGTGTGAAGTATGTCATGGCAAACGCTACAACCGTGAGACCTTGGAGGTCAGGTATAAAGGGAAATCCATCGCCGATATTCTTGATATGACAATCAATCAGGCTGTTGATTTTTTTGAAAATGTACCAGACATTCTTCGGAAGATCAAAACCATACAGGATGTGGGACTAGGTTATATCAAACTTGGGCAGCCCTCCACTACCCTCTCTGGTGGTGAAAGCCAGCGTGTCAAGCTAGCCACCGAACTATCAAAAAAGGACACAGGCAAGACCCTTTATATCCTTGACGAACCGACTACAGGTCTGCACTTTGAGGACATTCGTATTCTAATGGACGTGCTCCAGAAATTAGTCGACCGAGGCAATACTGTTATCATTATAGAACATAATCTCGACGTTATCAAGCTAGCTGACCATTTGATAGACATGGGACCTGAAGGCGGACGAAAAGGAGGCATGGTTCTAGCAACAGGCACACCCGAGTTGGTGGTCAAAAACGACATCGGTTACACAGCTAAATTTTTGAAGCAACTGTTCAAATAAAGAACAATAGTTTTCGAAAAGAGAACTCGCTATAGTACAATGGCAATATTTTCAGAATCTGCAAACCTCAATTGAAAAAAACTACCGATATTTGCAGAATGAATGAAAATCAAAAAATCGCAAAGCCATACGTCGGTCTGACAGATTACAACTATCAGGAGCCCGACTATTCAGACGGAGAACTAACTATCATCAACCATCTGACGATTAGTTCTCGCATGCATGCCACTCAAGTCGACAAAGTTTTCGTTGGCATCTGCAGCCAAGGAGAGTTCAGGTTTGAAATGGACGGTACAGACTATACCATTACAAAAGACGAAGTCTTCGTTGGCTATCCTAATGCCATTTACAATCATTTCGAGGCCACATACGACGCGCGTTGCCGTCTGATCAGTATGTCGAAGTCGCTTCTACAGGAAATGCTCTACCCCAACCAAAGCATTTGGAACAAAACGCTCTTCCTCAAGAAGCATTATATCATCCATCTGTCTGAACAAGAAGTCGCCATGCAGAACTGCATGAATACAGTATTAGCCCATAATTTAAGCAGTAACAAGACGACCTTCCGCAAGGAAATCATCCACTCACTCGTGCAGTGCATTATCTATGAGCTCTGTCGCACACTGAGTACCTTTGTCCAGTCGGAAAGCAATCAGGAAACCAACCAGCGGAAGATACTCTTTGACCGTTTTGTTTCTTACCTGACATCATGTGAAATCAAGAAGCAGCCACTCTCTTTTTATGCCGACAAACTATGCGTATCCACCCGTTACCTCACGATGGTATGCAGAGAAGTCAGCGGCAGAACGGCCTACGAATGGATTCGCGATTATGTAGAAAACGATGTACGTTTCTATCTGTTACACACCAATCTATCCATCAAGGAGATTGCCGTCAAACTGGGGTTCTGTAATCTGTCATTCTTTGGCAAATACGTGCGTGAAAACCTGGGAAAATCGCCATCAGAGTTCAGAAGACAGCTTAAAGTCGATTAGAAAATACGCAAATTATTTGGTAGAATACAAAAAATTACATACTTTTGCAGCATGTAAATAATGAATCATGATGAAAAAAGTATTATTCTTATTCGTAAACCTGTTTTTCTGCTGTACCCTGGTCCATGCAGAAGAAATCCAAAAAAGTGAACTGCAGCAAAAGGCCGAGGCCGTTGATCCTCAGAAACATATTGCAACGGCCCGTTCTTTGTATATCCACGCCTTTAACGACTATGCCAACAAGGGTCAAGTGCGTCAGGGCGTAGAATGTGCAATCAAAGCAACAGGGCTGTATTACAAGGAGAATTTCTGGAAGGAGGCTTTCGATCTGTTGCGTCGTGCCGATCAGACCATCATCGCCAGCAAGATTCCTGCCAGCGAAAAGGCAGCATCACACTATCTGGTCACCAAGGAGCGCATGCAGATGTATATGAAACTCAGAAAGGGCGAGAGTGTCAAGGAGCAGTTGAGAAACATGGAGAGCCTAGCCAACCAATCAGGCGATGAGACGGTGAAAAACGACCTGCTTTACAATAAGGCCATCTATTATTATACTTACGGTATGAACCAGCAGGGAAATGCTGTCTTCAAGGAAATGGCCAGCAAACTGACAGCCTCGAAGGATTACGACAAGGTCGATGAGGTTTATCAGACGTTGATTGCCAATGGCCGTAGGAGCAACAATGCCAACATGGTGGCACAGTCATATAGCAACTATATTGCCTGGAAAGACTCAACAAGTGCTATCAAGCATGCCGATGAGATCAATGCCCTAAAGAAACAGATTGCCGACAACGAGGCAGCCATCGCTGAGAGAGACAGTTCGCTGACCACACGTTGGATGATTATTGTGGGTCTGGGCATTCTTGCCGCAGCCCTCGCTGCAGCCTTGATCGTAGGAGCCGTTATCCTGATGCGCTTCATTTTCCTTACCCGCAAACAGAAAAAGGTCATCAAGCTGGCTAATGAGAGCAACGCCCTGAAGGCCAAGTTTATCAGCAATATCTCCGCTCAGCTGGAGCCCACCTTCAAGAAGCTCGACAGCCGTCAGCCAGAGGTAAAGGCCCTACTCGGCTTCTCACAGCATATCCAGACACTGTCAGAGCTGGAGAACACGCCCAACGATGCCATCCAACTGGAAGACACCCAGGTTCAGCCATTCTGTGAAAGTCTGATGGAAGGTATTAAAGACAAGGTAAAGCCCAATGTCAACCTGACGGTGAATGCCCAGAAAATGAGTGCACCTATTTATAAGGCATATGTCAGCCACATCCTACAGCATCTATTGGAAAATGCTGCGATATATACGCCCGAGGGCGGGAATATCCATCTGGAGTTTAAGAAGCGTGGCCCTCACTCCTACCAGTTCTTGGTTTCCGACACAGGTTGTGGCATTGCTGAAGAGCGCCGCGAGGACGTGTTCAAGCCCTTCCTCGAGATCCACGACCTCACAGAAGGTGACGGACTAGGTCTGCCCATCTGTAAGCAGATGGCCCTTAAGATGAATGGTGACCTCGAGATTGATTCTCAATTTACCAAGGGCACCCGTTTCATCCTCGACCTGCATTCATAAGATCTCAAGTTAAGATCTACTCATAACTGAACGCCATGTAAGAATGCGGTTTTAGTGAAACAGCAAACTTCGTGGCGTTCTTTCTATGCCAGCCGACATAATAGTCTTCCAACTTTCCCTCAACCCTTGTCTGGTCATCCAAGTTCTTCAGGCGCTTGAAACGATCCGGTTCACAAACCAACTTCACATCCACAGGCGCGTCATTGAAGTTCTCGACAATCAGGGTATTGTTATCGTATAGGAACAAGCTTACCTTGGCCGGTCCGTCGAGATAGAAGTCCAGATCCTGACTCATCACACGACGGATCTCCGTCAGAGCTGCAGCAGGATAATCATAGAGGTTGCCCATATCGTCAGGAATCGTCAGCACATAGAGATAGGCATCCATATACTTCGCCTTATGAAGGATGGGAAAACCTGACACACCACCAGTCAGAGGGCGTCCTGCACTAATTACCTCCCAACTGTCGTTCGTCTGATAGCGTACCTGTGGAATCAGGATGTCACGAGAGCTTTGGCCGTATCTACCAAAATCGTTCACGATAGCCTTCAAGTCTGAACAGCGCAGTTCACATACCTCAGCAATTTTCTCCGGGATAGCCTTCAGCAGTCCGCTGGTGATAATGACATCTCTGCCTCGCTGCAACTGACCTTTTATCTTGGTCATGATATCCTTATCGCCAGCCGCCTGCTCCGTCAACAGCATCATCTTCTGATCGTTGGCAAAGGCGGGATACATATCCATTGGCAGACCAATCATACCCAGATAGTTCTGCAAGAAGTCCTCGCCAAGCGCATGGAAGGGCTTATACGATTTGATACCTATGGGATTTCCCAATTTCCCCACTAACTGGTCAGCCTTGCGCAGGGTGACATCGGCGATGCGTGCCATCGTAGTTGGGGTAATCGTTTTATTACCTTTCTGAAAGGGTGCCCGCATCTGGTCATAATCCCAACTCGTGCCTGAGCCCTGCCAAGGCGCACGCAACTCATCACGAAGGGCAACGTCGAGCAACTGGTGATAGGCAAAGAGCATCACGTCACGCGCCTTGGCAATAGCCGTCAGGTGAAGCTGCTCCGCATAACGGTCCATACTCATCTGGATACCGCCGGCATCCACCCAGCCACCGCCGTTATAGCCTGGACGCAGGTTCTCAAAATAGCGGATAATATTATAACTCAGATAGTTCTGCAGATGTTGGGCACTGGCTGGATCGCGTGTCTCAGTGCCTGTCCAGATGCCATCAAAAAGCTGAGGGCCATGCTCTAAGTTGAAGCCAAGACCTTGGAAATGGTCATACCAATTGGGGTATTTGATAATCACCTTCACCTTGGGATTCACAGCCTTCGCAGGTCCAAGCACCAGGTTCTTCGCAGCATCGTTCATCAGCTGCAATCGATACTCTGTCCACGACTTATTACCCTTGGCAGCCACCTCCACCGGACTCTTACAACTGGTGAAGAAGAAGTCATCGAGCAGGAACTCATCGAAATGGCGGGCCGTTGTCTCAGCAATCTTCTGTACCAGTTTGCGATGCTCAGGGTCAGAATAACAAAAGGTTTCAAATTCATTGCTCTCATTGATGGTAAAGGTGATACCACCAGCCACCTCGATACCCTGTTTCTGGAAGAACTTCTTTGCCTTCTCGATTGTCGCATCATCCACGATCAACAAGTCGCGATGCGTTTCCAGATAGATTTTGTCCACATCCAACTGATTGGAGATGGTTGCCCATGAAGACTCCAGCCACTGCGTGTCCTTCATCTTCTGCACCTCTGCGGCACGCACATAAACTGAGACCTTGAAATGGTCGTGTTTGGCCCATGCATACGTCGTCAGCATCATAAGAGCCGTCAGACAGAGCCCGATTCTGCGTAATAAGTGTTTAGTCATCTTGTTTTTATGTTATTGATTTATACCTCTTTCGATGACAAAAATACAAATAAATACTGAAAGAACCAAACTTTTTCGCAGAAATGACTATCTTTGTAGCCTAAATTGCAATGAAAGTATGATGAACGGGAATTCAACGCGACGTGCCATCGTTGTAGGCGCCTCATCAGGCATCGGCCAGGAAGTGGCCAAACTGCTGATGGCAGAGGGCTGGACGGTGGGTGTAGCAGCCAGGAGAGAAGACAAACTGAAGGCACTTGGTGCAACCGCCGTAGAGCAGATCGATGTGACCAAAGAGGATGCCACCGAGCGACTGCAGGCTCTCATCAGCCGGTTAGGCGGAATGGATCTGTTTTTCTATGCCTCTGGCATCGGGAAGCAGAACCGCGAGTTGGAAGCAGACATCGAACTGACCACTGTCGAGACCAACGGTCTTGGTTTTACCCGTATGATCGGTGAGGCCTACCGCTACTTCGCCCAACAAGGTTCTGGCCATATCGCTGCCATCACCTCCATAGCCGGAACCAAGGGTCTTGGCCCCGCACCCAGCTATTCCGCTACAAAGGCCATGCAAAACGTCTACTTGCAGGCATTGGAACAACAGGCCAATACACGCGGTCTGAAAATCCTGTTTACCGACATCCGCCCAGGCTTTGTCGACACGGCACTACTAAGCGGTGATTTTCATTATCCGATGATGCTCAGGCCTGATAAAGTCGCCAAAGAAATCATCTCCGCCATCAATCATCATCAGCATATCAGAGTCATCGACTGGAAATATCGCCTGCTTACCGCCCTCTGGCGCAGAATCCCCAGATTTCTATGGCGTCGGATTAGATTATAACAATTGAGGCTTTATTACAAGGCCTTCCAACACTTTTTACATGGGGAGCGAAAAAGTGTTGGAAGGCCATGTTGCAAAAAATACATGGGCATGTCTGCATCCCATAAAAAAGGCGCACTGAAGTGCGCCTAATAAACAATTATCTTCGATCAGATGCCTGCAGCTGCGATCCATTCGTAGATACAGGAGACAATGCCGAAGAGAGCCACACCGGCTGTGCAGACGGCAAGGGCAATCTTGGTGTTGACATCGCTCTGGAACGTGGGCAGCGGACTATCGGTCTTGGTGATATACATCGCCTTCACAATCAGCAGATAATAGTAGAGTGACACCACCGTGTTGATCAAGGCTATGAACACCACGAAGTAGGCTGAGAAACTACCCTGCTGTGCTGCGGCCATGAACACGAAGAATTTCGAGAACATACCTGCAAACGGAGGGATACCTGCCAATGAGAACAGCGCCAGCGTCATCAGGAACGACAGCTTGGGATTTGTCTGATAGAAACCATTGTAAGCTGCCATATCGGTACGGCCACCATTCTTCTGCTCCACTATGTTGATTACAGTGAAGACGGCCATGTTGGCCACGATATACACCAGCACATAGTAGGTCAGCGCAGCCACGCCCGTCTCGCCATTGCAGAGCACGGCGAGCATAATATAACCTGCCTGAGAGATGGAGCTGAATGCCATGAAGCGCTTGAGTTCGCTCTGACGGATGGCATAGAGGTTGGCCACGGTGATAGAGAGCACTATCACGATGTCGAGCAGATACTCCCAATACAGCACCAAGGGCTGCATCACCTTCATCAGAATGATAGCCAACGTGATGGCAGCTGCCCCCTTGGAGATGACACTCAGATAGCCCGTCACTGGTGTGGGCGCACCCTGATAGGTGTCGGCCGTCCAGAAGTGGAAGGGCACGAGCGAGATCTTAAAGCCAAGACCACTGAAGAAGAACACAAGACCCATGATGGCCAGTGCCGGTGACTGTGCACCCTCGATGGCGGCCTGACTACTCAGAATGATACTGCTCAGGGCGTTCTGCACACCATCGAAATAGAGTGTGCCCGTGGCCGCATAGATGAACGAGATGCCATAGAGCATCACACCGCTGGAGAAGGTTGCCGTAAGGATATACTTCGCAGCACCCTCGGCAGAGTTCTGCTTCCACTTGTCGAAAGCCACCAGACAGGCCATGGGCACAGAGGCCATTTCGAGTCCGAGGAAGAAGAGCATGAAGTTGCCCGAAGACATCATCACATACATACCGAGGAGCGTTGAGAGCACAAGCATATAGAACTCACCCTGCAGACGCTGCATCTTCTCGGTTTCCAGCCAAGGCTGGGCCATGATGACCACGATGAGTGTTCCGAAGGCCAGGATGGTCTTCATCACATTCACGGCCGACGAGGCTATATAGAGACCACCGAAAGCATACTCCGCATCAGCATAGAGGCAGACGAAGATCTGTGCCAGCAGCAACACACCGGTCAACTTGCTCAGCACGGCATTCTTCTGCTCGCTCTTATGCAGGCAGAAATCACCGAAGAACACCACAATCAGTGCGAGTACCAAGAAGGCCTCAGGTATCATTTTCAAGAATTCATTGTAATTCATATCTTTTGTCCTCCTATTTTTACATTACACCAATTGACTCCAAGATTGTTCCTGCTGCGGGAGAGATCATGTCGCTGAAGAAGAACGGCATGCAACCCAGACCAGCCACACAGAAAATCAGGCAGATGACTGCGACGCGCTCATCCCAAGTAGCATCGGTAAGCTCGAGGAAGTGTTTGTTCTCCACCTCGCCATAGAGGATCTTACCCACCACACGCAGGATGTAGACAGCCGTCACCACGATCGACGTACAGGCTATGATAGTAGCCACCATACGGAATGAGGTGTTGGGGTCGCCTGAGAGCGGTTCAGCACCGAAGGCTCCCACGAAGATGGTCATCTCAGCGATGAAACCAGAGAAGCCTGGCAGACCGAGGTTGGCCAAACCCGCAATCACATAACCTACAGCCAGGAAAGGCATGATCTTCATCAAACCAGCCAGTTCACGGATGTCACGTGTATGGGTACGGCCATAGATCATACCGATCAGGGCAAAGAAGAGAGCCGTCATCAGACCGTGAGAGAGCATCTGGAGGATAGCACCCGTGACAGCCGTCTGACTCATCATCAGGAGGGCGAAGAGTACCAGTCCGCAGTGCGACACAGACGAATAAGCATTGATATACTTCAGGTCGGTCTGTACGCAGGCACTCAAGGCACCATAGACCACAGAGATGGTCGTCAGGATAAGGAAGATCCACGAGAGATCCTGCGCTGCATCAGGTAACAGATACATGGCCACACGGAAGCAGCCATAGCCTCCCAGCTTCATCAGCACACCAGCATGCAGCATGGATACGGCTGTAGGCGCTGAAGCATGACCATCGGGCGACCATGTGTGGAACGGGAACAAGGCTCCCAGCACACCGAATCCGATGAAGATGAAGGGGAAGAAGATGTTCTGGATCTCACCCGGAATAGCATGGGCTGCAGCAATGGTGGTCAACTCGAAGGTATACTGACCGCTGTACTCGCCATTGAAGAAGTAGATACCCAGCAATCCGAGGATCAGCAGGGCCGAACCTCCCATCAGCATGAGCGTCAGTTTCATAGCCGAGTACTCCTTATGACCAGAGCCCCAGACACCAATCAGAAGATACATCGGGATGAGGGCCACCTCATAGAACATAAACATCGTAAACAGGTCGGTAGAGATGAAGAAGCCGAACACACCCGTCGACAACAGGGTGAACCAGAGGAAATACTCCTTGGTGAGGGGCTTCAGCTGCCAGGAGGCAAAAGTACCAGTGAATACGATGATGCTCGACAACAGCAGCATCACCACAGAGATACCGTCGACACCTACCGAGTAGGCAATGTTCAACGGCTTGAACCAGGGCACACTATAGGTGAGCAGCATCTCGGCTGTGTTACCAGCAGCACGCTCCTGGACAAAATAGATGGTCAACCATATTGAGAGGGCCAGCAGACACGAAGCTCCCGTTACCATCACACCACGCACCTGATTGAGATTCTTGGCAAGCCACAATCCCAACAACATCAGGACGGGAATTATTACAAAAACACTTAATATACTCATAATTCTAGATGCATAAGAGGATTAATGTTAATGCTACCGTGCCTGTGAGGAACCAGACAGCATACTGGCGGACATCGCCATTCTGCCACGAACGGATACTCTCACCAGCCTCGTTGGCACCCCAGGCCATGAAGTTGAACGTGCCGTCAACCACGTGACGGTCGAACCAGGCAATAGGTGTGCTGACGCAACGGAAGATGATACGATGAGTGACATACTGCCAGATCTCATCCTGATAGAAACGCTTGTAGGCAGCACGGTGCAGACGCGGGAACTGCTTGTACAGACGGTCGGCAATGGGCTGTGTCTCACCCTTATAGATATAGGTGGCGAGACAGATGCTCAGGATGGCAATGATCGTAGAGGTCAGGGCAATCTGCGTGTTGAAGTGGATGGTATAGTCGGTACCCTCAGCAGAAACATAGCTGCCGAAGCTGCCACCCCATCCGAGGAAACCGCCCAGCGTGGAGTAGATACCCACGCCAACGGTGATCACACAGAGCACAATCAGAGGAATGGTCATCGTGAGAGGTGCCTCGTGGGGTGTGTGATGCTCGTGAGCCTCCACATTCTCCGTACCCCAGAAGATGCCGTAGTACAGACGGAACATGTAGAAGGCGGTCATGGCGGCAATACCTGTCATAATCCAACCTACCACAGGCGAGTACGCCATGCAGGCGGTGATAATCTCATCCTTCGAGCTGAAGCCAGAGAAGAAAGGAATACCGGCAATGGCCAGACAAGAGATGAGGAACGTGATGTGGGTAATCGGCATATACTTGCGCAGGCCGCCCATCAGGGCCATCTCATTCGAGTGGACAGCGTGGATGATACAACCGGCACCGAGGAACAGGCAAGCCTTGAACATAGCGTGGGTGAACAGGTGGAACATACCAGCCATGTAACCCAACTGAGCGTGATTGTCCATAATAGCACCATGATGACCGGGCAGCGATACACCCAGCGCCACCATCATGAAAGCAATCTGAGAGATTGTTGAGAAGGCGAGTACACGCTTGATGTCGCTCTGGGCACAAGCCACGGCAGCGGCATAGAATGCAGTGAACACACCCACCCAAACCACAATCGACATGGCCTCAGGCGCATACTGAATCCACAGGGGGAACATACGGGCGATCTGGAACACACCAGCCACCACCATCGTAGCAGCGTGGATGAGTGCACTGACAGGTGTCGGGCCCTCCATGGCATCGGGCAGCCAGATGTGCAACGGGAACATGGCACTCTTACCGGCACCACCGATGAACATCAGCGTCAGAGCCGTAGGAATGATGAAACCTCCAGCAGCCACAGCCTTGGCAATGTTACCCTCGATGAAAGGTGTAGTGCCCTGCCCCATCACGATGTCGCCAGCAAACGAGAAGCTGAACGAATCGACAAAGTAGCCGAAGGTCAGGATACCCACGAGGAAGAACATATCAGCAAAGCGGGTGACGATGAAAGCCTTCTTAGAGGCTGCGATGGCAGGCTTCAGAGGATAGTAGAAGCCGATGAGCAGGTAAGAGCTCACACCCACGAGCTCCCAGAACATGTACATCTGGAAGATGTTGGTGGCCAGTACCAGACCCAACATCGACATCGTGAAGAGGCTCAGGAAAGCGTAGTAGCGCTGGAAGCCCTTCTCGCCGTGCATATAGCCGAATGAGTAGATATGAACCATCAGGGATACTGTCGAGATCACAATCAGCATGACCACACTGATGGGGTCTAACAGGATACCGAGGTCGAAATGCAGGTTGCCCAGTGGCAGCCAAGTGAAGTTATAAGGCACAAACGTCTGATAGACTCCGTTCACACGGTCAGCACCGAAGTACTGGAACGCGGTGAGGTAAGAGAGTATCGTGACGATGCCCAGCGAACAGGTGCCGATGAGTCCGGCCACCTTGTGCTGCATCTTCATGCCAGCCAGTCCAAGAATGATGAACGACAGCAGCGGCAGAAGCATGATAAATATCGTGTAACTATACATAATCCTTACTGTTTATCGTTTCATATTCTGAATACTATCCACATTGTCGCTGTTGAAGTTGCGATACACATTGATGATAATCGCAATGGCAACAGCCGTCTCAGCAGCAGCCACGCCAATGCCGAAGAGCGACATGAAGAAGCCCTCGAAATGGCCGGGGAACAGCAGACGGTTGAAGGCTGCAAAGTTGATCTCCACAGCATTCAGTATCAGCTCTACGGAGATGAGCATCGCAATCAGGTTACGACGGCTGATGAAGCCATACACACCGATAAAGAACAGAAGTGCGCTCAGCACAAAATAGAATTCTACTGGTACCATAACTTACTTCTCCTCCTTTCTTGCGATTGCCAAACCACCAATGATACATGCCAGCAGGAACAGCGAGATGAACTCGAAGGGGAGTACATACTGGAATCTGTCGGCACCAACCAGCGCATGACCGATGACCTGCATCGGCACCTCCGTGTCGGGCTTGTCAGCAGCTGCGAATAAGAACTGATTCTTGAGCAGGACGAGCACCACTGTCACCAATCCCACCAGCGAGAGAATCGCTCCGAAGATGACACGGCTGCCCTTGACCCTTTCAACGAGTCCCTGAAGAGAACGCTTGCCTACCAATTGGATGGCGAACACATAAAGCATCGTCACACCACCGGCATAGATAGAAATCTGGGCTGCGCCTAAGAACGTATAGTCAAGCAGGAAATAGAGACCTGCCACACCAAAGAGCACAAACAACAGGAAGGTTGCGGCTCTCATGATCTTTGTCGTCGTCACACACAATATGGCTGAACCAAGTATGACAACTGCAAGAATTACAAACATGATTGAATTTGCCATATTGCGTTACTTCGTTTTAGTGTTAAACTTACCGACTTCGAAAGGAGCGCCACCTTCAATCAGGTTAGGCAGTGAACCACCCTGATAGACTTCCTCGTTCAGGTGGAGCACCAGCTTACTGCGATCGAACACAGCATTCTCAAAGTCATTCGTAAACTCGATGGCGTCGAAGTTGCAGGCATTGGTACAGAGCTGGCAGAACATACAGTCGCCCAGATCGTACGCATAATCGTCGAGCACCTTCTTTTTCTTGCCTGTCTCAGGATCCTCGGCCATGTGGGCTGTAATCTTGATGGTTCCGTTCGGACAGGCCTTCTCGCACAATGTGCAAGCCGTACACTTGTAGCTGCCGTCTTCGTTGCGCTTGAATACCAAGCGACCACGATGACGCTTAGACACATGGAGTGTGGTCTTGCGGTTCTCGGGATACTGCTCTGTCGACTTGTTGGTAAAGAAGTCCTTGAAGTATTCCTTCCAGGTGATCTTCATGCCAGTAGCCAAAGTCTTCAGGCCATGCCCGATTTCTCCAAAATATGTTTTGTTATCTTCCATTGCTATACCTTATTTAATATATATACCAAGGGCGACCACTACAGTCATTATCACCAGATTGAGCAGTGCCAGCGGCATGAGATACTTCCACTCCAACTTCAGAATCTGGTCGATACGCAGACGGGGGAACGTCCACTTAATCCACATCAGGATCCAAACCAGGAAGAAAGCCTTGCCCAAGAACCAGACGATGCCTGGGATATAGTTCATCACCTGATCGAAGGCTGCAATGCCGATGTTCACGGGAGCCCAGCCACCGAGGAACACTGTAGCAGCGATACCTGCGATGATAAACAGATTGAGGAACTCAGCGAGGTAGAAGAAGCCGAAGCCCATACCAGAATACTCCGTATGGTGTCCGGCAGTCAACTCACTCTCAGCCTCAGCCATATCAAACGGGCCACGGTTGGCCTCAGCATTTCCTGCGATGAGGAACACCACGAAGGCGATGATGGCAGGGATATGACCCTGGAAGATCAACCACTTCCAAGGACCGGTCTGTGCCTCCACGATACCAGACATCTGCATCGTACCGGTCAGGATCACAGCCGTGATGAGACAGAGGCAGAGCGACATCTCATAGGAAATCATCTGCACAGCACCACGCATGGCCGAAACCACAGAGTACTTGTTGTTGGAACCCCAACCTGCGAGGAAGATACCTACCACACCAATCGAAGAGATGGCGGTGAGCAGGAACACGCCCACATTGAAATCGAGAATCGTGGCACCATTGTTCCAAGGCAGGAACGAGAAGGCACCCACACTTCCGATAATCACCAAGAGAGGAGCAACGAGATAGAGCAGCTTATCGGCCTTGTCGACGATGAAGATCTCTTTGATGAGCATCTTGAACACGTCAGCAAACACCTGCAGCAAGCCCCAGTAACCGACTCGCATCGGGCCAAGACGGCACTGGAAGTAAGCACACACCTTACGCTCCATAAATATCAGTACGATGGCCAGCAAGGCATAGCCGCCAAGAATAGCGACTCCCACCAGCACGCACTCAATCAATATCGACAGAAAATCTCCTAAACCGAGTGTCTCGCGAAGGAGAGCGTCGAACCATTGTGTAACAATACTAAAATCAAACATAATTCTTCGCTTTTATCTGTCAATATCAGGAATTACAACGTCAATAGCAGCACAAGTAGCGATTAAGTCTGCAATCTTCTGACCACGGAGCATCCGGTCGAAAGCACCTACCAGCGAGAGGCCCATCGGACGCATCTTCATACGATAGGGGCTCTTGTCGCCACGAGAGTCGAGATAAACGCCAAACTCACCAGCCACACCTTCGACAGAGAAGTACCACTGTCCCTCAGGGCACTTGATGATAGGTTTCTGCTTCACGTAGAAGTCACCTTCCGGGATGTTGTCTATCAGCTGTTCGATGATGTTCAGGCTCTGGTACATCTCGTTGATATGAACCATATAGCGGTCCATAGAGTCGCAGCCACTGAGTGTGCACTGCTCCCACTCCACCTTGTCGTACATGTCGTACGGATGGTTTTTACGTACATCGTTTTTCCAACCAGAAGCACGACCGGCAGGACCGGTCACAGCGTAGTTGATACAATCCTCGAGACTCATCGGACCGCAGTTTTCAAGACGGTTATGAGTGATGACATTATCGCCAAACACATCCAGATACTCCTGAATCATCGGACGCAGATATTTTACCAGATCCTTCACGTTCTTCACAAAGTTAGGATCAATATCATCCTGCAGACCACCAATTCTGTAATAGTTCTGAATCAGTCGACCACCAGTGGTCTCCTCCATACAGTTCAGCACATGCTCACGGTCACGCATACCATAAAGGAATGCGGTCAGGGCACCCAAGTCCTGAGCCACGCAAGACACATAGAGCAGATGGGAGTCGAGACGCTGAAGCTCATCCATAATCGTACGGATGTACTTGATGCGATCAGTCAACTCAACCTCCATCGCCTCTTCGATCACACCGACCAAAGCATGACGATGCTGCATAGCACCCAGATAGTTCAGACGGTCGGTCAAAGCCAGTGTCTGGGGATAGGTCATTCCTTCCCACATCTTCTCAATCGCGCGGTGGATATAACCAAGATGCGGATAGATATGCTTCACTGTCTCACCATTCAGCACGGTCTGCAAACGGAGCACACCGTGAGTTGCTGGGTGCTGAGGACCGATGTTGATAACATAGTCATCAGGACCAAATAGCTTGTTCTGCTTCGACTGGAGGTTACCATCCTTGTCAAGGTAATATTCCAGGCCATAGTCAGGCTCGACATCATCCTCAAGCGTATAGGCATCGTTAAACTGCCAGTCCTTACGGAAGGGATAGCCCTTGAAGTCGCTACGCAGAAACAGACGACGCATATCCTTGTGGCCGAGGAACACGATACCATAGAAGTCATAGACCTCACGCTCCAGCAGTTCAGCCACGCGCCAGAGGTTTGAAACAGTTGGGATATAAGCCAGCAACTGACCGTCGGTCTCACCAGTACCATTAGAAGCGACGCCATCGCCACAGGCCTGCGTCTTGGCAATCATCTTCACTGAGCAGCGCTCGTGAGTCTTGGTATTTTCGAGGATATAGATACAGCCAAGACCTTCCTCGGCACCGAAGTCCTCACCGACGATGGTCACCAAAAAGTCGAAACCTTTCTTATCCTTCAAGTTCTGCATCTCCTGTGCGAACTTGTCAAAATCGAATGATAGAAAATCTAACCTCATGCCTTCTCCTCCTCTACTTTAGTCTCCGCCTGAGCAGACTTTATCTCTTCAACAAACGCCTGAGGAACATCGGTTACCACAATCGGTTCACGACGATGGTCACCATGCTTTGAGCGGAAGGTCAACTCCTCATTAGAGACACCAAGTGCAGCCTCCTCAGCGGTCTGCTTGTGATTGGCACCACCGAAGAACTTCTCAATCTTCACCTTACGCTGCAGCTGCATCATGCCATACATGATAGCCTCCGGACGTGGGGGACAGCCAGGGATAAACACATCGACGGGCACAATCTCCTCGATACCCTTCACTACATGGTAGCTTGACTTAAACGGACCACCGCTAATAGCACAGCCACCTACGGCAATCACATACTTCGGCTCAGCCATCTCGTCGTACAGACGCTTCAGGGCTGGAGCCATCTTGTGGGTAATGGTACCGGCACACATGATCAGGTCGGCCTGACGAGGTGAGTTACGTGTCACCTCAAAACCGAAGCGGGCAAAGTCGTAGCGTGAACAACCACATGCCATAAACTCGATACCACAACATGAAGTAGCGAAAGTCAGCGACCAGAGGGAATTGCTTCGACCCCAGTTAATCAACTGGTCGAGTGAACCTGTAATCACATTGACACCGCCCTCATGGAGCTCGTCAATGATCTTCTCCAACGAGGCATTATCATTCCATTCCTCGTAGGGAATACTCTTGATGTGCGGCTTTCTTACTTCCATTCCAAGTCTCCTTTCCGCCAGGCATATGCCAAGCCTAATACCAGAACTACCAGGAAGAAGCCAATGCTCAGCAATGCCAGCGCACCGAAATCCTTCACTACGACTGCCCACGGATACAGAAACACCGTTTCCACATCAAACATGAGGAACAAGATGGCAAAGAGGTAGAATCCCACGGTAATGGGCAACCACGAGGTGCCTCGCGTGGGGATACCACTCTCATACGGTTCTCCCTTCACCTTCGCGTAGGACCGAGGTCCAATCAGCTTGGCTATGATATAAGCCGCCACCACCAATGTAATAGCCGTCAACAAGACGGTAATTAACAAAGTAAAGTTCATAAAATTAATATATAATTATAACAATATTGTTCTCGTTTTCAAGCAGTTACACGTCTACAATTTGTAGCTTCACAGCTTTCGTGCTGCAAAGGTACAAATAAAATTTGTAAATAAGTGGAATATTTATTTATTATTATATAATAAATGTTAATTCCCAGGTATTTTAACTTCCAGCCGTTATCCGCTCAATGATTTCCAGGCACATGCGACTGTTGTGATAGGGACATTTCCAAAAGCCTGCCTTGTCATCTGACGTATTCAGTGAGCCATCGGAATGACGACTCCAATACCACTCACCATGTTCAAAATCAATGAGTTGCGACTTGATATAATCCCAGCACCTGACAGCCTTCTCCAAAGCTGATTCATCGCCAAAATACTGATAGAGATTAAAACATCCCACGACATTCTCAGCTTGTACCCACCAATGAAGATCATCATCCACATGACCGGTATCGAGATTGGCCTCATGAATCAAGGAGCCATCAGGACGCAACCCTTTCTCTGAGGCCTTTGCCACCTTGCGGACAATCGGCTCTACTTTTGCAAGAACCTTTTTATCACCAAGCACCAATGCGGCCTCATGCATGAGCCAGGAGCACTCGATATCGTGGCCATAGCTCTCCAGATGCCCTGCCCCACGCGTCCAGTCCATCTCGAAGAAGAGGTCCAGATGACAAGTCTCAGGATTCAGGATCTTTTCCGTAAAGATATCTATCAAATTGCGCAGAGAAGTCTCTACAGCCACAATGGTCTCCACAGGGATGGTAATACCAATAGGCAATACAGATCCCAGAACTGGTACATAGTCGCACGACTCCTGGGCATGCAACTCTTTCAGACATCGCAGCAAATTGGTATAGGGTTCGATAATATGCAGATGGGTATTCTGTGATTTGGGATAGTTGGCGTCGAGCTCCGACAAACGCATGTCCTCAATCTTTCCCCACGCTCTCGTACAAGCCTCAATATAGCCATTATGCACCCTGTCGAAGGCGTGTTCCTCTATGCAGTCATAGAGTTGCAGGGCATAGTCCAAGGCCTCTCTGTCGCCTGTAGCCCTGGCATATTCCGTTAGACCATAGATAGCGAAACCGATGGCATAAAACTGTTTCTTGGTATCGAGGGGCTGACCTTTGTAGTCTACGCTCCAGTAGATTCCTCCATACTCTGGATCTATAAAATGGTCGATGATATAATCCTTGGCCCGTGTGGCCATCGCCAGGTACTCAGGATTCCCAAGCACACGATAGGCCGCGGAAAACGACCATAGGATACGGGCATTGAGAATAGCCCCCTTTTCGGCATCGGGATGGAGTGTTCCGCTATGATCCATACGACCATAGAAACCACCATGCTCCTCGTCAACCATCTGAGTCATCCAAAAGTGCAGGATGTTCTTCTTCAGGACATCCTGCATCTCTGCTTTCATTTTATAGGCATCAACCATATATATGGGATTTATGATATTTATTCTTCGATCTCACGCATTGACTTAAGCTTGTCACTGATTTCCTCCACGCGCTTGGTAGTCAGCGGATAGAACCAAACGACAATCACTGCCAATGCAGCAACAGCAGCAGGAATAAAACTCATCAGCCAACGCAAGGCCATGAGTGCACTCTCAGGCTGTACCACACCTGCCGAAACCGCTGTCGTATCAGTAATATAACCGAAACCTGAAAGCAACCAGAGGACAGCAGCACCACCAATGGCACCACCGAACTTCTGAGCCATCGAGGCTGACGAGAAAATCAGACCAGTAGAAGCAGTGCGGAACTCCAACTCTGCATAGTCGCTCACATCAGCATACATACTCCAGATCAATGGTGACATCACACCAGTGAAAATTGAGATAATCACCTGGAAGATCAGCATCATCCAGAAACCGGAAGGCGTCGTGGGGATGAAGAAGAACAGCACACTGGTCACCAGCAGCATCGCGTTGACTAGGATAAAGGTGGTTTTCTTACCCAGTTTATTGGCAATAGGCACACAGAGAGCCACACCCACCATATTCGACACCTCGCCGATACCCAGGAAAAGACCGGCATAGAAAAGGAAAGCCATGCCCATGAAACTCAGATAGACATCGGCACCGATAATATCCACGAAGAAATAGGCCACCGTCGCACCACGGACAGTATTAAAGAGGTTGGAGCACAGAGCTGCACCAATGAGCAACCACCAGGGCTTGTTTCTTAACAACGAGGCAAAGTCATCACCGATACTGACGGTCGACACGGTCTTCAGGTGTTCCCTAGTGAGCACGAAACAGATAATAAACATCACAAAACAAGCCGTTGCAATCGTCACCATTGCCCAAAACCATCCACTTGCTGAATTATAACCGCCAAACATATTGGTAAGGGGTTCCCAAAGGAAGAGCGAGATAAACGAGCCGCCATAGGCAAAGAACATACGGAACGACGAGAACACGGTTTTCTCATTGGGATCGTCAGTCATTACACCCAACATGGCACCATAGGGCACATTGATACCCGTATAGACCGTCATCATCATGATATAGGTCACATAGGCCCATATCAATTTGGCTCCATACGCCCAGTCTGGCGTGGTAAACAATAAGATACCACAAATACTGAAGAAAGGAGCAACCCACAACAGGTAGGGACGATACTTTCCCCATTTTGTGTTCGTACGGTCGGCAATGATACCCATCATCGGGTCCGAGACGGCATCCCAGATACGAGTCACGAGCACCAGGACACCAGCATCCACAAGATTTAGGCCAAAGATATTAGAATAGAAGAACGGGAGATAATAAGAGAAAATCTTCCAGAACATCGACGATGACATATCGCCAAAGCCATAGCCGATCTTTTCGATGAATTTAGTTTTTACCATAATTATTGTTGTTTTTGTTTTTCTGAATCAGTTGATTAATAGTTCTTACGCTGGCAGCAGTATACAGACCGTCCTGAGGCGTATTCATACAATAATCTATAAGCTTGTCGATAGTTGAGGTTGCCACATGCAGACGAGTATCAGCAGAGGCATAGTAAATGAACACCTTGCCATCTTCATCGGCTATCCAACCGTTAGAAAAGGCCACATTCATCACATCACCCAGATACTCGTTTCCCTCGGGCACCAGGAAATAGCCACCGGGCTGGGCGATTACCTTCGTCGGATCGTCCAACGACGTCATATACATATATAATACATAACGTAAGCCATCGGCAGTGCCACGCACACCATGAGCCAGATGCAACCAGCCTTTCTTAGTCTTGATGGGATGAGGACCCTCACCGTTCTTTACCTCGGTAATGGTATGATAGTGACGGGCATTGATGATCTTCTCCTCTTTCACCTCTGCACGGGTGATGTCATCAACAAGAGCCCAACCGATACCACCACCTGAACCGGTATCGATGAAACCATCCTGAGGACGGGTATAGAAAGCATATTTTCCATTTACGAATTCCGGATGCAGCACTACGTTACGCTGCTGACTCTTCGTCTTCAGGTCAGGCAGGCGCTCCCAGGTTTTCAGGTCTTTGGTACGGGCAATGCCTGCCGTAGCAGTAGCAGCAGAGAGGTTACCTGGCTGAGAATCGTCATGACGCTCAGCACAGAACACGCCATAAATCCAGCCATCCTCATGCAGGGTGATACGCATATCATAGACATTCGTGGCAGGAATCACATCGTCGGGCATGGTGATAGGCGCGTCCCAGAAACGGAAGTTGTCGATACCGTTAGGCGATTCTGCCACAGCAAAGTAACTTTTTCTGTCAGCACCTTCAACACGGACTACCAGACAATACTTGCCGTTCCACTTAATGGCACCGGCATTGAAAGCACCGTTACACATGATGCGCTGCATCAGGAAAGGATTGTCGTGCTCGTTAAAGTCGTATTTCCATTCTAAAGGGATATGCTCAGCTGTCACCACGGGATTTTGATACTTCTCGTAGATACCGTTGCCCCACTCCACAGGTTTATTCTTCTTAGACAACAAGGCCTCATGGTGGGCTTTCAAGGCTGCGACTCTTTCTTCAAAACTGCTCATTATAGTCATTTTTTAGTACGAATCTCACGAATTACCAATTGGCCATATTCGCGAAAACCGTAGTCTGTTTTTACTCTTTTATATCGTTCAGGAACAATGTCTTCTCACTCTCATAGAACGCCACGAAATAGGGAGCGTCGGGTTTCGAGGGAGCCGGACCGAACCACTCATCCTTGTAGTTGCGCCAAGTGAGCATATAACTGATGGGATACGCCTCCACGGCAGGCAGCAGAGTGGAGGTCCACCATGTCGGCTCAGTCATGTTTTTCATGCCGCACTCCGTTAAAGCGGGAATCTTCCCATGAGCCTGAGCCACTTGACAGAGCACTTCCAGATTCTGTTTCGTACGAGCGATAAAGGCATCTTTTTCCTCAGGATTCCACTGATAGCCGTCGAGACCAATCATGTCAACACGGTCATCACCAGGATAACGGTCAAGCAAACGCTCTGCCGTCAGGTCATCCTGACAACCGGGTGAATAGGCCCAGACGATATTGTCGAAACCATCAGCCCTCAGTTTGTCCTGAAGCATGTTCCACAGAGCCTGATATTCTTCAACAGTACAGAGTTTCTCACCCCACCAGAACCATGATCCTGAGTTCTCATGCCAAGGACGGAACATCAAAGGAATCCGCTTTCCATCACTGGTCTTCAGCGTTGACAGGAAATCAGAGAGACGTTGCATCCAAGTCTGGAACTTCTCATGATATGCGCCTCCTGGCAGCACTTTCTTCACCACTGCTGAGTCTGTCACATCCCAGGCCGTTCCCTCAGGGAACTTCTGTCCTGCCAGTCCGCCACCGTCAATAGTGGTCACTGGGTTACGCGGATGCCAGCTGATGGTGATGATACCACCACGGTTATAGTGCTTAATCACTTCCTCGGTAATCTTGGTGAAAGGCACGCTGTCAAGGCTCTTCACATCGCCCATCTCAATACCACCCAGTTCTACGCCCAATATAGCAGGCCTGTCGCCACACACATTCTTCACGTCGCTGGAATCCTGCTGATACGCCCATGTCAGACCGTAGAACGGGTCATCCTGATGTCCGTACATGATACCCTTTTGACGGAGTGTGTCCAAACGCTCCATCAACTGTTGGGCCCCGGTCTTCTCTGGCTCAGCTTGCTTGGTCGCAGTACAGGCAACGATCATCATCGACCCCACTGCCATTGCAAAAATCTTCTTCATATTATCTCAGTTTCATTTGTTCCAACAACCAGTTTTCCCACTCATCCCACTGCTCCTGGTACCAGAAGTGCCAGGTCTGCTGATAGGGCGAGATCTGCTTGGGCCCACTCACGGTATTATAGGTTTCCCAAGCAGTTGTAGGAGGCACGACATCATCATTATAGCCGAAGGAGAACCATCCTTTCTGCCTGTCCGTAATCAGACGGGCGAAGTTGATACCATCATAATATCTCGATGTCTCTATCTTCTGCCTTTCTTCATGGCTCTCACCTCTCACTTCTCCCCGCTCACCACGATAGAAATAGTGCGGCCAACCACAGGCAACACCCTTCAATGAATTGGTATGGTCGCAAAGGGCGGCATGAACAGGGGCATAATAGGTAATGCGTTTGTCAAGGCCTGCCGTTGCCAACGTTAGGAATCCGCCTTGCGAACTGCCTGTCACACCCATCTCCTTACCATTCCACGGGGTGTATTGTTCAATATAGTCGAGGGCTCGGATACAACCTAATACTACCCGATAATAATAGCTCTTCTCCCGGTTGTCCATCCCCCACTCCCAGTAGTTCATCAAAGCACCATTGAACACATCGTCGTAGACCTTCTGGTCCATCGTCACCGAGATGCCGTGGATACCTATCTCAAGGGTGATGCTCCCCTGTGAGGCTGTCCATATATCACCGCCATAAGGCCGCACACCAGCGCCAGGAACTCTCAACAAGGCTGGATATTTCCCTTCCTTTACCGGAACAGAGAGAATACCGTATGTGCGCCAGTTTTCCTTGATATTATTAAACGACACCTCATAGACATTCACATCCTTTGTACATCGCTCTGGCAACAACCGCTTGGTAGGATTCAGGTCGGTCTTACGTGCCTCTGCAATGGCATTCTGCCAGAAATCGGAGAAATCTGCCGGCATCACTGTCGACGGCTGCAGCATCTCAGGTGAGAAAGCAACACCACAGGCTTGTTTATAGTCCTTGCCATCCACATGAGCCGTCACATCCACCCGATAAAAACCAGGCTGTTTCATGCTACCCGACAGCTTCAGCGTACCATCCTTCAATACCAGGCTCTTCCTGATACTCTGATACATCTCAGGACCTGCAGCATAGTCGATGCTGACATCATTGACCAGTGTCCCCGACTTACGCACTTCCACCACGAACTGAGCTTTCTCGCCGGTCTTATAGTGCCAGTCTTGATGGTTTGGCTCTACTGTCACCACAACGTTATTGCCACGGATCTGAGCCGACACCCGAAGCGAGGACATCACCACGAAAAGAAATATCAGTATTTTCCTCATTTTCTATCTGAGCAATCGATTATGATAGTTATTGGGTGCAAAGATACAAAAAAATTCTTTAAAGTCAATAATACTTTATTGACCATTTACCGTATTATATTGCAAAGAAAAAAGTGTGTCCGCACACACACACTAATTTAACGCAGTTCTGCCATCTTCTTCACCTGTGATTTGATGACTTGCAGGGTCGATTCATCACCAGAAAACACTGAATTCAACCCTTGTTGCTCCTGAGCCGGGTCACCTGTATAGTCATCGCCCACCTGCCACTGTTGCTCATGCCTCGGCTTTGCGAAACCACCCCAACCCCAGAAATTACAACCAGCAAAATAACCGCCTTGTTTTGCATTGTCGGCAACAAGCGAGAACACATATTGATAGAATCTGTCACGACCCTCGGTGGGGGTACCGAGCGCAAACCTGAAATCATCACGGGGATAACCGAACTCCTCCATCACAAGAGGTTTGTTAAGTTTGGCACAGATTTCCAAATGACGGTCAATATAGTCCTTGGTATTGGCCTTTGCCTTCGGAAGGTCTTCTATCAGATGGTCCTGACGAGCCCAACTCCAGTTATAGGGCCACAGATGGATATTGCAATAGTCGATATTCTTATCGGCACAGATGCGACGATAACTGTCATAGTCGTTCTCACAACCCCACGAACCTTCACTGCCCACAGAAATCAGATGGTTGGCATCCAACGAACGAATCAGGGCCGATGCCTCAGCCAGCCACTGCTCGAAATCCGGGAGAACAGCCTTGTCGAAGGCACGTGGCTCATTCCCTATTTGCCACGACATAATAGCAGGATCTTCAGTATATTTCAAACCGGTATAGCGATTGGTACGACTAAGGATAAAACGCACATAATTATAAAATAGCTCGTGCGCCTTTTTATTTGTCGCATATTTGCTCATCGCCTTCATATAGGCTGGATAACCGTCTTCATTGGGTCTGGGTTGCTTACCCTCACCGGCATGTTCCAGATAGAAACCATAACCCCCACTCCACTCCCAGGAATTGTTAAGATAAAGGACGGCCACCATCTGCCGCTTGCCCATCTCCATCAACAGATAGTCGAGGCCGGCAAGAATCGTATCATTGTATACCCCTGGCCGGATCTGCAGTGTTGGCTCCACCTTAGTGGTCACACCTCGCTCACCATCACTCCCGACAAGGATACGCAAGTTGTCGATACCGATTTCTTTCATGTAGTCCAACTCCTTAACCAGACGCTCACGATCGCCACCTTGACCCTCAGAGCCTAGAATGGCACCATACCAAAAGTTGGTCCCTACATAATAATAAGGTTTCCCACCCTTTTCAAAATGACCGTCTCTGACAGTTACGAACGGACTGGTCTGGGCACATGCTACGAGAGAGAACGCTGCTAATAAAAAAAGACATTTCAGTTTCATAACGCTTAATTTTGGTGATACTTTATCAAACCTTCAATTGGAGACTGCAGGATAGTCCCAAGACGGAAACCTTCTGCCGCAGCAGCCTCAGACAACTGGTCACGGAAATACCAGGCAATACTGCCCACAAATGATACAGCCATCTCCGGATGACCATAGGGACGGATGTTATAACGGAAGAAATCACGGAAATTATCAACAACCAGACGATATACAACCGCATCTGACAAATGACTATAAATGAAAGGGGCTAGCGATGCCAGAAAACGATTCGGCATCGGCTCACGGTAAACACGTTGTATCACATCCGACATCGTCAAACCATATTCCTGCTCAAATTCAGAACGGATATTTTCTGACAAAACGCCTTTATATAACGCATGCAGGAAAAACTTTCCCATGACACCGCCACTACCCTCATCACCGAGAATATAGCCCAATGCCGGGGTATTCTGAATAATCGTCTCACCATCATAAAGGCAAGAATTAGCGCCTGTCCCTAAAATACTGGCAATGCCATAGTTATGACCACAGAGCGCACGTGCAGAACCCAACAAATCACTATGTGCTTCAATCTGCTTGGCATAAGGAAACGCCTCTTGTAAGAGGGAAATCATAACAGGTTCCTGCTCTGGACGGACGCCGCTACCATAAAAGAAGACATTACTTATAGCTTCCGGATCCAGCTGCGGAAGGAGTTCACGACGGAGAATCTCAACGATGACAGTCCGGTCCTGATGGAAAGGATTAATGCCCTGGGTATGGAAGCGCTCTAAAGAGCCTGGTGCCGACTGCAAGGCCCAGTCGGTCTTCGTACTACCACTATCTGCTATCAGTATCATGCCGCAAAAGTATAAAAAAAAAGTTAATCTAAACCATTTACATCCATTTTTTTACTTTTTCTTTGGCTTTTTTACTATCTTTGCGCACCAAAATACGAAACAATGAAGAAAATATTCATCATATGGGCCCTGATTTTGGGCATGGTCAGTGAGGCCGGCGCCGTGCTGAAGGAGAAAAACCTCGACTCGACATTGGTCATCCTGCGCGCAGAACTGACTAAGCATTACCAGGAATTGAACGACCAACGTAATGAACAACGAAAACAAAGTCAGGAAGTGTTCAGAAACCTGACACAGACGATGAAACAGTCGAACCAGAACGCTCTCATGCTCTATTCCCAGAAACAGGAATACCTGTTCGACTTGACCTACGCCTGTCATCAGGCCACGGAACAGTACCAGCGCTTCCAGCGACAACAGTTACCATTCCGTGAATTTATCAACAATACCAGTGGTGAGATTGCACGCTACGACAGCCTTATCAACAGCCTGCAGGCCATGCCCACGAACATCATGGGAGCACAGGCCATAAAAGACCGTAGTGTCTGTCTGACACTCGCCACGGTCATCAAACGCACACTGGAAGAAGACTCCCAACAGATGGAGGACTATATCCGCTATTATAACACTACGGAACAGCGCCTAAAACACATGAACGACTATGCCCAGAAACGATACTACGACATACAGACCAGTATCTTCGTGAATGGTGGCGATACTTACCTGGATATCCTGAGGAACATCAAGGAGAAATGGCAGGACATGAAGGAGATCGTGACAAAGAAGTACACAACCGACAAGGCGACAGAACATTCCGACTGGAACCTCTACTGGATCTTCGGCCTTTTCGTAGCCATCGCTTTTTACGCCCTCGTAGCCATCGGCATCAACATGCTCATATTCAGGTTCATGCCCAGAAGATTCCATACCACAGAGTTCCTGAAGAAACGATCGTCCATCATGTGGGCCACAACCACCATCACACTGGCCATCCTGATGGGACTGATACAATACAACAGCCACCAGAACTTTGTCATCATGGCCTCCGGACTGCTGGTGGAATACCTGTGGCTACAGGCCGTCATCCTCATCTCGCTATTGCTGCGTGTCCAAGGTAGTCAGATACGAAGTGCATTTAAGATCTATGCACCCCTGCTTCTCATCGGCTTCGTGGTAATCGCCTTCCGTATCATCCTCATCCCCAGCGAACTGGTCAGCCTCATCTTCCCTCCGGTGCTGATAGCCTGCCTGCTGTGGCAGTGGTTCGGTATCAGACGATATAACAGGAACATCCCGCGTTCCGACATGTTCTACACCTACGTGTCAATGATGGTCTTCATCGCCTCAGCATGCTGTTCCTGGGCGGGCTATACGCTCCTGGCCGTACAACTGCTCATCTGGTGGATCATGCAACTCACCTGTATCCTGACCATCACCTGCATCTCAGACTACCTGAAGATGTACGAGGAAAAACATAATTTCTCGAAAAGACCTGTCACCCAGACATGGCTCTATACCTTCACACACAAAGTGGTGCTGCCCGTGCTTATCGTCTGTTCTGTCATGATCAGCATCTACTGGGCGGCCGACGTATTCAACCTCAGCGATATGTGCTGGGACATCTTCAATGACAAGTTCATCGACCAGGAAAACCTCAAGGTAAGCGTGGTAAAACTGGCCGTTGTCATTAGCACATGGTTCCTGTTCAGATGGATCTCGAAAACCGTGCTCAGCCTGATGCGCCTGCATTTTGAAGCAAAAGACCCCACAACAGCAGAAAGCCGCACCGTGATGGGCAAAAACGTAATCCAACTGATCATCTGGGGCATATGGCTGCTGGCTGTCCTCGCCTACCTGCATATCAGCGTTTCCTGGCTGCTGGCCATCTCAGGCGGTCTCTCCACTGGTATCGGTTTCGCATCGAAGGACATCATCGAAAACATATACTATGGTGCATCGCTCATGGCTGGCCGTATCAAAGCGGGCGACTGGATAGAGGTGGACAACACGATGGGAAAGGTGAAAAGCATCAGCTATACCTCGACCATGATCGAATCGCTCTATGGCGAGGTGATCACCTTCCAGAATGCGCAGCTGTTTAAAAACAACTACAAGAACCTGACACGCAACCATGGCTATGTACTGGCGGTTGTACCCTTTGGCGTGGCTTACGGGTCGAACCTCAAACAGGTGACGACCATCATCGAGGAGGCCGTCAACAATCTGCACCATCAATGGATGGACCCAAAGAAACCCGTCAAGAGCGTGGTCTCGGAGATGGCTGATTCCAGCATCAATTTCAAACTGTTCGTCTGGGCGGAAGCACCTAAGAAATCGTATGTCATCAGCGATGTCCTGAAATGTGTCTATGACACCCTCGAAAAGAATAATATACAGATTCCTTTCCCACAGAGAGACATACACATCATCAATGAAGCATAAAAAAACTTGCCAAATGTTTGGCAGATTGAGATAAAATGCGTATTTTTGCAAAGCAAATATGAGTCAGAAGGCAATATTTATTGCAGGTCCCTGCGTGATAGAGTCAGCAGAACTGCTGAGCACGGTTGCACGCAAGTTGGTGGAAATCAACAAGAAACAGGGGACGAACATCATCTTTAAAGCGTCATTCGACAAGGCAAATCGCACGTCAATACGCTCTTTCCGTGGTCCTGGATTGGAACGCGGATTACAAATGTTAGCCGACATAAAAACACAATATGGACTCCAGATTCTCACAGACATACACGAGGCCTGGCAGGCAAAACCCGTAGGGGAGGTCTGCGACGTGATACAAATACCGGCTTTCCTGTGCCGTCAGACGGATCTGCTGGTGGCTGCAGCAAAGACTGGACGAATCGTCAACATCAAAAAAGCACAGTTCCTCAGCGGGCGCGATATGCGCTACCCAGTTGAAAAAGCACAGGATGCAGGGGCCAAGGAGGTATGGCTCACAGAAAGGGGGAATATGATGGGCTACAACAATCTCGTAGTGGACTTCCGAAACATCCCCGACATGTTGGACATCGTACCAACGGTCATCATGGACTGTACCCATAGCGTACAGCGTCCTGGAGGCAGTGACGGTAAAACGGGAGGAGACAGACGCTTCGTACCACAGATGGCCATGGCTGCCAAAGCCTTTGGTGCTACCGGCTATTTCTTCGAGGTACACCCCACACCTGATGAGGGACTGAGCGACGCTGCGAATATGCTGGAACTGGACAAGTTGGAACAACTGATAGAACAACTCAAGAAGTGATGAAAGGATCAAGAGCATACGCCATACAATGCATAAAAGATGAGGCAGAGGCCGTTTTAGGACTGATCCCTCAGTTGGACGAGTCATTCGACACGGCTGTCGACCTTATGTATCATTGTAAAGGAAAGGTAATCGTCACTGGTGTGGGGAAAAGCGGACATATTGGTGCCAAAATCGCGGCAACATTGTCGAGCACAGGCACACCTTCGTTCTTCATCAACCCCCTCGACGTGTTCCATGGCGACCTGGGCGTGATGACTCAGGAGGATGTGGTACTGGCCATCAGCAACTCCGGACAGACTGATGAGCTGCTGCGATTTATACCCATGGTGTTGCACATGGAGATACCAATCATCGGCATGAGTGGCAACCCGACCTCCCTACTCGCCAAATACTCCACCTGTCACCTCAATGTGAGCGTGGAGAAAGAGGCCTGCCCACTGAACCTCGCCCCTACCAGTTCCACAATGGCACAACTCGCGATGGGCGATGCACTGGCAGTTGCCCTGATTGAGAAACGTAACTTCCAGCCCCGCGACTTTGCACAGTTCCATCCTGGCGGAGAACTGGGAAAACGTCTCCTGACAACGGCTAAAGATGTGATGCGGAGCGATGACTTGCCCGTACTGCCACCAGAGATGCGCCTCGGCGAAGCCATCATCCTGGTAAGCAAAGGAAAACTGGGACTTGGCGTGGCAGAGGTTGACGGAAAGATTGTAGGACTGATTACTGACGGTGATATCCGTAGGGCAACGGAGAAATGGCAGGCACAGTTCTTCGATCGCACGGTCAGCGATATCATGACGCGCACCCCAAAGACCGTCAGACCGGAGACGAAGATCTCGGAAATTCAGCAAATAATGAACAGATATAAGATACATTCCGTATTGGTGACCGACGATGAGCAACACTTGCTTGGCGTTGTTGACCATTACTCTTGTATGATTTAAAAAGAAAAAACGGAATTATGAAGACTATAAAGAAACTAATCATCGTGTTGCTGCTCATACTGCCGATGGCAATGGTGGCAGAGTATTTGTTTAAGACACTCGACGCACGCGACGGACTGACAAGTAGCCAGATCAACTGCATCATGAAAGACTCGCGTGGCTATGTGTGGTTCGGAACACCCGCAGGACTATACCGTTTCGATGGGTATGTCTTCAAAAACTTCCAAAGTGACTCACAAGACGGATCCTCCCTGCCCAATAGCTACATCAATTCGGTGCAGGAGACGCTTGATGGCAACCTGCTGGTAGAGACAGCTGCCGGCTATTGCGTCTATCATCCACAGACAGAGAGCTTTGAGCGCGACATGAAGCAGGTCTTTGCACGCATGGGTATCGAAACCATACCAAGTATCGTCTATGTCGACCGCCACAAAAACCTCTGGGGGGCAATCCCCAACAAAGGCGTGGTGTGCTATAACATGCAGCAACAACTGCTCTATGAGTTCGGCTATACCGACGATGCACATGGTGTACCACAAGGACTCATCTGCTCTATCAGCGAATGTAAAGACGGTGCCCTGATCGTATACGACGATGGAAAAATCGTTTGTTGCGATGTCATGCACCAGCAACATACCGTTTGGGGAACCAACGAGATTGCCGACCAGAAAATACGAAGATCGAAAACACTCAGGGCCTTTGCTGACCAGATGGACAACATCTGGCTCTATGGACAGGGCACATTGTTCAGATATAACAAGAGTGCTAACACATGGGACACGTCCATCAGTGAGAAACTGGGACTGACAAGCGTGGGGGTCGACCGTAATATCAATGGCATGGCTGGCGACAGAAGTGGAAATATCTGGATCGGATCTGACCAGATGGGACTGCTGCGATATGATGTCAACACCAATGAGGTGGAGCCTGTACAACCGGTCAACATGAACGACCGACAGATGCGCCATGAGACCGTCAGCATACAAAGCCTCTACGTCGATGATACTGACCTCCTGTGGATTGGTACGGAGAAATCGGGTATTGCCTATTCCGGCCAGTACATCTACCGCTTTGCCTCGCTCCTCAATGGTGATATCACCGCCATTGCTCAGTCCGACAGCGGCAAGATATGGTATGGTACCAGCGACAACGGCGTCATAGGCTATGATGGTCCCATCGCCAGTAAAAAGGTATCTGCCATGGCCTTCACACCTGACGGAAGTCTTTGGATAGGTTCGAAACGTAATGGTCTTACAAGAATCAAAAATGGTCAGGCTACCATCTATTCCCTCGCAAAGGATAGCATGAAGACATTGATCGACGACCATATCAATGCTCTTTGTACGGATAAAATCGGTAACTTGTGGATTGCTACGAATGGCGGATTGCAGGTGTATAACCCGAGAATGAACTCGTTCTCCTCTTATACGCGCGAGAATGGTAAACTGAACACCAACAATGTCACTTGTCTGAATTATAATAAGGAAAGTAAGAAGAACAATCTCTACATCGGTACCTCTGAAGGTCTGGTTGTGCTCAACCTGTCGAATACAGAGAAACGGGTACTTACAGGCAATGTGGCTCATACGAAACAGTTTACCAACAACTATATCACCCAGATCTACAAAGATTCCCGTGGCCTGATATGGGTGGGAACGCGTGAAGGACTGAACGTGTTGAATTCCAACAATGACCTGAACAACGATAATCTCGACTATATCACCGAAAAACAAGGTCTCTCCAATAATAACATCTGTGGTATTGCCGAGGATATAAAACATAATATGTGGATTACCACCAGCAGTGGTGTCACACGTATTGTGGTCAACCGCAGCCATGAAGATGGCAGCTTTACCTACGGCCTTTACAATTACACCACTGCCGACGGACTCCAGAGCAACGAGTTTAACCCTGGTGCCATTATTACCCGACACGACGGTAATGTGGTGTTCGGTGGCCTCTTCGGCGTAAACTGGATGCGACAGAATGGTAGCACCGACACTGATGCACTGCCCAGAGTGATGCTCACTCAGTTGTTCCTCGGCGAGGAGGAAGTCCTGACAGGACATGAATACGATGGCAAGGTGCTGCTGACACAGGCGCTTAATGAATCCTCAAAACTGCAACTGAACCACAACCAGAATACATTCACCATCAAGTTCGCGGCAGGAAACTACAACCAGAGCGAACGACTGATGTTCATGTACTGGATGGAAGGTCTCGACGATGACTGGAAAAACGGAAATGCACTTGCGCATGGCGTGACCTTCCATGACCTGCCCAGCGGAAAATATACACTCCATGTCAAGGCGGCCAGCACAGATGGCGCGGTCAGTAACCAGGAACGTACCCTGACCATCAATGTGGCCAGACACTGGTTGCTCTCATGGTGGATGCTCCTCGCCTATGCCATCATCATCTTGGTGGCTCTCTACGTATGGCATATCGGTATCAAACAGATAAAAGCCATCAGAGACCGCAAGAGAGCGGTTATCACCGAACTGAAACTACAGCGCGAAGCTATCAAGGCGGCCAGCGATGATCTGCGACAGCCGATGGCACGCATGACGTCCATCATCGGAAATCTCTCAGAGAAGGAGAAAGACCTCGAGGAGCGCGAACAACTCAATGCCCTGCACTCACAGATGCTGCAGATCATCACACGCGTGAGCGATATGCAAACGGATCTGGAACATCCGGAAGAGAAAGCTAAGATTGCTGTTCATGACCGTCTGGAACTCAATGCCAAGGGAGAAATCACACTGCCTGATGTACCTAGCGAGACACTGACATCTGAACACTCGAGGTCAAGGGCTGCCCTGGATATGCCGACAATGAAGTTCTCAGTCTTCATGATCGACGACAGCGAAGACTTCATCAAGTTCGCCATGGCACGACTCAAGTACGTATACAACTTCCATGCCTATAACGATATCATCAAGGCGGCTACCGACATTGAAGAACTGCATCCCGACTTGGTCATCTGTAAACAGAACATGGAAAGCATGACCGGTAGCGAACTGTGTAATCAGCTGAAGATGAGCCCAACCTCACAGAAGATAAAGTTCGTACTGCTCACCGACAAACCGCTTACACCGATTGATATGCGTAACCAGAACATCACACTCTCTGCTGATGACTATCTGGCCAAGCCATTCAACCTCCAGGAGGCTGTCATGCGATTCAACAAGGTACTCGGACTTGGCCCGATCGAACTCGACGATAATCTCATCGAAGGGGCTGAGACACGTATGCTGGAGAACCAGAACTCCAGTATGACGACGGCCACAGAGTCCTATGACGAAACTGACATGGCAACAGCACTGGCACAGGGTAGCGGCGTAACGACTGAGGATGATCCAATCAATATCGTGGATACGAAAATCGTCAAACAGGACATCCAGAATGCACCGGCAGTCACCGAGGCACAGATGCTGGCAGAGGAGGAGGCTACGTTGTCCGACTACTCAATGCTCGACATGATGGATCAGCAGTTGATGAAGAACATCGAACAGTATGTGATGCAGAACATGAGCCGCGGACAGATCAGTCTTGAAGAGATGGCTACAGCCATGGGCATGGGAAGAGTGCCCTTCTTCCATCGCATAAGGAGCCTGACAGGTAAGACACCGGCAGAACTGATTCGGGACATGCGACTGAAACATGCATGCATCCTGTTGAAACGAACCAATATCAATATGAGTGAATTGGCAACAAACATCGGATTCATGACCGCCGAGAACTTCATCACCATCTTCAGGGAGAAGTTCGGCATGACACCATTGGAATACAGGCTGAAGCATAGGAAGTAAGAAGTAAGATGTTTGATGTGAAATCCATGAAACACGATGAGAAGACAATTTGCAGGACAGAAGTGACTTCCTGGCGAAGAATCTGCCTGCTACTACTCTTTACCATTCCTTCTTCCATCTTTCTTCTTCCATCTTCCTTCTGGCATCTGTCTGCTCAGAACAGCGACTCCCTCATTGTCCAGCAGATGAAAGCAGAGGGGGTCTGTTTCTCACAAGGCAACAAGGTGAAACTGCTGATGTCGGGCAAGGAGAAGTTCGCCGATATGTTCGAGGCCATCCGACAGGCCAAAAGCAGCGTACATCTGGAATATTTCAACTTCCGCAATGACTCTATCGCATCGCTGCTTTTTGATATCCTGAGGGAAAAAAGAAAGGAAGGGGTGGAAATACGGGCCATGTTCGACGGCTTTGGCAATGACTCCAACAACCAACCGCTCAAAAAGCACCACCTCCAAAAACTGTGGGACGATAGCATCAACATCGTGGAATTCGACCCGATACGCTTTCCATGGGTCAACCACATCTGGCCACGCGACCATCGGAAGATTGTGGTCATCGATGGCGAGATTGCCTATACGGGGGGAATGAATGTGGCCGACTATTACATTGTGGGCACAGAACAGGTGGGAGAATGGCGCGACATGCATTGTCGGCTGGAAGGACCAGTGGTCAATGACCTGCAGACCATCTTTGCAAGAATATGGAAGAAAGCCACGAAAGAAGAACTCAATGATCCGAAATATTTCCGGGGGAAACCCGTGGGAAACAAGATGGTGGGTATCGTCAACCGTGAACCGCATGTCACAAACAAGATAATGCGACATCTGTATATACAGGCCATCGACAATGCCCAGGACTCCATCCGTATCATCAACCCCTACCTCACCCTCATACCTTCCATCAGCAAAGCTCTGAAAAGGGCCATCAAACGAGGCGTCAAACTCGAAATCATGGTCTCTGCAAAAAGCGATATCCCCCTGACACCGGATGTGGTTTACCGCAATGCACACAAACTGATGAAACGGGGCGCAAAGGTATGGCTCTATCAGCCGGGATTCCACCATTCGAAGATCATGATGGTCGACGGTCGTTTCTGTACCGTGGGAAGCACAAACCTTGATGCACGAAGCCTACGCTTCGACTATGAGGAGAATGCACTGATCATCAATCGCGAGACCACAAAGGAACTCGATGATATGTTCGACCGCGATAAGCAGAAGAGTGTCCTCCTCACTGAAGAAGAGTGGGACCGCTTCCGTACGGGATGGCAGAAGTTCAGAGGATGGTTCGGCAGTCTGTTACAACCTTGGCTATGAACCGCGATACGACCATCTCCATTGCAAAAGGCATCGCCATAATCCTGATGGTGATCGCACACGCAGAGGCACCTGGATGGCTCTGTAAGTTCATCTTCGAATTCCACATGCCTCTGTTCTTCATCACGGCGGGATACTTCTTCTCCACAAGATACCTACAGGATGAAGCGACCTTCGTCAAGAAAAGAATCAAAGGGCTCTATTGGCCTTTCGTCAAATGGGCCCTCGTCTTCCTGATCCTTCACAACTGGATGTTCGACATCGGCATTCTCAACGAGGTTTATGGCAATGAACAGGGAGGGGTTCTCCATCCATGGTCATGGCATCAGATGCAACAGAACATATGGAACATCTTCACCGCGATGGGCGGCTACGATGCTTTCCTCTGTGGCGCCTTCTGGTTCTTCCGGGGACTCTTCGTCGCAAGCTTGTTATATCTTATTATTTATAAGGTACTGGATGCCGGACTGCCACAAAAAGCCAAACCTTCCGCACCTTACCTCATCTGCATCCTCATGCTCCTCCTCTGCGCCTGGAAGACATGGGAAGGACTGAAAGTGGTGAATATCGTACAGGGGGGCTACCGCGAAATGATGGGCTGCTTCTTCTTTGGCATAGGCTTTATCTTCCGACAGTTCGTAACGGACTACCGCGAACATATCATGCGCTGGCATGCTCGTTTATGGACGTCCATCATCTTCGCTGTCGTGGTGTTCCTCTTCTCAAAATATCTCACAGCCAACATGAACTGGCGCTCGTCGTTCCAACAGTTCCTCTCCCTGCCCATACCGGCCATCATGGGATTCCTGATGACTTATAACCTCAGCAGCTGGATCGATGAACACAACGGAAAGATCAAGCAGTTCCTGGTCTATACAGGCGACCATACCCTCTATGTCTTCATCTTCCATATCATAGCTTACAAGGTCGTCAGCCTGCTCAAAATAGCGTACTATGGACTCGATCCACGACAGATTGGCTGTCACATGGTCATACACGAGCATTCACAGGAGGATTGGTTCTGGGTGCTCTACACCATCGCCGGTGTCGCACTGCCCCTGATAGGCATCTGGCTCTATGAAAAAGGAAGAGAGAGAGTTAGAGAATATAGAGCATCATCTGCATCTCAGGCTCAGTGATGCCTTTCTCACGTAACAGTGACAACTCATTCTCAATGATAAAGGTCTTATGCTGCTCCGTTTCCTTCAGATAACGATGGAAACAGTCGGCGGCTTCATCGACATGACCACCCAGCCACAGACAATAGCCATAGTTCAGTAAGTCGTCAGCCAACGCCTCGTCTGTCACCAACTGCGCATAGATCTTTTCAGCCTGTTCATATTGCTCATTACAGGTCAGGGTCCATGCCAGGACGCGGTTGACCGTAACATCATCGGGTGACTCGAAATTCAACCGGTACAGATCTTTCAAGGCATCGGCATAGCTACCGGTATTCGTCTGACACACCGCACGGTTCAGAAGATAGTGCGTCTTATTGGGCTGAAGGGTCAACAACTGATTATAGGCTTCCAAAGCGTCCTGATAGCGACCCATGTCAAAGAGTGAACGGGCATAGCCTTGCAGGGCTTTCTCATTCGCAGGCTCGAGTTCCAGGGCTTTCTGATAACAGTAAAGGGCATCTTTCTCTGGCGCAAAGGCATAGTAATGATGCTGCAACAGATAACCGCACATCATATAATGACGGAAGTCACAACGGGCTTCACCACAGTTCTCAAGCAACATACCGGCTTCATGCATGTAGTTCTGTTTGATAAGAAAGGCGGCCACATCGTTGAAATAGGCCTCAACATGGGTCCGGGAGAAGACTTTCTTCGACAGAAAGAGGTACTGATAGTCCGCAAAGGGATTCGAAAAAGCACTGCGATAGGGATACAGACGGAAGAAACGATACAGATCCTGAAGATAGGTACGACGGATATAGGCGGCACTGCGGCTCTCTTCCTGCATCACCTCGGTCACGGCGGCCTCACCTCGCTCCAGCATCTCCCACATCTGCTTCGGGATATGATTCAACACTTGGTTAAAGGCCAGAATAAAGGAGTATTTGTCACTATGACAGAAAGGACCTGTCTTCAGCAGACTCTGCATAAAGATGTTCTTCTGGAACTTCTCGGCAACATCGGCTATACCGGGATGGTCGATATAGAAGGGCATAAACCAATTGCTGATCTCCTGGAAGAAAGAGAAATGCTTCATCTGGGAAAAACCGCCGAAATAGATGTCGGAGCCCTGCTTCTGCATCTCCTGCATCTTCAGAAAACTCTCCTCAACCTGTTCCATCCGCCGCTCTTCCTCATCAGGATGCAGGATATCGTCCAAGGAGTGATCGTCAACCTCTTCAATGCCATTACGCGTCACACGGAAACCATTGTTCTTCAACAAATCGGGCATGATCTCCTGCTGGATGGTCTTGTTGTCTTTCTCAGCATTGATACATAGGATAATCTGATGCTGCAACTGAACCAGTTCCTGACACATCGACTTGTCTTCTAGCACCTCTTCCAACAGCTGATGCTCCTCGCCATAGAGACAGAAGAAGATATCATCATGCAGAGCCAACACCCACCCTATCAGGGCGCGCTGACGCACACTGGTCTCGGCGCTATGACGATAGACTGACAATAGCACCCGGAACTTGGCGATATCGAAATGATTGAGCAGCGCCAGCATAATAGCACTGGTCAGTAACTGCTGGTCGTTGGTGTCAATGGTGGGCGAAAGAAGAATCTCCTCCATGGCAGAGGCCTCACCGTCAGTCCAGATGGAAGAGAGCCAGAGACGGGCAAACCAGTCGGCAAGCAACTGCTGATGACGACGATGCATGGCTTTCTTCTGATCGACTTGCGTATGGGCGGGTTCCAAAGACAACATGGCATTGGCGGTCACGAATTCCTCCAAAGCATCCTTCAACGCCTGAAAGGACCAGTCGTGAGAAGAGAGGACCAAATGGGCATGAATCGACGACAGATAGGCGGTATGCTTGATCTCATAATGCATCGCCGCATCGGCATACAACACATAGAGCCGACGCAGGAGATTGTTGTAGAGCTGGGACAACTGGGGATCCTTGAAACCGCGTTTCCAGTAGTCTGCCATCAACTGAAAATCGGCCTGGATTGTATACAGACGGTCCACATCCTGACCACCGGAATAGAGGCTGAAATAACTAGCCATCGCCTGCAGGGCATCACTGAGGTTGCGCTTCAGCAGACTGTCATAGACAGCATCCAATGATTGGTTCTTCGTCATAGCTACTTCTTAGAAAGCCAGGTCTTGGCCCTTTCCACATCGGCTTCACGGGGCAAGGCGATACGGGGGAACTGCAGATTCTTGTCCAACTGTTTGATAGCCTCAGGCTTGACACGACAGTATTTCACAATCAGAGAGGCATAATTTTCCAAACCGTACTTGTTAAGGGAGTCACAGGCTCGGTTATAGCCGCGCATAAAGGCCCGCATCTGCTTGGCACGGCTTTCGCCGTCCATATCCTTCCACTGCGATACAATGACGCCCATCGCCATATCCAACTTCCGGGTATCCATCAGCACATGGTGTTTCAACAACCGGGCCTGGGCGGCCTGAGGCTCGGTCAGGACAAGGGCGTCCATCTCATTATTCTCAAGCATCTTCAGACGTACATTCACATCATTGATCTGAATACGGAACACACGTTCTGACTTGAGCTTACCACTGTCGACGGCCAGATCGCCCAACAGGTCGGTAACAGAATAGCGGGTCATCGCCAGCATCTTGTCATCCAGATGCTTGAAATCCAGAATACGGGCACTACGGTTGGTCACCAACTGCCAATAGGCATTCGTCGCGGTCAGATAACGCAGACTGTCGCCTTGCTTCTTCAAACGCTCAATACGCACCAGATCGGAAACACCGGCCTCAACCCGATGGTTCGACAGGGCGGTGTCTATATCCATCTGGGCTGTAAAGAGCTTCAGACGGATATCCACGGCGGTATCAAACAACTGATGATCCTTCGCCAGGTAAATGGGCAAACAGTCGAGCGTGGGCAGAACGGCCACCTTAAAGGCAGCTGAGTCTTCACGCAACGCCTTCAGACGCTGAGCACGCGTGATGCGCTTGGTCTCCTCATACGACTCACTACAGCCCACAACCAGGCTCAATAGCATTATGATCCACAATAATTTCTTCATATCGCGTGCAAAGGTACACATTTTTTACTGAACACAAAGACACAAAGACACAAAGAATAGTTAAAAAGCAAAAAAACTTTGCGCCTTTGTGTCTTTGTGTTCCATAATATCCCTATCTTTGCACCAATTATGGCAAAAGACAAAATAGCATACGTTTGTTCCAACTGCGGACAGGAATCGCCAAAGTGGATAGGAAAGTGCCCTGCTTGCGGACAGTGGAACACCTTCAAGGAAATCAAAGTGGCTGCGACAGCACCGAAATCAAGCGAGGCCAGAAGGGGACTGAACATGGGCAGTTCTGCACAGTCCGCAGCGGCAGCAACGGGCAAAGCACTACGCTTGCGAGACATCTCCAACCAGGATGATCCGAGAATAGATATGCACGACGAGGAACTCAACCGCGTCCTGGGCGGGGGACTCGTACCGGGCAGCATCGTACTCTTAGGCGGAGAACCGGGCATCGGAAAGTCTACACTCTCACTACAGACCATGCTTCGCTTGCCGGAGAAGAAGATCCTCTATGTCAGTGGAGAGGAAAGTGCACACCAGCTTAAAATGAGAGCCAACCGACTGGGAGGGGAAAACGATAACTTTCTCATCCTCTGCGAGAATGCACTCGAAGCAATCTTCGAACATATCAAAGAAGAACAACCTGAACTCGTCGTCATCGATTCCATACAGACCATCATGACAGAGGATGTCGAGTCTTCTGCAGGATCCATCGCTCAGGTGCGGGAGTGCGCCGCTGCCCTACTCCGCTTCGCAAAGGCGAGTGGCGTACCGGTCATCCTCATCGGACATATCACAAAAGAGGGAACGCTCGCTGGACCGAAAATACTGGAACATATCGTCGATACCGTCATTCAGTTCGAGGGCGACCAACATTATATGTACCGCATCTTGCGAAGCATGAAAAATCGGTTCGGGAGTACATCGGAACTGGGCATTTACGAGATGCAGCAGAATGGTCTCCGACAGGTATCAAACCCCTCAGAACTCCTCCTCACACAGGATCATGAGGGTCTCTCGGGTATCGCCATCAGCAGCGCCATCGAAGGCGTAAGACCGTTCTTGGTCGAGACACAGGCACTCGTCTCATCGGCCGCGTATGGCACACCACAACGTTCGGCCACTGGCTTTGACCAGCGACGACTGAACATGCTATTGGCTGTCCTCGAAAAACGGGTGGGATTCAAACTCATGCAGAAGGATGTCTTCATCAATATCGCTGGCGGATTAAGGGTCACCGACCTGGCCATGGACCTCTCGGTCATCGCTGCGGTACTGTCGTCGAATGTCGACACACCCATCGAGTCGGGATGGTGCATGGCAGGAGAGGTTGGACTTTCAGGAGAGGTACGACCGGTCAACCGCATAGAACAGCGCATCGCAGAGGCAGAGAAACTGGGCTTTACGGATATGATCATACCAAAATACAACCTCAAGGGTCTGGATCCGAAAAAATACCACATCACCCTCCACCCCGTCCGCAAGGTCGAAGAAGCCCTCCGTGTCATCTTCGGATAACATTTTTTGAACACAAAGACACAAAGTCACAAAGAAAATATTAAAAAACCAAAAATTGAGAAATCTTTGTGTCTTAGTGTCTTTGTGTTCCATATTAAATTTGTACCTTTGCACTCGCGTTAAAAACGAAGTTTTTCACATTATAAATAACAATACAATTATGACTATCAACGAATTCAACTTTGCCGGTAAGAAGGCAATTGTACGTGTAGACTTCAACGTACCCCTCGATGAGAATGGTAAGATCACTGACGACACCCGTATCCGTGGTGCTCTGCCTACCTTGAAGAAGATCCTGGCCGATGGCGGTGCCGCCATCATCATGTCACACATGGGTAAACCTAAAGGTAAGGTCAACCCGAAACTCTCACTGGGACAGATTCGTGAGGCTGTCGAAAAGGCACTGGGTGTACCCGTGGCTTTCGCTCCCGACTGCGCAAAGGCTGCTGATGCTGCCAAGGCTCTGAAGATGGGTGAGGCGCTCCTGCTCGAAAACCTCCGTTACTATCCCGAGGAAGAGGGGAAACCCGTGGGCATTGAGAAGACGGATCCCGCTTACGAAGAGGCTAAGAAGGCCATGAAGGCCAGCCAGAAGGAGTTCGCAAAGACACTCGCCAGCTATGCTGACTGCTATGTCATGGATGCCTTCGGTACCGCTCACCGCAAGCACGCTTCTACCGCTGTCATCGCTGACTACTTCGATGCTGACAACAAGATGCTGGGTCTCCTCATGGAGAAGGAGGTACAGGCTGTCGACAATGTGCTGAGCAATATCAAGCGCCCCTTCGTAGCCATCATGGGTGGTTCTAAGGTCAGCTCAAAGATCGGTATCATCGAAAACCTCCTCGGCAAGGTTGACAAGCTCATCCTCTGCGGTGGTATGACCTATACGTTCTCAAAGGCTCACAATGGTGAAATCGGCGACTCTATCGTAGAGCTCGACAAACTGGATGTTGCACTGGGCGTTGAGGAACTGGCCAAGAAGAATGGCGTAGAACTCGTACTCGGTTCTGACTGCACAGCTACCAATGGTCTCGACTTCGGTACGATGACCGTGAAGCCCGGTGCTGAGATCATCACATGCCCGGCTAACAAGGTGCCCGCTGGTTTCGAGGGCGTCGATGCTGGTCCTGCTTCTCAGGATGACTTCCGCAAGGCCATCAAGGGTGCTAAGACCATCCTGTGGAACGGTCCTGCCGGTGTCTTCGAGTGCGATAACTTCACCGCTGGCTCACGCGCCATTGGCGAGGCCATCGCTGAGGCAACAGCCGAGGGCGCTTTCTCACTGATCGGTGGTGGCGACTCTGTGGCTTGTGTCAACAAGTTCGGTCTGGCCGATAAGGTATCTTACATCTCTACCGGTGGTGGTGCTCTCCTCGAGGCCATCGAAGGTAAGGTACTCCCCGGCGTAGCAGCGATTAAGGGATAAATGGATAAATAAAAAAAAGCCTCCCGCCGTGTGGCGGGAGGCTTTTTTTTATTTATCTAACAAGATCTTCATCATTTCGATGGCAGAATACGGAATCGGCGTTCCAGGGCCGAAGATACAAGCCACACCAGCCTTATACAGGAAGTCATAGTCCTGAGCAGGAATCACACCACCTGCCGTCACCATAATATCCTCACGTCCAAGCTTTTTCAGCTCTTCGATCAACTGTGGGATGAGGGTCTTGTGACCAGCAGCCAGCGACGATGCGCCTACGATATGCACATCGTTCTCCACAGCCATACGGGCGGCCTCCTCAGGGGTCTGGAACAAGGGTCCCATATCCACGTCGAAACCACAGTCGGCATAACCTGTTGCCACTACTTTCGCACCACGGTCATGACCGTCCTGGCCCATCTTGGCAACGAAGATACGCGGACGACGACCCTCCTTCTGAGCAAACTCGTCGGTAAGGCGCTTGGCCTCCTCGAAGTCTTTGTCATTCTTTGATTCTGAACTGTACACGCCTGAG
>JAEEGH010001220.1_pt1 | contig 76217 bp, 75 predicted proteins | sample 9134181 | NCBI WGS metagenome assembly JAEEGH01 (sample SAMN16246544, study PRJNA631951) | gut metagenome | biome: gut microbiome; feature: rumen; material: DP-attached | host: Bos | place: Iran: Karaj | collected 2018-10 | reverse complement strand
GCGGAGGAATAGGGATTCGAACCCCAGGAAGCTCTCACTTCAACGGTTTTCAAGACCGCCGCCTTCAACCACTCAGCCATTCCTCCAAGTTGCAAAGCAATTATATCTAATAATATTTAATAGTGTCAAGTATTAATTTATTCTATTTAATAAAAATGTTAAGTAGTATGGGATTGTTAAAATTCCATTCTCATATCCAACATTATAATCTCCAATTTTTATCAAATTAGCTTTTCCGTAATAATCTGGATGTGCGAGCACTGTTTTTGCAGCTTTTGCGTTCCCCGTTCTAGCCTTTACTTCAATAATTGAGGCTACTGAACTTAATTGGACAACTTCAAGCATTATGTCGAAAACTGGCGCGACTTTTATACACTTTTTGTCGAAAACTGGCGCGACTTTTATACACTTTTTGTCGAAAACTGGCGCGACTTTTGCTTTTTTATGCGCTATGTGTCGATTTATGCTTTTTATCTATCCACTCCATCAAAAGATCCACGACAAAGTCTTTTTCTTTTTGCGTTAAATCATGCCCTTTTGGTATTTTGTGCCACTTTTCTAAACATCCTCTACAGCAGCATGCGCAAGCGTGTTGTGCTTTAAATACGGGGTGACCTCGCATAGGAGTTTGTTTGCCATCATTTAAAATAACACTTGGGGCTAGTCTTTTCTCCACAAAATCTATTGCATGGCTACGTATTGTATCCATGCCCTTTTTGTTTATATATTCAATATCCGATTTATCCAATTTAAATTTGGCTCTAAATGGAGATGAATCTAATCTTTTAAATATTTCGTCAAATTGTCCCATACATAAAATATACACCACGGTCGCCCATGGTGTATACATCTAAATTTCTTTATGAGATTAAATCATCTCAGATAACTTTACTGGCTTGCCTTCTTTATAAGACTTTGTAGCAGCTCTACCAATTAATACTGATTGTAGACCATCTTCAATACCAGCTGGAACTTCAGTATCGTTTTTAATACATTCAAAGAATTCTGTAATTTCTCTTGCATATGCTTGCATATATCTTTCTAAGAAGAAATACAATGGCTTTTCTTTTGTTACGCCATCAGCATTTGAAATAATGGCAGTAGATACAGTATCGTTACCGATTTGAACTTGTCCTAAAGAACCGAATGCTTCAACTCTTTGGTCATATCCATATGATGCACGTCTGCAATTATCTATAACAGCAAGCGCGCCATTAGATAACTTCATTGTGATGATTGCCGTATCTATATCTCCAGCTGTAGCAATTTCTGGGTCAACAAGTACTGCGCCCATTGCATAGATTTCTTCAACTTCAGCTCCTGATATAAATCTAACCATATCAAAATCATGGATTGTCATATCTAGGAAAATACCACCAGATACCTTGATGTATGATACTGGAGGAGCACCTGGGTCTCTTGAACAAACCTTTAGTACATTTAAGTCACCAATCTTACCGCTCTTTACGGCTTCTTTAGCAGCCATAAAGTTGTGGTCGAATCTTCTATTGAAGCCTACTTGATATTTTAAATTCTTGCCTTCTAGTGCCTTTTTAACCTTTAAAATATTTGCTGGTTCTGGATCTACTGGCTTTTCACAGAAAATGTGCTTGCCAGCAGCTATAGCTTCTAAAGAGATTGGACAGTGTGTATCCGTTGATGAACAAATTAAAACTGCATCAATTTCTTTATCATTTAAAATGTCTTTATAATCTTTTGTGAAGTTTTCAACTCCAAGTCCTTTTGCCCATGCAATTGTATCATCATTTAAAAATGGATCAGCAATTGTCTTTACTTGTGCGCACTTAACATATTTTTGGATTGATTCTGTATGAACCTTACCAATTCTACCTGCGCCAATAATACCAACTTTTATCATAATTCTACCTCTTTAAATTGTGCCGTCCCATGTAGAAACGTTTACTGACTTTGATTCGTGTTCGTCAAACCAGTGTGTTGTAACTGTCTTTGTTTCTGTGAAGAATCTATAGCTATCTTTGCCTAAGCAATGTAGATCTCCAAAGAATGAATCCTTGTGTCCTGTGAATGAGAACACACCAACTGGTACTGGAATACCAACATTAATACCTACTTGACCACCATCTGTATTTCTAGCAAATTCTCTTGCGAAATATCCTGATGATGTATAAATTACTGAACCATTTGCAAATGGGTTAGCGTTCATAATTGCTAAGCCTTCTTCAAATGTCTTAACTCTCTTAATACAAAGTACAGGTCCGAAAATTTCTCTTGTACCAACACTCATTTCTGGTGTTACATTATCTAAAATTGTTGGGCCAACATAGAAACCATTTTCAAATCCAGGAACCTTTATTCCTCTACCATCTAATACAAGTGTTGCGCCTTCATCAATACCCTTTTGAATCCAATCTTCAACAGCCTTTTTATGTTCTGGAGCATAAACTGGTCCAAGCTTTGTTTCTTTATCATAACCTGGTCCAACCTTTAGTCCTTGAGCAAGTTCCTTGATCTTAGCAACAAGCTTATCTGCAATACCTTCTTGAGCTACAACAACTGGAAGTGCCATACATCTTTGTCCAGCACAACCAAATGAAGCATTAATGATACCGGCTGCTGTTCTTTCAACTGGAGCATCATTTAAAACAAGAGCGTGGTTCTTAGCTTCGCATAGACATTGAACTCTCTTTCCATATTTTGCAGCTGTTTCATAAATGTATTTACCAACTGATGTAGAACCTACGAATGTAATACCTTTAACCTTAGGATTTCTAATTAATTCTTGTGTATCATTTCTATCGCAAGAAACAATATTTACAACGCCATCTGGCATACCAGCTTCTCTATAGATCTCAGCCATCTTCATTGATGTTAGAGGTGTTGCCCCTGCACACTTTAAAACGATTGTGTTACCACAAGCTACACATACTGGAGTCATCCAACCAAATGGAATCATACCTGGGAAATTAAATGGAACAATACCAACAAATACACCCATGCTTTCTCTGTATGTTACTGTATCGTAACCTGATGATGTATCCATTAGTGATTCACCCATCATAACTGATGGCATGTTACAAGCAAGTTCTGTGCCCTCTTTAACCTTAGCAATATCTCCAGCAGCTTCTGTCCAACTCTTACCTTGTTCTTGGCATACTGAATATGTTAATTCATCATATCTCTCTAATACTAAATCTCTAACTTTATAAAGAATTTGAACTCTCTTTAGAATTGGCATTCTTGACCAAGTCTTATATGCCTCGGCAGCGTTATCTATAACGGCAGCAACTTCCTCTGTTGTACAACGAGGTGTTTGAGCGATTTGTTCGCCAGTATTTGGGTTATATACTTTGTAATAACTTGATGTTTTTGATTCAACAAACTTGTTGTTAGTAAAATACTTTAAAGTTTCCATCTATTTCTCTCCTTAAATATTTGCTTTTTCTTTTATGTATGCTCTTGCCATTTTAGCGTACTTAAATGGGTTAGCAATGCTTGGATCTTGCTCAGCTTCAACAAGCATCCATCCTTCATAATTTGCTTCATCTAAAATCTTGAATATTGGTGCAAAATCTATACAGCCATCCCCTGGTACTGTAAATGCGCCCAATCTTACACCTTGCAAGAAGCTTAGGTGTTCATCTTTAACCTTCTTTACAATTTCAGGTCTAATGTCCTTTAAGTGAACGTGTTTAATTCTATTTGCATATTTCTTTAAAATGCTCAAATAATCTTCACCGCAATATGCAAGGTGGCCTGAATCGAATAATAAATATAATGCGTCTTTATCGCAAAGTTCCATCATCTTGTCGATTTCTTCTGCAGTTTGAACAACTGTTCCCATATGGTGATGGTAAACAAGAGTAATACCGTAATCATCACGAGCGATTCTACCCAATTTAGATAAACCATCTGCAAATTTTTTCCACTCGTCATCATTCATTACGTATTTCTTTTCGAATACTGGAGTGTTCATTTGGCCTTGAATTGAATAAGATTGTTCACTAGCTCCAATTCTCTTTGCGCCAAGGGCTTTTAAAAATTCGCAATTTTCTCTAAAGTCTTTTTCAACTTCTTCAAATGGTTTTGTCAAAATAAATGAAGAAAACCATCTATTGCAAATTTGCATATCTCTTAAATCAAGAGCTTCTTTTAATACTTTAGGATCTTTAGGGTACTTATTACCTACTTCACATCCTTTGTATCCGGCTAAAGCCATTTCTGAAATACATTGTTCAAATGTATTTTCTGCCCCCAAATCTGGCATATCGTCATTTGTCCAGGCAATAGGAGCGATACCTAGTTTAATTCTGTTACTATTCATAATTTACCTTCTTAATATTTTCTTGCAATCTTTACCATTGCATCCTTTTCTTCTTTAGCGCGCTTTTCTTTTTCATCACGAGGATTATCTGTACATCCTACTCTCCACCAAGCATCATAGCCATGTGTCATTGATTTTGGTAGAACCTTGATATCAATTAGCGTAGATTTTTCTTGCTTTAGAGAATCTTTAATTGCAGCCTCTAATTCTTCTTCATTTCTTGCTGTGTATGATACAAGGCCGTAGCCTTTTGCAATCATGGCAAAATCTGTATTTAAGAACTCGCCTTCTCTAATTGGCTTATCTCCATCTCTATATCTAAATTCTGTACATAGCGCATCAATACCTTGGCCCATTTGCAAATTGTTAATACATCCAAATGAACCGTTATCAAATAGCATAATGTTAATCTTCTTTCTCTCTTGGATGGCTGTTACCATTTCTGAGTGCAACATATAGAATGAGCCATCACCAACAAATGCATATACTTCTTTATCTAAAGCTGCAAGCTTTGAACCAAATGCGCCAGCGATTTCATAACCCATACAAGAATAGCCATATTCCATGTTGTATGAATCTTTAGCATCTGTTGTCCACATTCTTTGTAAGCAGCCAGGAAGTGATCCAGCTGAACCAACTAAGATAGCATCATCTGGAATATTTTTTCTAATAATACCGATTGCTGTTGTTTGAGCAAGGTGAGATCCTGTTGCCTTCATGAAGGCTGTACAAGCATCTTTCATCATTGCTGTATTTTCTGGAACATAATCATCAGTAATTTTAATTGATGTTAATCTTTCCATTTCCTTATCCCAATCATCTTTAACTTTCTTAATTTCTGTTGTATATGCACTCTTATATGTTAATTTTTCCATTAACATTTCAAGTGTAACTTTTGCATCTGCAACAACTGGTGTTGCATCTAATTTTTCAGCTTGGAATTGAGATACATTAATTGTTAATACTTTAGTATTAGGATATAAGCTCTTTGATGCTGTTGTGAAATCTGTAAATCTTGTACCAATACCAATAATTAAGTCTGCCTTTCTTGCAATTTCATTTGCTGCTGAATTACCTGTAACACCAAGGCCTCCTAAATTTAGTGGGTTTGATGATTTAATTGAACTTTTGCCTGCTTGAGTTTCACAAAGTGGAATGTTGTATTTTTGAGCAAACTTCTCTACAACTTCTCCTGCTTCTGAATATCTAACGCCACCACCAACAATAATTAGAGGGAACTTTGATTCCTTAATTGCTTTAATTGCATCTTCAAGTTCATCTTGAGATGGAATTGTTCTCTTAATTTTATGAACTCTCTTTTGCAAAAATGTTTCTGGGAAATCATAACATTCACCTTGAACATCTTGTGGCATTGCAATAGCAACGGCACCTGTGTTTGCCGGGTCAAGCAAAGTTCTTATAGCATTAAGCATTGTGCTCATTAGCATTTCTGGACGAGATACTCTATCAAAATATCTACATACAGCACGGAACGCATCATTTGTTGTAGTTGAAGCTGATGTTAAATGTTCCATTTGTTGTAGAACTGGATCTGGTTGACGAGTTGCATATGTATCTCCCATAAATAGCAATAATGGGATGTTATTTGCTGTAGCAGTACCGGCTGCTGTTACCATATTTGCAGCGCCAGGTCCAATTGATGAAAAACATGGAATAATTTTTCTTCTATTGTTTTGCTTAGCATAAGACATAGCAGCAAGTGCCATACCTTGTTCGTTTTTACCCATAAGAGTTTTTATTTTGTTATCTCCCATAGATAAAGCTTCACCAATACCTACAACACAGCCATGTCCAAATATTGTATAAACGCTATCTAATAGCTTTGTTTCTTTGCCATCAAAAGATACGTATTGATTATCTAAAAATGTTATTAGCGCATCTCCTACGCTCATGTATCTGCTATTTGCCATAACTGCCCTCCTCAAGCCATTTATATCTTTCATCAACAATTCTTGTTTTCTCCCAAGGATTGTCATCTAAGTGTCTAATCATCCAACAGCAATACATAGGATATCCTGGAGCTGTTGTTTGTGCGTGTGTATGATTTGGTGGTATAAAGCAGCAAGAACCATCTTTAACAAAATATGGAGTCTCGCCGATAAAGCTTGCGCCAAATCCTTCTTCTCTTTCGAATTTATAGTAATAAACTTCTGGTTGTGGGTGATAATGTGGAACATATGACCACCATCTACCTTGTCTACATAAAACTTCACCAACTACTAAATTTGAATATGGTGCGTTTGATTTATCAAAAATAGTATTAATGTCTCTTAGCATTGTGTTTTCTAAAACATCCTTTCCGCCAACAGCATTAATAACATCTTCTTTTCTATATAATTTTGCTGGGAATGTTCTATCGTTTGTTGTTGATTGATAAATAAATTCACTATCCTCAATACAATCAATAATAATTTTTGTACCCTTACAAACATGAAGTGTTGTTGGATTATCTTTAAATACGTTATATCTATCGTGAATTTCATCGATATCTTGCGCTCTAAATCTAATCTTTCCATGGGTTAAAAGGATAACTATTTCTTTATCTTCCTTTAGGAAAATCTTCTTATCACCAGCCTTTAGTGAGAAAACAGATATATCCATTAGCATCTCTTTGCCAATGCCATCCATCTTACACAAAACCTTTTCGCCATTCTTGTTAAATTTTGGATATCTAATCATACTAACCTCTTGCTACCATTTCGCCAAATTCAGCTTTTTCTTTTGCAATAAAGTCTTTAACTTCACTAAGTGTAGGCATAAATAATGAACAGCCATGAGCAGCAACAAGCATTGAAGCTGAAGCTGAACCCATCTCTAAGCAATCCATAATGTCCCAACCGCTAAATAATCCGTATAGGAATGAAGAACCATAACCATCTCCACCGCCAAATGATTTAAATGCTTTAACTGGGAACGGCTTAATTGAATAAGACTTGCCATCTGCAGTGTATGCAGTTGAACCTTGCTTACCGTGCTTTATAATTACAATCTTGTTGCCCTTTTCAATCCATGCTTGAGCTGTTTCTTTATCGCTTCTTCCTGGAGCAGATATTGCTTCTGTTAAATCGAACTCTTCTCTAGATCCCATAATCATATCTGCATTTGATGCAACGATTGAATAATAAATAGCAATTTCATCCTTGTTCTTCCAATTGTATGGTCTATAATCAACATCAAAAATAACTTTTGTGTTAACCTTCTTTGCTAAATACATTGCCTTTAAACAAGCTTCTCTTGATGGAGATTGAGACAAAGCTGATCCTGAAATTAAAATAGCTTTTGTTGATGCGATATATGCTTCATCGATTTCATCAACATTTAACATTAAATCTGCAATGCCATCTCTATACATTAAAATTGAGCTTTCATCTTTAGATAGAATTTCGGTGAATGTTAATCCTAACTTTTCTCCGCCTGTTGCTCTAAAGATATGAGATACATCAATTCCTTCTTTCTTGAAGAAATCTGTAACATAATCTCCGAATTGATCATCAGATACCTTACCAATAAAGCCAACCTTTTTACCAAGTCTTGCAAGCCCAACTGCTATATTTGCAGGAGAACCGCCAACATACTTTCTAAAATCTGTGCTTTCAGATAATGGTTTGAAATAATCTAATGGGTTAAAATCAATTGCTACTCTTCCAATAGGAACTAAATCTAATTTTCTTGTTTCATCAAATTCAATGTATTTCATCATAACCTCTATTTATTATTGAACACTTTAATGTGTCTTTTTACGTTTTCATATACACCATCAACCATCTTTTGAGATAAGCTGAAGTAATCTACCTTTTCATTGTTTACTAAATATTCTTTAGAATATTTTGTTAAAGCATCAAAACTTGCTGTTGCGATATTTATCTTTCTAATACCCAAAGATATAGCTTGCTTGAACATTTCATCAGTAATACCTGTACCGCCATGCAAAACAAGAGGCTTTGTACAAGTCTTATGTATCTCTTCTAAAATATCGAATCTTAAATTTGGAAGTACTGGATAATTACCATGAGCGTTGCCTATTGCAACTGCTAAACAATCTATGTCTGTTCTATCACAAAATTCTTTTGCAACTTTTGGATCTGTACATTTAATTTCATGTACTAAATTGTCCCCTTCAATTCCACCAACGACACCAAGTTCGCTCTCAACTGTAGCCCCGTATTTACGCGCCATTGCAACAACCTTTTTTGTGATTTCAATATTCTCTTCAAATGGCATTAGTGAAGCATCTAACATAACTGATGTAAAGCCATAATCTAATACCTTTTGAATGCAATCTAAAGTTAGGCCGTGATCTAAGTGCACAGCAACGTCAACCTTGGCATTTTTTGCCGCAGATACCATCATTGGTCCCATTAATTCTATTGGTGAATTCTTTAAACGTTTTTCGGCAATTTGAATAATAATTGGTGTGTTTAATTCTTCGGCTGCTTTGATGGCGCCCATCACCATTTCCATATTGCCAACAGAAAATGCTCCTACTGCATAGTTACCCTTTTCTGCTTGTGTAATTAGTTTGTTCATTTGAACTAACATACGCAAATCTCCATAATTTCCCTGTAAATATAATTTTAAGAATTTATATTTATATAGTCAATAATGAAAATTGCAAATTTTATGGACAAAATAGGAAATTTTAAAGTTAAAAAATGTGAAAATCGCACGTTTTATTGCTAAAACGTTAATGTACCATTACTGCATCTAACGGTATTACTTCTATGTTGACCACTAATATATGGTTTTATCAATGCGAACTCTTCCTTGGTACCATCATATTCAATATAAGATCCAGTATAATCATCAAATGCATTTACCAAAATAACCTTTGTACTTAAATATATATGGCAAGTTCTATTCTTTTTAGGTTTTATAAACACGGCATATGGATTATCTGCATTACCTAAGAAATACGAATTATCGTCTTCAAAATATGTCATAGCTGGGCAATTATCAAAAGCATTTTTTTCTACAGATTTTATGTTATCGTATACCAACACTGATTCTAAACTTGAGCACAAGCCGAATGCTTGTTCTCCTATTTTTTCTACACCATATAAAGGGGATATTTTCTTTAATGCAGTACAATGATAAAACGCACTATTACCAATTTGGGTAATAGATGATGAGAATGTAACCCTTTCTAGAGATATACAATTCTCAAACACGGAATCATTTATATATCTAACGCCACTTGGAATTACAATAGATTTTAAAGATGTACACCCTTTAAATGCTCCATCTTTAATTGCTGTTACAGATGATGGTAAAGAAATACTCTTTAGAGATGAGCACCCTTCAAACGCGCTCTTGTCTATTGTTTTTAATGTGGTGTTACTATTAATGTCAATCGACTCCAACTTTGAATAATCTTTAAATAATTCTTGATCAAGGTATGTATATGATCCATATAATCGAATACTCTTAATTTCTTCTTTATAATCTCTTAGATTCTTTAAAAAGTCCTTTTTTACAGTTGTTGTGTTACTTATATCAATACGACATTCACCGCTGTTATATAATTGATAACTATAGTTAGTACCACTTTCACGATATTTTGTGTCATAAGTATCAGGATATAATTCCGTCCAATATGGAATAATTAAAGCTGTTAGAAAGCCAACTATTATTAAACAGATTACTAGTATCGCCTTTTTCGACATAACTCCCACTCATAAGAATAACTTACTAATCATATATTATATGTTGTTCCTTAAATTAAAAATAACTAATCTAAAAAAAATAGGACACAAGTCTCCTTGCATCCTACCCATATTCGTTTTATTTCTATTAGCCCATTCTATCTTCTAGTTGTTCGCCACCTAAGATGTGTACATGTAAATGCTTAACTGATTGACATCCAAATGCACCTTTGTTGTTTACTAATCTAAATCCATCTTTTAGGTCTAATTTTTCGTTGCAAACCTCAACAGTTTTCTTTAGCATCTTACCAAGCTTTATAGCTCTTTCATCTGTCAATTCTGTTACATCTTTATAATGTTCTTTTGGAATCATTAAGTAATGGATCTTTGGTTGAGGATTAATATCCTTTATGATAATCATATCTTCATCTTCGTATAACTTGTTGCAAGGAATTTCACCTTTTACCATTTTGCAAAATAAACAATCTTCCATCTTATACCTCCGCAATTATACAATCGTCATCAACGCTTATAGCTTTACACTTAACGATTTCATTTATGTTTGCATCTTTAATTTTAACGCGAATATATTCTCTTGAGTAGCCCTCAAAATAATTTTCATGCTTTTCTTCAATTAAAACTTCTAATTCTTTGCCAAGCATGGAATTTAAATATTCCTGCTTTAGCCTAAAGGCTAATTTTTCAGCTTCTTTACATCTTTGCTTTTTTATATTTCCATCAACTTGAGGAAGCTTTGCAGCAACGGTTCCTTCTCTTTTTGAATATGGGAAGATATGAACTTGCATAAATCCGATCTTTTCCATAAATGCCAAAGTCTCTTTGAATTCTTCATCACTTTCTTTTGGGAATCCAAAGATTATATCTGTTGAGATTGCTGCATCTTTAAAATATTTTCTAATTAAGTTTACTTCTGCCTCAAATTCTTTTGTTGTATAGTGACGATTCATTCTCTTTAAAACTGTATCTGAACCGCTTTGCAAAGATAAGTGGAATTGTGGGCAAAATGCCTTCATATCTTTAAGAGCTTGAAGTAATTCATCTGTAATTAAACTAACCTCTAATGAACCTAATCTGATTCTACAATCAACATCCTTTAGAGATTTAATTAATTCAACAAAAGATGTGTTAATATCTTTCCCATAGAAAGATAAATCTATACCTGTGATAACAATTTCTTTAGTTAATTTTGCTAATCTTTCGCACTCAGCTTTCACAGATTCGATTTGTCTTGATCTTGATCTTCCTCTAACATATGGGATTAAGCAATAAGTACAAAATCTATTACATCCATCTTGAACTTTAATATATGCTCTTGTTCTATTAATTGATGGTGTAAAATCATCCTCATATACAGTTGGCATCTCCTCAACATTTTCTCCTTGTTTATCAAAAGAATCTACAAGGCTCATCTTGTTTGCTGTACCAATTACATATTGAACGTTATCTTTTTCTAAAAATTGTTTTTGATTATTTTGTGACGCGCACCCGCATACATATATTTTCGCGTCCTTATTAAATTTTAAACATCTTTCTATACATTGACGAGATTTTCTTTCTGCTTCGTTTGTAACAGCGCAAGTATTTAGGATATATGCATCTGCAAATTCTAAATCTTCTTTAACATCATGGCCCTTATCTTGCAAAGCTTTTACAAGAGAATCACATTCATATTGATTAACTTTACAGCCAAGATTATATACAACTATTTTCATTTAGATAACTCGCCAATTTCGTACATAACAAGCGTATTTGCTACGATTGCTGCCGTTTCACATCTTAAAATTCTATTTCCTAAAGAAACAATTTTAGCTTTAGCTAACTTCTTAGCCTTCTTTACTTCTTCTTCAGAAAATCCGCCTTCAGAACCAATGATAATACCAATTGTCTTTGCTTGCTTTAGATTTCTAATTGATGAAATCTTACCAAATTGAGCATTCTCATATGGCATGATTAAAATATCGTTCTTCATAGCATCTTCAAGCATTTCGTCAAATGAGCATAATTCTCCAATAATTGGCAACTTGCCACGACCGCATTGCTTGCATGCTTCCATACCGATTTTTTCTATTCTTTGTTTATTGAACTTTGTTTCGTTTGTGTATTGAGATAAAAATGGCTTTATTGCATAAATTCCAAGCTCTGTACACTTTTGTGTAATTAAATCAATTTTATCTCCCTTTGGAAGTGCTTGATATAAAGTGATTTTTGTATAAGGAACAGCGTTGTTTTTCTCAACTAAATCAATTCTTGCTTTTGCCGACTTCTTGCCAATTTCCATGATAGTGCAATAATAATCAACGCCATCATCTAAGCATAGGATTAATTGGTAGCCAACTTTGTAACGTAGAACTTTAGTCATATGTACAAATTGATCGCCATCAATTGTTATATAGTTATCGTATGCAGCCTCGTTTGGCACAAAAAATCTTCTTATTTCCATATTATTTAGATAACTTAAAAGCTACCCATTCTCCTTCGCACTTTCTTTCTAGCACTCTAAATCCAAGCTTTAAAAAAGCTTGTAATACATCATCTTCTAGCGATGTTAATATACCACTTATAATAACGATGCCATCTATCTTTACATATTTTTCTAAATCTTTTGCAAGCATCTTTAAAACTTCTGATGTGATGTTTGCTACAACTACATCGTATGTTTTATCGCTCTTATCTAAAAGATTTGAATTTTCAACCTTTATATCTTTAAAGCCATTTAAGCAGGCATTCTTTTTAGCTGCAGATACGGCAACATCATCAATATCGTAAGCTTCTACATCTTTAGCGCCAAGTGCCTTTGCAGAAATAGCCAAGATTCCTGAGCCACATCCAACATCAACTAAGCTCTTTGAACTTAAATCCGTTTCTTGCAAGAATGTTAAACACATTCTTGTGCTTGCGTGTTCGCCACTTCCAAAAGCCATTCCTGGATCCATTTTGATTACTATTTTGTTATCAAAAGTTTCGTTAATCCAATTTGGCACAATCATAATTTTGCCTGCATCAATTGGCTTATATGTTTTCTTCCAATTCTCCCACCATAGATCTGAATCTACATCATCCAAAATCATCTCAAGTGAGCCTAATGGAAAACAAGAATTCTTCTTTAATTCTTCTAGCGCTTTTTCAACATCTTGCATCTTTGATGCAACTTCATCAGGATTGAAGTATGCTTTAACTTGTACAATTTCGCTCTTTTCAAGTTCTTCTTTATCTACATAATCCCAAAAATCTTGTGATGAGATAAGCTCAATTAGATCTTCTTTATCGTAAATGTTTACACCTTGATTTGAGATATTGTATAAGATATCTGCAACAAGTTCTGATGCTTCATGAGTTGTATTAATCGTTAGTTGTTTTAATATCATTATTTTCTTCCTTTGTTTCTTGAAGAGCTTGAGCTTTTTCAAGCTTAGATTTTTTAACAGCTTTATATACAACTCTAACGATAAAATATGTTATAGCTAAAAGTACAATAACTAATACGACAGTTAAAATTATATCGATATAATCGCTTAAGAAATAAGATAGAAGCGTCATAATACCACAAGCTGTTAAATCACCAACAATAACAACAAGTACTGTCTTTAAAAATGACATGTCGATAAATGCGCCAATAGCTGTACCTGTCCAAACACCTGTCATAGGAACTGGGAATGCTACAAAGGCATATAAGCCTAACATCTTTCTTCTTTCAATTCTTGATGTATCGAATTGGTTTGCCTTATCTTCAACGCCTTTTGCCTTAGACTTGAAACCATCTTCGATGGCTTCAACAATTGCTCTAAATACCTTAAATTTCTTTAACCAATTTATAATTGGACGCAATATAGCAAGTACAATTGGACAGCAAATTGCAGAGCCTAAAAACGCTAAGCCCATAGCGGCCAAAGCATTCATACCCATTGCGATTGCAAGTGGGATTGATCCTCTAACTTCTACAAATGGAATCATTGAAACAATAAAAACTGTTATGTAATCGTTGCCTATTAATTCTCTAAAAAAATTTACAATTGATTCTGCCATATTACTCTCTTTATATGAGTGATTATATTCTATTTACTTGCTTTTAGTCAATTTAATAAATTATTATAACAATATGCAAAAAATATTAAGTTTAACAAGAAAAGCTATAAACGATTACCACATGATAAAAGATGGGGACAAAATTGCCGTTGGAATATCTGGCGGTAAGGATTCTATTGCGCTTCTAACTATTCTTGCTAACTACAAAAAATTTGCTCCAGAAAAGTTCGATTTAATTGGCATTAACATCAATGTTGGTTTTGAAGACGTAAACCAAGATGAAGTTGCTGCTTGCAAGAGATATTGCGAAGAGGAATTGGGTGTTGAATTAATCATCGAAAACACAAACATTAAGCAAATTGTTTTTGATGAAAGAAAGGAAACAAACCCTTGTTCTTTATGCTCAAAAATGCGTCGTGGAGCGCTAAATACTGTGGCTATAAAAAATGGCTGCAACAAGATAGCTCTAGGCCATCATGCAGATGACGTTTTAGACACATTTTTGCTATCTTTAATCTACGAAGGTAGATTATCTACATTCGCTCCTATCTCTTATATGTCTCGTTCAGATATCACGCTAATTAGACCTTTTATCTATGTCGAAGAAAAGAATATTAAGGGTCTAATGAATAGATATAATTACCCTATTATTCACAACCCTTGTCCTGAGGATAAGCACACTCAAAGAGAGGCAGCAAAAGAACTTGTTTCTATGATTGAAGATAAGTTTGGTTATTGCAAGACAAGAATGCTTCGTGCTCTATTCCATCCAGAAAGTAACAACCTTTGGGATAAAGTTAAAGATAATTTCAATTTAAATCAAGATTAAGATTTATTACATTTACTATGTAAGATTTTGCTTAAAGTTCGGCCACTTCGCGCGTTTCGAAAAAAATATTATTGCTTTTTATTATGCGTTTTATTATAATAATTGAGATTTATTAATAATTAGATAAATTAGACTAAAATAATTTTTACATATAGGTGGTTTAAATGGTCAAGAACAAAAGAATCTTCTTATCTTTGATAGTAGCACTACTTTGTGTAAGCATTGCTCTATTTGCATTTGCTTGTAACAAAGATAGCTCTAGCACAGATGACGACGATGACACAACAGAAGAAACAGCCCTATTCACTAACGGAACATTTACTAAGTTCTCTACAAATAGTGATGGTTCTGCTTCTTATCCTGCTTCTCCAACAAGTTGGACAGCTACTCCAGGATCAACAACATCAACAAAGACACCACAAGGCAGTGATGATATCTCAGTTGGCGTAATTTCAGTTGGTTCAGATTACGATGCATCTCTATACGATAATGCTGGTAACCCTGGTAAGCCTGAAGAAGCAAAGGATAACAAAATTTTAATGATTCACAACAAAGTAGCTACAGCTTATAGCTATGTATCATCTACAACAACAGTTGAGAAGAATACATACTACATGTTAACTTTCTGGGTAAAGACTGTAGGCTTAGCTCCAAAGAACGAAGGCGAAGAATATGGCGCTTACGTTTACATCAAGAATGGTGCTTATGTTGAATTCAATGCAATTAACACAAACGGAGAATGGGTACAATATACAACATACTTCCGTGGTTCAAATTCTGCAGATAAGACATTCACTCTAACACTAGGTCTTGGCGAAGGTAACTATACAGATGGCCATATGGTATCTGGATATGCTTATTTCGATAATGTTGTTTTAACTGATAAAACAAATGTTGAAGAAGGACAAACAGCTATGGATGAAGATGCATACAATGCAATTCAAACAAACGCTACAACAGCTAAGTATGATTTAAGAACACTTGATGGAAACTTCAACTACGCTTCTCTATCTACAGCTCCTATCTATTCACCAAACCAAATCACAGGCTCTGCTGGTACAGGTTCTGGTTCTGATGCTTCAACAGGTTCAACATACCTAGAAAAAGGTGTTATTGATATCACACCAACATCAGGCGATACTTTCTCTAAGGTATTTAGTGGATATAGCGCAAATGCTATCACTCTAAATAAGGTATTCGACACTGACCTTGGAAATAAACTTGTTGTTATTCACAACAAGCAAAAGACAGCCTACTCATACAAAGATAGCGTTGGTATGTTAATTGAAAATGCTAAGTATTATAAGATTACTATCTATGCTCAAACATTTATCAACGATGCATCTAAGGCTGATTCAAAGGGTGCTAATTTAGCTATCAACTCTTCTTCTTCAACAACACTTGAAGAATTCGAAGATATCGATACAAATGGTCAATGGAAGCAATATACATTCTATGTAAAGGGTAACCAATATTCAGACAATACTCTATACTTCTCAATGGCTCTAGGAACAGGTGGTTCTGGTGACGGCGATTGGGTACAAGGTGTTGCATTCTTCGATGATCTAACATATGAAGAAATTCCAGAAAACCAATATACAGCTGCTGTAAACTCAGCTACAGTAAAGACATATTCATATGAAACAATTGAAAATAATGACGACATCCAAAACTTAGCTAACTTCAATTCAACACAATATGAAGAATCATTCTTAAATGCTGATGGTACACTTCGCTATACAACAATGAAGGTTGAAGAAAAAACTTCTCCATTCACTAAAAAAGTAGAAGTTACTCCTGGGGTTTATGAAGATGTAAAACTTGACGTATTAAACATTACAAATAATAAATTATCTGCATACTCTGCAGCTACAATCTATAAGGATACAGCTGATGATTCTGCAATTGATGGCAATAAGATTACTATCAATCCAAACTCAGCATACCAAATCACATTCTGGGTAAAGACAGCAAACTTAAGCGATGGCGCTTCTGCTTCAGTTGCTTTAGTTGGATATGATATGGATAAACAAGCAGATTACAGCAAGTGTAAGACAACTCTATCTACAATGTCTTCTATCAACGAAGATACACTAAAGAGCTTCGCTGTTGATGATTACGACAACTACTCTTTAATTACATTCTATGTATTAGGTGACATTTCAGATACTAAGTATGTTGGTCTTGATATCACATTCGGTACAGCTACTGCTGCATCTACATCTGCTTCATTCACAAAGGGTACATTCTACTTAACAAACTTAAGAGTAACAAAGATTGATTACGATAAATATACAGCTGCTACAACAGGTACAACAACATTCAAGTATTCATATGTTGGTAGCGGTTCAACAGGCGAAGTATCTTCAAATGGTACATTCAACTATGTTGATATGGAATCTACAATTTCTCTACATAAGAATGATGCTGATTCTGCTTGGAACGATCAAGGTAAGTTACAATTAACAGGTTCTCCAACAAACTGGGCTATTACAGAATCTAAGGCTTTAGTTGAAAATGGTGGTGATTCTACAGCCGGTATCGTTGATCTACAATACTTCAAAAAGTTTGCAGATGCCACATACACAGTTGATTATGAACACATCTATGATGCTATGACAGCTGGATTAAAGTATAAAGATAATCCACAAGTATTATTCATCGATGCTGTTAATACTCCAAATCTAGGATACAAATCTAATTCAATTTCATTATCTGCTAATTCATATTATGTATTTAGCGTATATGCTTATTCATTAGATGGACGTGCCCTATCATTCACAGTTGAACAATCTGGTGTTACAGATCTAAAGGATTCTTCTATAAGAATTGCTAACACAGATGCAAATACATGGAAGCAATACCTAATCTATGTTAAGACAGGTATTACATCTACATCAGTTAACGTAACATTATATGCAGGTGATGCTATTGCTGAATCAAATAACTCATCTCAAGCTATCTTCACATTAGCTACATATGCAACAATTGACGAAACAATCTACAATGCAGCTGTTGCTACAGAAGCTGGTGCTGATGACACATATGATGCTGCTGGTAAAGGTATCATCGTTAAGAAGCTTGCTTGGTTCACAGATACAATGTATCTAACATCATCAGCTTCAACAGATACAACTTTAGCTACTCCAACAAACTGGACAGGTGCTGCAATCGATTCTAACGCTTCTACAGAAACAGAAGACTTAGCTAAGGGTATCTTCGATCAATTAAACGACAACTGGAATATCATTGATATTGACCCAGACGCAGAAAATTCATTCGCAGAAAAGATCTTCACTGCTGATAAGAAACATGGTAACACAGTTCTTATCATCGACAATAAGAAGGCTACATCTTATGGATACACATCTTCTTCATTCACACTATCTGCTTCTAAGTACTACAAGATTTCTATCGATGTATTAACAAAAGATTTGAAATTCTTAAGAGAAGCTGACGTAGATAAGGATGATGACGCATATGATGGATTCAGCGAAAAGAACATCTATGATACTGCTACAGTAACTCTAACAGCTAACAACAAGACTTACACATTTGGTAAGCATGTTGAAAAGGATAAGACAAGAGACGACTTCACAGGTGATACAGCTGCTGCTGATTACAAGGAATACGTTCTAAACAAAACTAGAATCATCAATGTAGATTCTTGGACAACATATACATACTACATCGCTCTTGATGAAGACGTTGAAGAAGATGTATCTGCTACTCTAAAGATCTCTATCGGTGGCAAGAGCGTTTCTTACTGGGAATCTGGTTATGTATTTATCGATAACTTCACTGTTGAAGAAATGAATAAAGATGCATACACAGCTGCTACAGAAGGATACGATGCTAAGTTAGATCCAGATAACGAAGCTTACGATGCAACTTTAACATCTAAGACATATAAGATTGATTATACAAACGAAGATGCTACAGCTGAAGAAGAAACTGATGACGATGATGAAGAAGAGGAAGAACCAGCAACTGATACTAAGGATTGGTTATGGTTATACATCACATCTGGTGTTATCGGTGGAATTTTAGTAATCATTCTATTAATCTACATCATCAAGAAGTACGCTCCAAAGAAGAAGTTCAAGGTTAATAAGAAGACATTAACTAAGGATAATTCTACAAGAGGTAAGTTCTCTGACTAAGACGTAAATGTCAAATAAGGAAGTGGTGAGTTTTTAGCTCACCACTTTTTTTATTTAATTTGTATTATCTATTCTTTAGAATACTTTGCGATTTTCTCTTCTGCTTCTTTGAAATATCTTGGATATACTGATTTACACCAAAAACTATTATAGAAATTTGCTCTCTTTACATTAATTGGATTTGTATTATCGTAAGCGTTTTCATCATCTGTATATTCAAATTTATATGGAGTATTAACACGCCATGAATTAAACATACCTGTTCTTATAGCATCTGTTGGACAGAAATATGTGCAACGTTGACACATTGTACATTTTGTACCAAATTTAATCTTACCATCCTTTAATTTAATATTTTCGATTGGACAGTTATTAACACACTTATGACAATTGATACATTTCTTCTTATTTACGCTATAGAATATACCATTGAATCTAGAACCGAAGTGTTCAATTCTTAGCACCCAAGCAAAAAAGGCTGCACATTTAACTTGCTTATATAATTCACTCTTGCCTTCGATTATTGATCTTGCATCAATAGGAATAAGCTTTTGTGCCGTATCCCACATTCTAAAGGCCATTTTCGCTTTATGACGATAAATCATATCGTATGGCATTACATAGTGATATTCATTTTGAACATCAAAGCCTTTCTTTTTTAATTTCTTAGATAGTTTTATTGATGAGGCATAATTAACATGAAGTGGTTCTGCCGATGTGTTTATAATAAATGTTCTTTTTGTCTCTTTTAAAGGTTGTAGAGTTTTTACCCAATCATACATAATTTCAGGTGCGTTAAAAGCGTGGATTGGATATCCAATGCCAATTAAGTCATAATCGTCATGATTTACATCGATTTTGTTCTTGATTTTGTAAACTTGGTTTTCAATTTTGACGAAATCAACTTGATGTCCAGCGCCTTTAAATTCGCTCTCGAACTTTCTTAAAACCCTCTCTGTGTTGCCACTGCCAGTAAAATAGTAAACTAGTATTTTCATGATGCCCCCCTCTTAAGTATATTATATAAATAAATTTTATATTTGTATATACTGGCCAATTTCCCTATATAAAATACGTAGACCCTTGATCGGTTCAAGGGTCTACATCAGAACTAACTCTATATATTTCTATATAGAAAACTCGATTACTATATTTTACTTGAAGAAGAAGTTTCTATTTGAGCGACAGAAACTGCATCATCAGTTAATGTTGAGTACTCTGCAGATACGGCTTTTGCAGTAAATACTACAAATACGCTTATCATTGCTACTAACATTACTACCATCAAAGACACTAAAAAATATCTAATTTTTGTATCCATATAACCACCTCATTTCTATCTTGCACTCTAATCATACCGAACAAAGTGCAACAAAAGTGCAACAAATGAGTGTGCACTTTCTAAAATTTGCGTAAAATCGCAAAAGTTTATGCACAAGTAAACTACGAAAACAACTAATTAATTATTGAAAAATACAATCTAATCGACTGCGTATAAAATATACCAATTTGCATTATTACATAATGTCAAACACAATCAAATTGGCTTCATAAAGTTCTTTTATTGTCTTTCCTTCTATTCGAATTAAATTCAAAGCTTCATATATGTCTTTATAAAGCTCTTTCTTATTTGTTGAACCATTATAGAACTCATATTGGCCAAACTCTTCTATAGGAACTAATTCGTAATCGACGCCTCTATAATTCCACGCAAATTCATGGCTCAAGCCACATTCATAATCAACATAATACGAAATAAACTCATCCCAAGTTTCATTCTGCAGCTCTCCTGATGAAACTTTCTCGTTTATTCTATCAATCATTTCCTTCCATTCTTTTTCTGTCATCTATCCCACTCCGATTTATGCTCATTGTACAATCTTGTAACATAAGATATTAAATTCTTATGACTTTTTGATATTTGCTCATGGCCTATATGCTTTAGCCCTCTATGTTCATGTGGACCAATGTTTTTCGAATTCAAATGAATAACATATTTATTAATTCGATTAGAATCATAGATACCAATTTCTTTTATTTTATCATTTTCTCCAACCAGAACATAGACCCTATTTGGTGTATGAGAAAATATCGGTATCCCTGCGTTTTTCCTATTTGGTTTTACAAATTTAATGTTTCCAAATGGGCCTAGCCCCTTATACTCACTAGTTTGCTCCTTCTCGCTTCTACTTAGATATACTCGAACATCTAATCCACATCCTCTTCCTCCCATACTACTTACCTCCTATTATTCTTTGCGAAAATGTATCTTTGAACTTGATATTAACTATATTTCCAACCATGCCATCAATTAAATTTCCTTTAACAAAAATTGTTTTAGGCTCTATAACCTCTAGCATTTTATTGTATCCTTTTAAAAAATTGTCTTTCGAATTTGAATTACTTATAGTTGAAATAATAACATCTGAGCCTTTTTCGACCCCAGCAAAGCAATACTTATAAGTATCTTCATTTGCCCAACTAATCGTTGGTATACAATTGATATCTAACGATTGCCACCAACAGCCAATCCAACGATTTTTATATACATTATGTGCTATTTCAATTTCATCCATATTGGTATACGCGCTGAAATCAGGAGTTGCCACGCATAAAAAATCTTTTATATATTTGATGTATCTTAATGGATCGTTCCAATATCGATTAATTGTGTAATCAAACTGAAATCCAGTTAGCATCGTACTAGCTTTATCTTTTACGCTAGACATATTACTGTATGAAGCATACTTTAAACTATTAATCACTTCATTTGGTATATTGATCTTCCTCATTCTTGGTATCCCCATTATGCTTTTGCCAAAGCCGTCTGGGCATTCTCTTGCAACTAAAAAATTTCGATATTTATTATTATTCATTATTTACTTCCTCCTTTTTTCTTTCACATTTTACTTTTGTTCACTTTCAGTTTATAATTATCGAGGGGAAAAATAAATTCCCAATTATATTACGCCTAACGTAGGAGACAACGCCTTATGGATGAAAAAAATATTCACCTAGAACACTTCGGCAAAATAGTTAGAGAAACTAGGTTAAAAGAAATACCTAAAATGTCGCAAATCACTTTTTATAGATTCATACTGCCTAACATAAATAATTCAAATGAAAATATTAAAAAGAAAATGAATTCGATAGAAAACGGAAGAGGTAAAACGATTGATTTTGAGTTTTTAGATGCATTTACTTCTAAATATAATTATAGTTACGACTATGTATTTGGCTTAAAACCAGATTACAAATCCTACACAAATGAATTCTTATGTAATTATTTCGGGCTAGCCGAAGACTCTATTGAAGCTTTACATCAAATTGCATTGGACAAAAATAATAATATATGTGGTCCAGTCTATGTAAAAACGCGCGATGAGCTCAATAAAAAGATGTGCGATTTACCAAAAGTTCGTGCCGCTACAGAATTCGCAATTACATTCACATCGTTACTTGATTTTATATTTATGAAAGACGAAGAGATGGATATTAAACAATCTATCTTTTCATATATTTACAATTATTGCGCTTCAGATGCAAAAATCTTGAGCCCCGAAAATCACAGATTAGATTATAATGCTCAAAAGAACCAACTTCCATATCTAATAGATTCAGATAACACACTATATGGAATCTCTGCAACAGATTTATATCTTGAAGCACAAATAAAGAAACTGACGGACACATTGGATAAATTAAGACAAATTTATAAACAATCAAATTTACACCGCCCACGCATCCCTCAGGTATTATCTTATTCTCTAGTGCACGATTAGAATATAATGCTGGCAATTCGATGCATATGCGCGCACGCGCTTTTTCTTTACATAAATATTAAATGCGTGTATAATTTCAATGATATATAAAACCTTTGGAGAAAATAATGAACTATTTAGAATGTATTGATTACATGGAAAAGATGTCTAAATTCGGAACAGTTCTTGGATTAGACACAATTAAAACTCTTTTAAATAGACTAGATAATCCACAAAAGGGACTTAAATTTGTGCATGTTGCTGGAACAAACGGCAAAGGTTCAGTATGTGCATATCTAACAAAGATTTTAACAGTAGCTGGATACAAAGTTGGAACTTTCAATTCACCTGCTGTTTTTTCATATAATGAAAGATTCTCAATAAACGGCAAAATTGTATCAAACGAGATGGTTGAAAAATATATCAATATCGTTGCTGAAGAAAGAGAATTGATGCAAAAACAAGGAGCAAGTGCCCTTCCAACATCATTCGAACTTGAAACCGCAGCTGCATTTTTAATGTTTAGAGATGAAAAATGCGATATCGTCATTATGGAAACAGGTATGGGCGGTAGATTAGACGCTACAAATGTTATCGATCCTGAAGATAAATTAATATCTATCATCACATCAATCGGTTACGACCATACTCAATATCTAGGAACAACGCTAAAGGAAATTGCTCAAGAAAAGTTTGGTATCGTTACAAATACCCTAATTACATATGAACAAAACCCAGATGTAATGGAAGTATTTAATCAAGCACCAAAACTAATTCTAACAAAGCAACCAATCTTAATGATTGCAACTTTATCTGGAATCGTATTTAAGTATAGAGGACACATCTATAGATTATCTATGCTTGGTGAACACCAAATCCAAAACGCAGCACTTGCTATTGAAGCTGCAAGAAAGTTAAAGAAATTAGGATTTACAAACATCGAGAAAAAAGTTGTTCAAAAGGCCCTATATCAAACTGTATGGCCAGGTAGATTAGAGAAAAAGGCTCTAAAGGATAAGATTTGCATCCTAGATGGTGCTCATAACCCAGCTGGAGCAAGAACTTTATTTAACGCAATTAAACTACACTGCCCAAATACTAAAATTTCTTATGTATTTGGAGCATTCAAAGATAAAGACATTGATGGAATATTATCTAGCATGAAAGATGTTTTAGATACAATGTACATTGCTAAAGCCCCAACAGAAAGAGGACTTGATGTAGATTCGTTGAAAACAATTTGCGAAAAATATTCTAATAATGTTATAACTAATGCAAGCATTACTCAAGCCCTTGAAAAGGCCATGAACGATGATTCTAAGGTAATTATAGTATTTGGTTCATTGAGCATATTAAGAGAGGCTGTTGAGGCTATAAAGGAATTAAATGGACAAGAAAAGAATTGAAAACGCTATTAAAGAGCTTTTAGATGCAATAGGTGAAGACAAAAATCGTGAAGGTCTTCAAGATACTCCTGCTCGTGTAGCAAGAATGTATGAAGAAATCCTAAGCGGTTACAATGATGATGTAAAAAATCACCTATCTAAAACTTTCACGGTTAAAACTAGCGACATTGTTATTGAAAAGAACATTCAATTCTCTTCTATGTGCGAACATCACTTGATGCCATTTTTTGGTAACATCCACATCGCATATATTCCAAATGGTAAAGTTGTTGGCTTATCTAAACTTGCAAGATGCGTAGAAACATACGCAAGAAGACTTCAACTACAAGAACAATTAACAAACCAAATCTGTGAAGCTATCTACACTAACCTAAATGCTAAAGGCGTTATGGTAGTTTGCGAAGCTGAACACACATGTATGACATGTCGCGGAGTTAGAAAGATGGGCTCTAAAACTGTTACATATTCTATCTTAGGAGACATCGACGACAATAAAAAGGCTGAAATACTAAGCCTAATTAAATAACTATGATTATAAGAAATAAAACTTTCGAATCTGGAACACACGTTATGGCAATAATTAACCTAACACCAGATTCTTTTTTTGAACTATCAAGAGTAAAAGGTGAATTAGAAGTATTAGACAGAGCTGAACGTGCTATATTAGATGGCGCTGAAGTTTTAGATTTAGGGGCTCAATCTACAAGACCAGGACACACTCCTGTTTCTGCTAAGGAGGAAATAGAAAGATTTGGGAACATTATCTCATCTATTCGTTCTCAATTCCCAGATATTCCAATATCTATTGATACATACTACCATGAAGTTGCAAAATATGCTCTAGATCAAGGAGCTGACTTAATCAACGACATTTGGGGTCTTCAATATGATAATGGCGAGATGGCAAAGGTTATTGCCAAATATGATGCCTCTTGCTGTTTGATGCACAACTCTACTACAGGCGTATATAAGGACTATTGGGGCGATGTAATTTCATTCTTGAGAAAATCATTGGAGATTGCAAAAGAAGCCAAAATTGACCCTAATAAGATTTGCTTAGACGGTGGCGTTGGGTTTGGAAAGAATATTGACGAATGTTGGGAAATGCTTAATAATTATGATAAGTTAAACGTTCTTGGATATCCTCTACTTCTAGGTACATCTAGAAAGAGAATGTTTGGAGGAGATCCTCTAGATAGATTAAAGCCAACATTAGATTCTACGCTTACAGCTTGCAAGAAGAATATCTTATTTGTAAGAGTTCATGATGTTAAAGAAAACAAGGAAGTAATAGATAATTACTATGCAAACAACAATAGAAATTAAAAATCTAAAGATCTATGCAAAGCATGGTGTGCTTGAAGAAGAAAAAAAGACAGCACAACCATTCATTTTTAACGCAACACTATACGTCAATTATTTAAATGCTGCGCTATCTGACGATTTAGCTCAAACAATTTCTTATTGTGATGTCATGACAGACATAAAAGATTTCTGCGAAAACAATTCATTTAATCTAATTGAAACACTAACCTACAAATGTGCCCTTATGCTTATTAAAAAATATAGAGCAATAGATAAAATTGTTCTTGCTGTAAATAAGCCAGAAGCTCCATTTGATTTAGAATTCGAAACTGTTCAAACAAAACTATCTATGTGCTGGCATAAGGTATATCTATCGCTTGGTAGCAACATAGGAAGAAAACAAGCTCAATTAAAAAAGGCTGTTAAATTATTAGATGCAGAAGAAGAAATCGAAGTTAAGAAAGTTTCTTCATTCTATAAAAATCCTCCATATGGTGGAGTTGCCACTGAAGAGTTTATAAACATAGCAGTTGAAATAGATACACTACTTGATCCATTCGACCTATTAGATAGAATCCACAAGATTGAAGCAGCTCTTGGACGCAAGAGAACAGTTCGTTGGGGAAATAGAACAATGGATATAGATATCATCTTCTATGACGATTTACAAATAAATACTAGAGATTTAACAATACCTCATAAGGATTATAAAAATAGAGATTTCGTAATCGTGCCTCTATCTGAAATTGCACCACATCTATTTTAGAATTTTCTTTAAATAAATACCCGTTTTGCTATCTTTAACTTTAGCAACATCCTCAGGTGTTCCTTGAGCGATTATTTGTCCGCCCTTGTCTCCACCTTCTGGGCCTAAGTCAATAATATTATCTGCAACCTTTATAACATCAAGGTTATGTTCAATAACAACAACTGTATTTCCAGCGTCAACAAGACGTTGTAGAATCTTAACTAATTTTTGTACATCTGCAGCATGAAGACCAGTAGTTGGTTCATCTAAGATATACAATGTTTTGCCTGTACTCTTTTTTGAAAGTTCAGTAGCAAGTTTAACTCTTTGCGCTTCACCACCAGATAGCGTTGTAGCACTTTGTCCAAGCTTAATGTATCCAAGGCCTACATCTTGAAGAGTTTTAATCTTGTTATAGATTTGAGGATGGTTCTTGAAGAATTCGCAAGCCTCGGTAATTGTCATATCTAAAACATCATAAATGCTCTTGCCTTTATATTTAACTTCTAGTGTTTCTCTATTGTATCTCTTACCATGGCAAACTTCACAAGGCACATATACATCGTTTAAGAAATTCATTTCAATCTTGATTATGCCATCGCCTTCACAGTTTTCACATCTACCACCAGATATGTTGAATGAGAATCTACCAGGAGCATAGCCACGAGCTTTTGCATCTGGAGTTTGAGAAAATAGTGTTCTTATTGCTGTAAACACACCAGTGTATGTAGCTGGGTTTGAACGTGGTGTTCTACCTATTGGTTGTTGATCGATGTCGATTACTTTATCTATTTGATCTAATCCTTCAATAGTATCGCAATAATCAAAAGCATCATAAACACCATTTAGATAATTTGTAGCACTAATGTTTAGAGTTTCATTAATTAAACTACTCTTACCAGACCCAGATACACCAGTTATAACGTTAAATAATCCAAGAGGAATTGAAACATCCACATTCTTTAGATTGTTCTTTTTAGCACCCTTTATAGTAATAAAACCATTCGTTGGTTTCTTCCTTTCTTGAGGTACAGGAATAACTATCTTTCCCGCTAAATATTGACCTGTAATGGATTTTTCGCATTTTTCTAGGTCCTCAGCTGTGCCTTGAGCAACTACTTTACCACCATGTATACCAGCTCCTGGACCAATGTCTATAATCCAATCTGCTCTACGCATTGTATCTTCATCGTGCTCAACTACAATTAGTGTATTCCCTAAATCTCTTAAATTCTCAAGTGCATTTAATAGCTTATCGTTATCTGATTGATGAAGACCAATACTTGGCTCATCAAGAATATATAAAACGCCTGTTAATCCAGAACCGATTTGTGTTGCTAGACGAATTCTTTGGCTCTCACCACCAGATAATGTGCTTGAAGCTCTATCTAGCGTCAAATAGCCTAATCCTACGTTCTTTAAGAAGTTTAATCGTGCAACTATCTCTTTAACGATTTGAGCGCCAATTATAGCCTCAGCGCCCTTTAATTCTAATCCTTTGAAGAACGCAAGTAATTTATCTACGCTCATAGAACACATATCTGCTATGTTTAATCCTTTAACAGTAACGGCTAAAGCTTCTTTTTTCAATCTCTTTCCTTGACAAGCATCGCAAGGAACAAGCTTCATATATTTGTCTAGTGATGTTTTAATGAATTCAGATGTTGTTTCTCTATATCTCTTCATAAGTGTTGGGACAACACCTGGATATTTTCTAGAGATTGAGCCTTGTAACTTTCCAGTATTTATAGCAATATCTAATTTACCATCAATACCATAAAGGATTTTATCTAACTTCTCTTTTGGGATTTCTCGAACTGGAACATCAAGTGAGAAATTCAATTTCTTTGAAAGCTCTACATATAAAGCCCATGGAATATTACATACTTCCATTAAATACCCTTTAGCATTTAGGGCGCCTTCGTGAATTGTTTTATCCCATTGAATTAATTTTGTTAAGTCAATATCATTTGTATAACCAAGACCAGTACATGTTGGACATGCGCCAAATGGCGAATTGAATGAGAATGTTCTTGGTTCTAATTCTTCAATAGAGATTCCGCAATCTGGACAAGCGTATTTAGTGCTAAGTAGTTGGATATCTCCATTTATATCTATTTCAACTAAACCTTCTGTTAGATTAAGTGCGTTTTCAAGTGAATCTGTTAATCTTCTTTGAATGCCATCTTTAACAATTAATCTATCTACAACAATTGAGATTGTATGCTTAATGTTTTTATCTAGATTAATTTCTTCATCGAATGTATAATCGACTCCATCAATAATTAATCTTGCATAGCCCTTTTTCTTATAAGATTCTAATTCTTTTTTATATTCACCCTTCTTACCACGAGCAATAGGAGCAAGTATTCTAACCTTTGTGCCCTCAGGGTTATTCATAACTATATCTGCGATTTGATCTACGGTTTGATGTTTAATTTCTCTTCCACAATTTGGACAGTGTGGCACACCCATCTTTGCGAAAAGTAGTCTTAGGTGGTCATATATTTCTGTTACTGTACCAACGGTTGAACGTGGGTTTTTTGATGTTGTCTTTTGGTCAATTGAAATTGATGGAGATAAGCCTTCAATTAAATCTACATCTGGCTTATCCATTTGGCCCAAAAATTGTCTTGCGTATGAAGATAAACTTTCTATATATCTTCTTTGGCCTTCAGCGAATATGGTATCAAATGCAAGCGAAGACTTACCAGAACCAGAAAGTCCTGTTATAACAACAAGCTTATCTTTAGGAATATTCAAAGAAATATTCTTTAGATTATTTACTCTTGCACCTTTAATTCTAATTTCGTTTATCATTTAATATCCTTTATAAATTCTTTTAGCTTACTAATCTCATCTCTATAGTGAATAGCCATTTCAAAATCAAGATTAGCAGCAGCTAGCTTCATAGAAGATTTTAATCTATCTAATTCTTTTTGTATATCTTTTTTAGACATACTATCAATATCTCTTGCACTCTTTTTAGATATCTCAAGCGTGTTTTTAACATCTTTAATGATTGTCTTTGGTATGATGTTGTGTTCTTTATTATACGCCATTTGAAGCTCTCTTCTTCTTTGAGTTTCATCAATTGCTCTCTTCATTGAATCGGTCATCACATCTGCATACATTATAACTTTAGCTTCAGCATTTCTTGCAGCACGGCCAATTGTTTGGATAAGTGCTGTATCTGATCTTAAGAAGCCTTCTTTATCAGCATCGAGTATAGCAACTAAAGTAACTTCTGGCATATCTAAGCCTTCACGAAGTAAGTTAATACCAACAAGGACATCAAAATCTCCTCTTCTTAATCCGTTGACAAGTTCAACTCTCTCTAGCGTATCGACATCTGAGTGCATATATTTAACTTTGTAGTGATGTTCTTTTAGATAATCTGTTAAATCCTCTGCCATAACTTTTGTTAATGTAGTTATAAGAACTCTACCTTTCTTTTCAAGTTGCTCATTGATGTTTGTCATTAAATCATCAATTTGACCTTCAATCTTATGTATCTCAACGATTGGATCTAAAAGCCCCGTTGGACGAATTACTTGTTCAACCACTTGCCCAGCCTCTGCCATCTCTTGTGGCCCTGGAGTCGCGGATACACAAATCATTTGATGAACTCGTCTATCAAATTCTTCATACTTTAGTGGTCTATTATCATAAGCAGATGGTAATCTAAAACCAAAGTTTACAAGGTTAGTCTTTCTAGATAAATCCCCTCTATACATTGCGTGTATTTGAGGAAGTGTCATATGAGATTCATCAATTAATACTAAATAGTCATCCGGGAAGAAGTCCATTAATGTATAAGGAGCTTGTCCAACTTCTCTTCCATCAAAATATCTTGAATAGTTTTCAATACCAGAACAATATCCCATCTCTCTTATCATTTCAATATCGTATGATGTTCTTTCTTGTATTCTTTGAGCTTCGATGAATTTCTCTTCTTTCTTGAATGATTCAACTTGCTCTAGCATATCTGCGTGTATTCTTTCTAGTGCTTCTTCTCTCTTTTCTTTTTGAACAACATAATGAGATGCTGGGAATATATTTACGTGGCTAAGCTTAGTTAGAGTCTTGCCAGTTACTATTTCAAATTCTTTTATAGCTTCAACTTCATCCCCGAAAAACTCAACACGTATGCCCTTTTTGTCTTCTTGTACTGGATAAATTTCAACTATATCTCCATTAACTCTAAATGTAGCTCTTTCAAATGCCATATCATTTCTTACGTATTGAAGTTCTACTAATTGGTCAATTAAAGCATCTCTATCTAGTGTCATTCCTTCTCTTAAAGATATAGCCATCGAGAAATATTCAATAGGCGCACCAAGCCCATAGATACATGAAACTGAAGCAACTACAATAACATCTCTACCTTCGCATAAAGCTGATGTAGCTGAATTTCTCAATCTATCTATCTCGTCATTAATTGCTAAGTCCTTTTCAATGTATGTGTCTGATGATGGGATGTAAGCTTCTGGTTGATAATAATCGTAATAAGAAACAAAATACTCAACTCTATTGTTTGGGAAGAATTCCCTAAACTCATTACAAAGTTGAGCAGCTAAAGTTTTGTTATGCGCTATAACTAGAGTTGGACGATTTGCCTTTTGAATTATATTGGCCATAGTAAAAGTCTTACCAGAACCAGTAACGCCCTTTAAAACCTGAGTGCGTAAACCATCGTTTAAGCCCTCTACTAGTTTATCTATGGCTTGTGATTGATCACCACAAGGTTTGAATTTTGAAACTAAATCGAACATCTCTTTTTTTTATGCAAAGATTGCAGCTAGGATTCTAGATAGAATGAATGATGCAATAACACCAGATACAGTCAAGATAATCTTCATCTTGATTTGTCTTTGTTCTGCAGCGATTTGTCTTGAGAAATCATAGCCTGCTTGTTGCAATGTAATGCAATAATATTTATCCCCATGCTTTTCTGTCTCTATCATTTCGAAGTATCCTTCGTTAGCTAAAGACTTCATTGATGGTTCTAAATCTTCTTGTGAAAACTCCATTGAATATGGAATATCTTTTAACAAATCTAAATAGCTAACTAAACAAACTCCATCCTTTTTGATGGCTTTGTTGTATACAACCTTCATTAATGCCTTAGTCTTTTTAGTTAGCATGGATTACTCCTATAGTAATTTTACTAGTAACATTATACCACAAACGATAGCGCCGCCCAAACCGCCACCAAGTATACCCCATAGGAATGCTCCTAGATTGAATATAATCTTTGGCTTTTTTGTTAGAGGCGCAATTTCGTTTTCTGTTTTTGGTATTACGATAACTGAATTGCCTTGTTCGTCAGTCTTTATAACCTTCTCTTTAGATACCTTTGCTTTTTCTAGAACTTCATAATCGTTCTTGATTAAAAGTGCTTTATCTGTCAAGGCAAAACATACTTCGTCATCGTCTTTATATTTTTGATTTAAACATTGATTTAATCTAACTTCTTCAAAAACGTTCTTAACTTCATCAAGAGAAACATCTTTTTCGTCAAAGCATTTAGCAACTTCATCCCAAGAATATATTACATATTCCTTGCCAGAAATTACTTTGCTTAGACCCATTACTAATTTCGTTGCTCTTTCAGATAACATATTATTCTTCTACTCTAATTACGTTTTCTACTTTGATAATATTCTTTAAGCCAGAGATTTCTTCAATAGCTTTATTCATCGCATTTTCTGTTGTCTTTCTTGTAACGAAGATAATTGGGATAATGTCATCTTTCTTATCTTGTCTGATTTGAGATACAGAAATGTTATATTTCTTTAGAACTGTTGTAACGTCAGCTAAAACGCCTGGAGCATCATGAACAGTCATTCTTACATAGTATGCACTTTCGAAATCTGCAATGATATCATCCTTTGTCATTTCATTGAACATTTCGCCATATCTTGCGTGTTCAACTTGTCTTGCACAATAAATGATATCTGATACGATAGCACTACCTGTAGGAAGATCACCAGCACCTCTACCATAAATCATGATATCGCCAACAGCATCACCAACTACAAATACTGCATTGAATGAACCGCTAACTGAAGATAGTGGGTGTTCTTTTGGTAAGAATACTGGGTGAACTCTTGCTTCAATCTTGCCACCCTTTTGTTTAGCAATTGCAAGTAGTTTTACGATATATCCAAGATCTTTACCAATTGCGATATCTTCAGCAGTAATCTTTGTGATACCTTCTCTGAATACTAAATCTACTGGTAATCTCTTGTTGAATGCTAAAGAAGATAAGATAGATAGCTTATAGCTTGAATCGTATCCTTCAACGTCTGCAACTGGGTTAGCTTCAGCATAGCCTAGTGCTTGAGCATCTTTTAAAACGGCTGCATAGTCAGCATTTTCATTTGTCATTCTTGTTAGGATGTAGTTTGTTGTACCGTTAATAATAGCCTTGATTTCAAGGATGTTATTAGCTTGCATTGCAGTTGTCATTGTTCTGATGATTGGCATACCACCACCAGTTGTTGCTTCATAGTAAAGACCAGCGCCTGTCTTTTGTGCTGCTCTTTCTAGATCTGGCCAAGACTTAGCGAACATTTCCTTGTTTGATGTAACAATGCTCTTTCCAGCCTCAAGTGCCTTTGTTAAGAAAGTCTTTGCTGGCTCAAGTCCGCCCATACATTCAACTACGATATCTACATTTGGATTTTCACAAATTTCATCGATTGATTTTGCTAGTATATCTAAGCTTAATCCTAGTGCTGTTACTCTTTCTGGACGCAAATCTAATACAGCTGCGATTTCAACATCAACGCCATATTCTTCTTTGATTGCTTCTCTTCTATTCATTAAGATTTTGCAAGTTCCGCCACCTACAACACCTAGTCCTAATACTGCTACGCCTACTTTTTTCATTTTGTACCGTCCTTATTCTTTATTCATGTCGTAAATTAATTTTAATCCTTTTAGCGTTAAATATCTATCTATTTTATATATTTTTAAAGATTTATCTACGCCACATACAAGTTCACTTAAACCACCTGTAACCACTACCTTAGCATCTGGGAATCCAGAATCTTCTCTCATCTTGTCGATTAGATACTTAACAAGACCTGTCATACCATATACGATGCCTGATTGTAGATTTGACATCATTGTTCTACCAATTGATGATTCAGGCTTTTGAATTTCAACGTTTGTTAGTTTTGATGCGTTATTAACTAAGGCTTCAAGTGATGTCTTAATTCCTGGAGCAATTGAACCGCCTAAGAATTCGCCTTTATCTGAAATCATGTTAAATGTTGTAGCTGTACCAAAGTCTACGACTATACATGGCCCGCCGTATAACTTGTATGCTGCAACTGAATTAACGATTCTATCTGCGCCTAATTCGTGTGGATTTAAATACTTAATATTTAACCCTGTCTTAATTCCAGGTCCTACCATAATTGGAGTTTTGTGCATGTAATATTGACATGCGTGTTCAACTGTGTAGTTTAGAGTTGGTTGAACAGAAGACATGATAATACCATCAATATCTTTAAATCCAAGTCCCTTTGTCTTGAATAATGAATCCATTGAAATACCAAATTCATCGGCTGTTCTTGCAACCTTTACAGATAATCTCCAAGATTGAACAAGTTTGTCCTTGTCGTAAACTCCTAACTTAATATTAGTATTCCCTACATCAACTACTAAAAGCATATTACCTCTCTTTAAGCTTCGCTTGTGTTTGTATTTTCATTCACGCCATCTATAATTGTATCATTAATTGGCTCTTCGTTTAAGATGGCTTTTTTGTCTAACTTTTTATCTTCAACTAAATGAGCTTTCTTAATTGCAAATACAATAGGTGGTGTAATAATTGCAAATGTTATAAATTCGATTACAAAGTTCAATGAGAACCATGCAAGAATGTATTTAATATTTATAGCTGTTCCATTAGATAATTCTTTGTTGTTGAAGAACAATAATGTGAATGCACCTACAAACAATGTGTTTGTAATTGTACCGATTGCTGCTGATGTGAAATATACAGCTTGATCTGCAGCGATTCTCTTACCACCAGATACATTCTTCTTATCTAATAGCTTTTCTAGCCCTACTCTTACTAACCAAGCATCAATACCAATCATAGTTCTTGCTACAACACATACAAAGAAGTTTTGGAATACTGGAGCAAGTGGAGATGCTGCTTTAGTTGTGAACCAAGCAATGTAATTTACCATACCCATCATAAAAGACAAAATGACTGTTGTCTTGAAGTCTTCTACTTGTGCAATTACAAGTACTGGTAAGATCATAAGTGCTAAGGAAATTGTTCCGAATGTTATTGGCACGAAACAGAAAATAATAATAAGTGCCAACATTAGCGCAAGTAGCGCAATCTTTTTTGTGTAACTTTTTTTCATTTCAACCTCGCTTGAGTTCCTTGCGGATACCCATCTAATTGTGACTTTTAAATTTCGGTAATACAGCCCATGTGCCATTTACCAAAAATGAGTATATCATTAGATATAAAATTAAGCAACCATATTGAGTTACCCACCTAATGTACTGTACTATTTATACCATATCGGGTATATTTTGTAGTTTTAATAGGCATTTTATACCTTAACGGGTGTAAAACACTCTAAAACTATTGACTTTGCACCTTATCGGGTGTAAAATGATGCCATGAATAAGATTGCAGAATTTATAAAATCAGAAAGAAAGAAAGCTGGATTAACTCAACCTGAATTCGCATTAAGATCAGGTTTGGGGCTAAGATTTGTCCGCGAACTTGAACAAGGCAAAGAAACTGTCCGAATGGATAAAGTAAACATTGCCCTAGCCATGTTTGGAGCAACTGCTGTCCCAGGCGAATTAGAAAAAGGTGAATAATGGAAAATAGAGTTGCTTATGTTTATATTTGCGATATATTTGCCGGTGTTTTATCAGAAATTGATTCCGGTTATATGTTTGCATATGACAGCAATTATCTAAAATTAGATAATAAAAAGCCTGTATCATTAACTCTACCTCTTCAAGAAGCACCTTACATATCATCTACTCTATTTTCATTCTTTGATGGACTAATTCCAGAAGGATGGATGCTTGATGTAGTAATTAAAAATTGGAAACTAGATAGAAATGATAGATTCGGCGCACTTCTATTGTGCTGTGCCGATTGCGTTGGGAATGTAACAATTCGAGGTAACAAAGTATGAAATGTCTTTGCTGTGGAAAAGAAATCAAAAATCCAACACAAGTAGAATTAAATTCTTCTTGGCATCATGCTTGCGTTAAGAACTTTTTTGGAACAGACACGCTTCCTGAAATAGATTTATCTGAATATTCTTTAGACAGCATCGTAAACAACAATATCAAAAAAGGTTATACAATTACTGGTGTGCAAAAAAAATTGTCACTTCATTTATCTACATTGCCTACCCCAAGGTTAACAATAGTAGATTATCCTATTGGATATATATTAAAACCTCAAACAAAGGAATACGCTAACTTGCCTGAATATGAATATTTAACAATGCAAATGGCAAAAGTCGTAGGCATTAGCACAGTCCCTTTTGCTTTAATTAAATCAACAAATAACGAATTTGCCTATATCACAAAACGTGTAGATAGAGCGCAAAAAGACAAGCACGCTATTTTGAAATATGCAATGGAAGATTTTTGTCAATTAGCGGGACGATTAACTCAAGATAAATATAAAGGCTCATATGAAGCTTGCGGAAAAATCATTAAAGACTTTTCTGACAAACGCAACTTGGATTTAGTTGAGTTATATCTAAGAATTGTATTCTCTTTTGTCGTTGGCAATTCAGATATGCATTTAAAGAATTTTTCTTTAATTAATAAGGACGGCCAATATAAATTATCTCCAGCTTATGATATGTTGCCAGTGAACGTAATTTTACCAGAAGACAAAGAGCAAATGGCTCTTACCCTACACGCAAAGAAAAGCAACATAAAGAAGAAAGAATTTATTCTTTTTGCCGAAACAATTGGCATAAGCGAGCGTGTAGCAAACAATATTATTTTGTCTGTTATAAAAAAGAAAGATTTGCTTTTAGAATTATGCAAATCTTCCCAACTTAATGATAATCAAATTAAAGCATTTAGCGAATTAATAAATGCTAGATGCACTATTCTTCAATCTTAGGTTCTACCCTTTTCTTTTCAACTAAAAAATATGCTAATAGATTTAATGCTAAATCTAAAACAATTGCAGGTAATATTACTGCATATGAATAAGTCCAATAGAAATCTTGATATGCACCAATACATAAAACCCAGAAAACAAAGATAATTGGAAACGCAATATATCTCCAAATCTTATACCATAGTGGTTTTATTGATGTTTGTAGCCAATACTTTAGAAAATTCATATATAGATATAATAGCACATAATTGAGCGCACTACTCGTTTTCTTTTGACTTTTTATGTACGCACAAATATAATATGTGTTGAATTAAAATTTAAGGAGCATAAAATATGGCAGAACTTACAATGGATAAATTAGTAGCTTTATGTAAAGGACGTGGATTCGTATTTGCAGGAAGTGAAATTTATGGTGGTCTTGCAAACACTTGGGACTATGGCCCTCTAGGTGTTGAATTAAAGAACAACATTAAAAAAGCTTGGTGGAAAAAATTCGTTCAAGAAAACACTTTAAACACAGGTCTTGATTGTGCAATTTTAATGAACCCAGAAACATGGGTAGCATCAGGTCACGTTGGAGGCTTTTCAGATCCATTAATGGATTGTAAGCATTGTAAGGCTCGTCACAGAGCAGACAATCTTATCGAAGATTGGAACAAGAAGAAAGGAATTGAAATGAACATTGCTGGTTGGACAAACGAGCAAATGGAAAAATATGTTTTAGATAACAAGATTCCTTGCCCTACTTGCGGTACTTCAGATTTCACAGGCATCAGAAAGTTCAACTTAATGTTCAAAACTTTCCAAGGTGTAACCGAAGATACATCTACAACAATTTACCTTCGTCCAGAAACAGCTCAAGGTATTTTCGTTAACTTCCTAAATGTTCAAAGATCTACAAGAATGAAAGTTCCATTCGGTATTGGACAAATTGGTAAGTCATTCAGAAACGAAATCACTCCAGGTAACTTCATCTTTAGAGTTAGAGAATTCGAACAAATGGAACTTGAATTCTTCTGCAAGCCAGGAACAGATTTAGAATGGTTCAACTACTGGAAGACATTCTGTAAGGATTGGTTACTAGGTTTAGGTATCAAAGAAGACAAGTTAAGATTAAGAGATCATGATAAAGATGAATTATGCTTCTACTCTAAAGCTACAACAGACTTCGAGTTCAAATTCCCTATGGGATGGGGCGAACTTTGGGGCGTTGCTGATAGAACAGATTACGACTTAAATTGCCATATGAAGCAATCTGGTAAGAACATGGAATATATCGACCCAGTTACAAACGAAAGATATGTACCATATGTTATTGAACCATCTCTAGGTGTAGAAAGAATGGTACTTGCAATTCTTTGCAACGCTTACGAAGAAGAACAATTAGAGAACGATTCACGTGTAGTTATGCACTTCCATCCAGCTCTAGCTCCATATAAGGTAGCAGTTCTTCCATTAATGAAGAAAGACTTATCTGAAAAGGCTTCAGAAATCTATAGAAATCTTGCTAAGAAATTCTCTGCTAACTATGATGATGCAGGTTCTATCGGTAAGAGATATAGAAGACAAGATGAAATTGGTACTCCACTTTGCGTAACAATCGACTACGATACTCTACAAGATAATACTGTTACAGTTAGAGATAGAGATACAATGGAACAAATCCGTTTACCAATCGACCAATTAGAAGCATATATCGCAGCTAAGATCGAATACTAATTAGAATTAAATCAATAAAGTACACCTCATTATGAGGTGTATTTTTTTATAAACTAATATAACAAGCAGGACGAACGCCCTCATACGTTAAATATACAAAATAGCTCTCATAATCCACATTTCCGTCTTCCCCGACACATCTAGCACCTCTTGGATTATATCTACTTGGAGATCTTGTCCACCAAAAACATCCTGCATCGCAATATAGGCCTTGGGCTTTTGCATAGTCACTTCCAGAAGTCTGTCTTGCTCCATTATCTTGGAAATATGTTATTACGTCATAGCTCGACAACAAAAATACCTTATCATTTGTATTTGCGCATACGTATTGATTTACTGTCTCGTTTGTAGATTCTACACTATTGTCAACTTCTGCAGTAAGCACTATTGCTTTTTCAATATCACTGAATGCTGTGTTATAAAAATCGTTGTTAAGCCATTGTCTTATGCGAGACAATTTATAATTGTTTGAATATCCATATTCATCATCTCTAGCAATTTGGTTAGCATTGTTTAATTGATAGTAGTCTTGAGAATCCAACACTATATCAGAAAGAAGTAATGCCTTACCGCCCTCTTCTTCTAAGATAGTCCATTTTATTAACTCAAATTCAAACCAATATATTTCATTCTCGAAATATCCCATTGAATGTTGATAAGAAGAATCAGTTTGCCAAGTAAGTCCTGGTCTCTCTGAAATAAAATACACACCTCTATACACCTTACTGCCTAGAGGCAAATCAATATACCACATAAAAGAGGCTTCTTCTTCACGTTTGTAATACTTATAATCAGTCCATTGTTGTGGATTTGACTCTGTTGGCAACTCCCCCGCTAATAACGTAAGCTCTTCCGTTATTTGCGAATCCTCGATTAAAGTTTGAGGGTATAATCCAAAATAAATATCATTCTCAGATTTTGTATAGTAATCTGCGTTACGAATCTCTAGATATGTTGCGACGTATTTTACATCACTAGTTGCCACAACTACATTAGGAGCCCAACCTTTAAATATATAAGTATATCCGTTAGAAGGCTGTCTTTGTGGTGTGTTCTTTGTATATGCTGGAGTCTGCCCTTTATCAATGGTAATTGTTTCTAAAACTGTTCCATCATAATTGGCAAATATGATTTCAAATTGATCTACATCTTCTGTTATGGATTCTTTTGGTGGTTCCTCAACGATTGGAGTTGATGGAACTTCATTATTTTCTGTATCAAAAGAACATGCGACCATAAGTAGCATGTTTATAACAAGAACTATACCAACTAAAAAATAAAACCATTTCTTATTCATATTTAAAGCACAATGTCAGTTTACCCTTTTACTATTATATTGTCAATTCGCCCCATTTTAGATAAAGTCTACAAAAAAAAGAACACCGGAGAAATGAATCTCCGATGCCCTTTAAATAAGTATATAAGTAGAACTAACTATAAGGCTATTTTTTTAGACCAGTTGCTAATCTTACACATTCATATGCACCATCATAGTGACCTTGCTTTTTAAGCTCGTCAATTCTATCGCACATATGAGCAAGAATTTCTTTATCTTCAAGCAACTTATCAAACATTGCATTAATTGACTCTTCTGTTGGGCATTCTGGAGTTGAATCACCAATTTCTCTTCCGTTAATAGCACCATAAACTTCGTGTCCACCAATATGTCTCATAAATACCTTTGGAATTGGATAGTATGCAAGTTCAGATGGCTTTGTAACTAAGATATCTGAAACTGGCATTAGAAGGTTTGTAGAATATACTGCTTCAAATAGGTTTTCATTGTAGATAGCATAAATACCATTTACATCCCCTTCTTTAATATCCTTCGCAAAGTCTTTTAACTTGCCATATTCGTTGAAGAAGTTTTGAGTCTTCATATCACCAATATCTTGTTGTAGTTTTTCATAAACTGTCTTATGGTCACCAAAGTTAATAAATAATGTAACCTTTTTCTCGTTAACATATGGGATTAAGTGTTTAATCATAGCAAGATACATATCATAACCTGCACCAGCACCACCAACTGTCATTAAGATTCTTATTGGCTTGCCGTTCGCAAGTCTTGCTTTTCTACGCTTGTTATCGTTCTCTAAATCAACCAAAAGCTCATGGTCAATAAAACATCCGACCATCTTTAGATCCTTTTCAGGAATGCCATTTAATGGAGTCTTAGCAAAACCATTAAGTGTTTTGTATCCAAAATATGCAAATGGAGTTTGAACTGTATGCATAGCACCTTCAGACAAATGAAGTCCCATTGGCCAGTTATCTGGAATAGCATTTACAACATGTGTCATACCAGCATGAATAGCTGCTTGGCTTGGCCATACGTGTGTTGCAATATATGGTGTATCTTTTGGAATATTCTTAAAGATTGGAACAAGAAGTTCACTATTCTTTTGGTCCTTTGCGTTATATGTAATTTTCTTGAAACCTTCTGAATTTAGAGGCTCCCAAATTAGCTTGTTGAATAGCTTAGATTTTTGGCTAATTCTTGAAGCAAGTGAATACATGTCGTTTTGTTCACGAATCATTTTAGATCCAGTAGCATCAAAAGAAGCTAAATCTAACCAGTATGGTTTGAAGCCTAAAGCCTTTGCACAAGATGCCATAGCAATAGAGATTCTATAGTGGCCAAAACCCATTCTGATGTTACCAACGATAAGAGCTTTCTCATCAAATTTTGCTTGCTTTTCATCAAATACGATATTGTCTGCGCCAAGGAAATCTAAAGTATCAATTGCTTTAAATCCTAGCTTATAATCAGCATTTGAATCATCGCCATATTTCTTAATAAATTTTTGTTTAGACTTTTCTGCACTTGCGATGGTCTTTGCGTCCATCTTGTTGCCAAAAATTACACTGCTCTTATCTGCCATATTATTTTTCCTCCTTTTTAGCTACTTTCTTTGCAGGAGCTTTTTTAGCTGGAGCCTTCTTAGGCTTCTCTTCTTTTTTAGGTTCTTCAACCTTCTCTTCAATAGGAGCTACAATTACTTCATCTTGAGCTGGCTCTTCAACCTTTACTTCATTTTCAACTCCAACGATAGGAGCTTCTTCAGCCTTTGCTTCTTCAATAACTGGAACATCTTCTGTCTTTGCTTCATCAGAAACAGGAGCCTCTTCACCAATTGCTGCTAAGAAGTCTTTATCTGAATCTTTAGCGATAATCTTCATAATCTTCTTTTCTTTGTAGAAGAATAAGATTACTGCACCAAGCACACAGAATATAATTGCTACAATGCCTACCCAAGTCATACCAGTCTTTGTTGCTGTAATATCATTTGAACCAGCCTCTTGTGTTGCTCCGATGATAGCAAGTGATGTGAATAGAAGCATTGCTAGAGATTGACCAAACTTCATAGCAAATGTTCTAGCTGCGAAGAACATACCTTCCCTGTTTTCACCAGTTACTACACCTTCTGCTTCTGCGATATCAGCAACGATTGATTGTGGGATAATACCTAGTAGCGCCATTGGGAATGCTGCAATGATAACAATTAACACACCAAATACATAAGCAAGTGCACTTCCGCCAACAAATGGTAAGTTAGATAAAGCTGCAATTACATAAGCAACAGCTAAACCTAAGAAACCAGCAATAACTAACTTCTTCTTACCAAACTTCTTAACAAGTTTTGTAACGAATGGATAGAATGCTGCAGATAGAACTGTCATACCACCTAAGAAATACATTGTGAATGATTCAGGAAGAGCCATAGATACTCTAACGAAGAAAGGTAAACCAGTTTGGAACATAGTTAAACCAACCCAGTACATGATGTCTGATCCTACAAATACATCAAAATCTTTATTCTTAAATGTCGAAGCCAATGACTTAAACATATTTGCATTTGATGGTTCTGTCTCAACAAAATCTCTTTCATTTAATAAGAAAGTTGGAATCAACATCGCAACTGTAGCAATAGCTGCAAGTATCATAAACATGATTCTATAACTCCAATCGAAAGAAACACCCATACCTCTTAACACACCAGCAAATACGAAAGGTGTATAAGCAAGTAATGTACCAGCAAAGAATGTTAGAGAAATTGCTGTCGAGATTGCCATTCTATCTTCTTGAGTCTTACCGAACTCAGAGATTAAAGCATTGTATGGAGTACAATACATTGTCATAAACAAATAGAATAAAATTATAAATATAGAAATCCAAGCTACATTGATACCACTAATTCCTTGAACTGGAGCACAGAACAATAGAACAGTAACAATGGCAAGCGGAACTGCAGAATATTGCATAAATGGAATTCTTCTTCCCCTCTTATTCTTACTTCTATCTGAAAGTGATGCGATAAGTGGATCGGTTACAGCATCGAATATTCTTGATAAGGCTGTAATCAAACCTAGTATTGTTAAGAATCCACCAATAATTAATCCTGGTTGAATATATTGAGTAGCATCAGCTTCTGTTGGCAAATAGAATGTAACCAACCAAGCACCAATAATACCACTTAATGTTGACCAACCAAGTTGGCCTAAAGCGAATATCCAAATTTGCTTTTTAGATAATCTCTTTCCTACTGCATTTGTGTTTTCCATAATTAAACTCCTTATCCCTTTTAATTATTTACGTATGCTCTCTAGATAAATCTTAATTAATGTATCTACTTGCTCATATTTGTATTTAACGTCTTGTTTTAATACCTTTGAATTTGAAGCAAGCTTTTTAATTAATTCCAATAATGCGTGTGTAGTAGTTAAATAGAAAATCTCTATATTCTCTACTTCTTTAATAGAGCCATCTTTTAAACCTAATTCATATGAAGCTTTGAAATCTTCATAATAACCAACGATGGCCTTTTCATATTCATCTAACTCATATTGTTCAGTTGATATATATGAATCAAACTCTGCTAAGAATTTGTAATAATCTGGATTGTCTTTATAAATTTCTAAAAAGCTTAAATAGAAAGCTCTAATTTTTTCATAACCTAATTTATATTGAGATAAATGGAAATAGTTGTCTGACACTTCTTTTAGAATAGAAAACGCAATAGCAATAACGATATTCTGCTTTTTGGTGAAATATCTATACATTGTTGCTTCACCAACGCCAACCTCAAGCGCTAAGTCTTTAATAGTTACAGCCTCAATGCCCTTCTCAATAAACATTGCTTTTGCTTTATCTAATATGAAATTTAATTTAGCCTCTTTAATCCCCACAACTAATCCTCTTTAAGTGTTTAACTATCAAAATGATAGACCGACTATCATTTCTATTATAAGAAATATCCCGTGCTATGTCAACACGGGATTAATTTATGGAAAACAACTAAGTTACGATATTACGTCTTTTATATTTTCTAGAGCTCTTCTTAGAGTCTCTTTAGGACAGGCAATGTTTAATCGTATATAGCCAGAACCGCCTTGGCCAAATACGTAACCATCGTCCACCCATACTTTTGCTTTGAAGTTAATTAATTCTTTTAGTTCTCTATCTGTTAGGTTTAATCTTCTACAATCAACCCATAAAAGATATGTGCCTTCTGGTTCAATTAGAGATAGCTTAGGTATATTGTTATTTATATATTCTTTAACAAATAAATAATTAGACTTTAGATAAGCCTTTAATTCTTTCAACCACTCATCACCATTTTCGTATGCTGCTTGACAAGCAATAATACCCATGATGTTAGATTGAGAATATCCAATCTTATCCATCTCGAGTTTATACTTTCTTCTAATGCTATCGTTTGGGATGTAAATATTTGAGATGTGTAAGCCAGCTAAGTTGAATGTCTTAGTTGGCGCCGTACAGACTATAGAGTTTTGTTCGAACTCTTTTGAAATAGTTGAAAAAACAGTGTGTTTATGCCCCTCACATATAAAGTCTGAATGGATCTCATCAGATATTACAAACACGTTATGTTTTAAACAAATGTTACCTATCTTCTCTAGTTCTTCTCTAGTCCATACTCTGCCAACTGGATTGTGAGGATTGCAAAGAAGGAAAATCTTTACATCATTGTCCACAATCTTTTGCTCAAAATCTTTAAAATCAACTTCGTAATGACCATTCACATTTACAAGTTCAGATACAACAAGTTTTCTATTATTAACTTTAATTGTCTCTTCAAATGGATAGTATACTGGTTGGCAAATAAGTACAGCATCGTTTTCTTTTGTTAAAGCTCTTATTGTTGCTGCTATTGCAAATACAACGCCGCAAGCTAAAACTACCTTTGATGTGTCTATATCCCAATTGTGATGTTTTTTGAACCAACTATTTAGTGCATTGAAATATCTATCTGTTGGTTCAGAGTAGCCAAAGATCCCATGATTAGATTTTTTAACTAAAGCATCTTTAACTTCATCTAATGTTTGAAAGTCCATATCTGCTACCCATAGAGGGATTGCATCTTGAGGTCTTTTGCGTTGAATAGCGAAATCAAACTTCAATGAATTAGTATTATGTCTATCAATTATTTGATCAAAATTATACTTCATCTTTAAATGCCTGCTCTAAATCTTCTATAAGATCTTGTTCATTTTCGATTCCTACAGATATACGTAGGAATCTGTCGTTTATACCTTTTGCTTCCAATATTTCCTTTGGAACATCTGCGTGTGTTTGCTTTTTAGGGAATGTGATTAAACTCTCCACTCCTCCCAAGCTTTCTGCATACTGAAATACTTTTACATTTCTTAATATTTGAGATACGTATGCACTTTTTTTAACTTCAAATGATATCATGCCACCAAAACCAGTAGATTGCTTTTTAGATATCTCATAATCCTTATTGTCTTCAAAACCAACATAATATACCTTATTTACGTTAGGATTATTTCTTAACCATTGAGCTACAGCTTTTGCGTTTTGAGATATTCTATCCATTCTGATTGGTAGTGTTTTTATACCACGCTCAATTAGGAATGAATCAAATGGAGCTAAACACGCGCCTACTGTTTTGTATAGGTATGCAAGACGTTCATCTATAGCTTTATCCTTGACTACGACAAATCCTGCTAATGCATCGTTATGTCCGCCTAAGAACTTTGTGCCGCTATGTACAACTATGTCTGCACCTAGATCTAATGGTCTTTGGTAGTATGGTGTTAAGAATGTATTATCTACGAAGAATAATAAATCATTCTTTTTTGCTATATCAGAAATCGCTTGGATATCTGATACATGCATTAGTGGATTTGATGGCGTTTCAATATAGATAGCTTTTGTATTATCTTTAATCTTGCTCTTTACAAGCTCTAGATCTGATGTATCGATAAAGTCAAATTCGTATCCATATGATAAAGCATCGTTTGAGAATAATCTGATACTTCCGCCATACAAATCGTCTGATGCTATGATGTGTGCAGGTGGCTTTATTAATTTGATTGCTGTAGATATAGCTGCCATCCCGCTTGAAAAAGCATATGCCTTCTCTCCGTTTTCTAGTCTTGCCACCAAGTTCTCCAAATGAGATCTTGTTGGATTTGCTAATCTTGAGTAACTATATTGTGAAGTGTCCTCTACCCCTTCGTGTACGAATGTGGATGTTTGGTAGATTGGTGTAGTCAAACACCCATATTCGTTTCTTTTATCTATTGAGTGTAAACAGAGAGTCTCTATGTTCATACTTTCTCCTATTTGTTGATTGATTCAAATACTTCAGCTGTCTTTGTCTTGTAATCTTGGAATTGTTCTTCTGTTGAATATCCATAGAATAACATGATCTCTAAGCTCTTAATGATTGGAGCTGCATTTTCTCCGTCCTTATTGTTCTTGTTGTAAGAGAAGAAGAATGGTACTTGTAGTCTATTAACAGAGATTGTTTGTTCGTTAGCTGTGTATGTGATCTTCTTTGGTGTAGCTTCTAAGTCATTTAGAGTTACGATGTTTGTTAAGTAGTTAGTAATGATGTTTGCATATAGTGGTGTTAATGTCTTGTTGTTTTCACGGATGTGAGCATCAGCATAACGGTTAACACTTGTGCTTGTTGTCCAATACTTCTTAGCATATCCACCATCAAGCTTTGTATCGAATGTGTATACAGTAACATTGTGTTCAACAGCATAATCATTTACGATATCAATAATAGCTTGAGTATTTCCGCACCATGAACCAGCAAATAAGATAATGTAGTCGCCGTCTTGTTGTAATAACCAGTTGAATTGTCTGTAGTTTAGAACTTCATAGTTGATTTGCTTATCTTGAGCGAAGATTTCTCTGCCTGACTTTTCGTTGTATGCTTGTCTGATGTAGTCTGCATCTGAGTATGTAGATAATTGAACATTGTTGTTTTTAATGTAATCAAATACTCTTTGTAATCTAGCCTTATATTCGTCTGTGATGTAGTTCTTAGATGTAATGAACTTACCGTTAGCGTCTTTAGCAAATGTACCATCTTCATTCTTTTGGTATGTTGTTGTGTAAACGCCTTGATCATCTCTATCTACCATTTCTTCAAAGCCTGTAACGATAGGATATTTCTTTCCTTCTTCAGCTTGTGCAGAAACAACTGTCTTTGTAGATAAATCGTATGCACTTCTTGTTGTGTTGTCTTTGTTGTATAGGAATAAGAATGGAACTTGTACCTTAGCAACATTTACATCTACGCCATCAGCATTTGTGTATGTTAAAGAGCTAGCTGAACCTTCTTTGTATTCTACCCAGTCATTTAGGTTTGTTAAGTATCTAGATACTAATTCACCATATAAGTGGTTGTATTCTTGTCCTGCATTCTTTGTTGTACCAGCAGCTGGATTTGGAACTCTAACGTGTGTTGATGATGATTCTCCATCTAGGAAGAAGTCAAAATTGTAGATCTTAGTAATTCCGTATTGATGAGCGAACTCATTGATGTATGTTGCGGCAGCACGTGTGTTGTGGCACCATGATCCACCTAGAAGAATTAAGTAGTTACCTTCTTTTTGTAATAGATAAATAAGTTCTTCATATGTTACGGCATCAAATACGATGTCCTTGTTTTCAAATGTGTCTACACCATTTTGGCGAGATGTATCGGCATTTGACTTTGCGTTGTAGTCATTGTAGAAGAATTCTTGCTCTGTTGTTGCCACAAAATTGTCTTCTTCAACTTTATCTTGGCAACCAACAAATGTGATAACATTTAGAGCGATTACAAGTACGATGACTAATAATAAAAGTGATGTAATCTTTGTTGTTGTTTTCATTGTATATATCTCCTTATAAATTTATTTTCTTAGCAAATTTCTGGTTCTTCAGCAGCTCCACCTTGAGATCCTGAATCGTTAGATGTTGCTCCTGAGTTATATTTAGATTCTAAAGATGTGAATGTTGCGTAATTAGAAATTAATGAATAATCCTTATTTGCAAAATATGCATCGATAGTTTCTCTTATTGTTTTTACTTCGGCTTTGATTTCTTCTTCACTAGCACCTGCTAAGTATTTGTTGTTTACATCTCTGATGGCTGCTTCTAAATATGCTGCCTTTGCTTTTTGAAGATTCTCTTCGCCTACATTTTTGTTTACTACTTTGAATGTTGTTGATGCGCCAAATGTACTTTCAAATTGATCAAATTTATATTGTGCATCATCAATCTTTTCTTTACTCTTTTCGCTATATCCAACTACTCCTATATTTTCAATAGCTTGCTTTGCATTGTTGTATGTGATGGTAGAAGTTGTAATAACTAGGATCAATGCTACAAATGCAATTGCTGCAACGATTATGAAATATAATTTACCTTTAGATAGCTTCTCCATCTACGATACCTCCTTGTTCTTTGTCTTTCTTTTGTTCATTAAATATTTGTGTGTCTAATAAGCCTGATTGGCTTGCTACTACTGTTGCTGATACAGATGCTGTTGTTACGTTGTCTAGTGTTCTTACCATGTCTGAGATTGTGTTGATTGGCATTAACAAGATAACTGCAGCTACTGGCAAATCTAATATTCCAAATAATCCGATTGCTGATACTACCGCGATTCCTGGAACTCCTGCACTACCTAGTGACATTACAAGAGCTAGAACAGCAAGTACGATATAGTTACCAACTCCCCATTGTGCTCCAGTTGCATTCACAAAGAATATTGCAAGTAGAACTGGCCATACACTTGTGCACCCTGGCATTCCGATTGTTGCGCCTAGTGGAGCTGTGAAGTTTGCTACTTCTGAATCGACACCAACATTTCTTGTTAGATCGTTTATAGTTACAGGTAATGTACCTACGCTTGATTGTGTTGTGAAAGCTGTAGCTTGAGCTCTTGATGTCTTCTTAAAGAACTTAATTGGGTTGACCTTAGCTACGAACTTTAAGATAAGTGCATGATATCCATATGTATGAATAGCGCATACTACATAGATTGCTACAACTAACAATAACAATTGAACGATTGCGTCTTTGTTTGTGAAAATCTTGCTTGCAGATCCAGCGATTAAGCTCAATACTGCAAATGGTGTTAAGTCGATTACGAAGCTCAAAATCTTGTATAGGATTTCTTTTAGAGATTCAACGAACTTCTTGAATACTCCAATCTTCTCTTCGCCCTTCTCCTTTGCTACAGCAATATATGCGATTGCTATAGCTACACCAGTGATGATGATTGATACGACATTGTTAGAACCTAAATCGCTAACTATGTTGCTTGGGAATAAACCTAGAATTACTTTATCGAATGATTTTGTTAGGCCTTGGTATGCGCCAATTGTGCTTGATGATACGTTAGATATTTCACTAAAGATAGCGCCAGCATTCTTTCCTAGTCCTGTAACAGTTCCGAATATGATACTCAAAATGATTGCTACAAAAGCAGATAGTAATAACCAGAATACAGATCTAATACCAATCTTCTTCATTCTGCTACCATCTTTTAGTTGGATGAAACTTGAGATGATAGATACTAAGATAACTGGAGCAACTAATGCAGTAATAATGTTTACATATATATCTCCAATTAAATCTACCCATGTTAAGTACTTGTTATCTTCAGATGCAAATACTATACCTACAATTACGCCTAGCACTAAGCTTATCAATATTACAAATGTCCAATTGATCTTATTAGATAAGTAATAAAGTAAGCCAAATAGCAAGAAGACTACTGCTAATGCTAAAAGTGCTATCCAATCAAAACTTAATAATAATTCCATAAATCTATTTCTCCAAAAAAGGTCCTGCACTCTTCATGCAGGACCGTTGTTATTTTTCTTGTCTTATTTTTGTGCAACAAACGCCCTGCTACCTTAAGTAACTACACATGCCTCCCATCATACACATTTCGATTCTTGCGATTGTTTTCATTTGCTTCTCCTATTTGCCTACTATGTTAGTAGGTTTATCGTGAATGATTATACCTCAGGCAAAATGGCTTGTCAATTAGTTTTCAAAGAATTTTTCGAAAAAATTTAATTGCTAAATAGTGCTTTATATAATACGTGCACGGAAAAATAATAAATAATTGCCAACCTGTAATGGCTTTTAAGATTCTATTCCCTTATTCTTTTCGATATAGATCTTTGCATATATAAGGACGGCGCTAAGTAATAGATAGATGGCACTAATCCAAATTAACTTATAATTTCCTATTATCCAATCGTCCATTACAAGATTAATTATTGGGAAATATATTACTCCAATGTCTGACGCAGATAAGCCAAAACTACCCAACTCCATAAATGTAAAGAGTGGAACTAGTATTAACGAAATCGAAATAATGCTTGTGATTAATTTGTTCTTAATAACAGAATTCATCCCAATACCAAAAGATAGAATAAACATAGATACTATTAATGCAAAGATTTCTTTTAATACGTAAATGCTATAAACTGGGACTGCTAATGCGTTGCCGTTATTATATTGAATTGTCATAATCTTATGAGAACCTATCCCAAGGAAGTTACCTACAATCGCAAACAACAACCATAATGCAAATAGCGAAACATACTGAACTACTATTTCAGAGATTGCTATATCTTTTGCAGAGTTTCCTAATATCATTAAATTTTTATATTTACCCTTCTTGTTGGTATATGCTAATGGGAATAACCCTGCAAATGCAAATAGCATCATTGTGCTTAAAAACGCCCAAATCATAATTCTTGATGCTGGATTAAATTCCTTATAATACGATTCGAAGCTGCTATCTAAATCGTAATAGTATTGCGGATAAGTATCTGTGGCTACATAATACTCATACTCAGCTATTGCGCTTTTATCATAATATCTTGATTCTTGTTCATTATACCAACTAAAGCCTTCATAGTTCTGATGCGATTCCTGTTCCATTATATCTTTATATGTTGATTTAGTATCTTCTTTTAAAAGCTCAATCCATTCATCATCTGTACTTTGATAGCTCGATGTGCTACCCAAGCCCCATGATGTTAACAATGCAAGTATTATTGCGATGGATAATATTAAACAAACTCTCATAATCAATTGTTTGTTGTTAAATATAACATCAAATTGGAACTTAATTAATTTCTTTGTCATATATTCTTTTTCCTAAAATATGCCAATCCGCCAAAATACAAAGCTACTGTAATAAGGCTATGATATACAATCATGATTATACTATCCGTGGTTATACCAACTTGGTTTGCATCGACACCTACTATTGGCAATTTAACTAATGGATCAGAATAATTATATTCCGATTCATTAAATATACTTGGAGATACCATTAACCCAACTACTATTGCGGTTGCGATAATTAATCCAAAGTATATGCAAGTTAGAGAAACGTTTTTCGTCCTAATTCCAACTAATGTAACAACGTTTACAAATAGTAGAGATAAAATATATCTACCTAAACATGCCCAGCAATAAATCCCTATTGTAGACACTTCCCTATATCCGTTTTGGATTAATAGGATGGAATCATCCTTACACATCATTCCACCAACTAAACCGATTTCAAAAGCAATGAAATTAATTACGCTTACAAGGATAAATGATTCCAAATAGAAGTAGTTATATATCTTATTCCTAGTTAGAGATGTAGCAATTATATTTTTAATCGGGCCACCAAGTTCTAAAACAAACAACATAAGTGGGATAACAACGGCTAAAATGTAAATTACATAAGATAGCCACTTAAAAGAATAGAACATAAATGCACTCCCTTCATGCCCTTCACGATTATTTATAGTGGCTGTTGTTGAGCCTCCTATGTTGTAATATTCACTCTCAACAGTATTAGTGTCTACAAAATATGAATAATAGTCTATCTTATCTTGCATTACTGCACGAAACGCATCTCTTTTTTCAACCTCAAGCATATCTATTTCGAATTGTATTATGTCCTTATATGATTGAATGATTACTTCTTTGTCTCTAGTATCTATACTTTCTTTATCTACAGTAGCAAATAGAGATAGAATTACTATCGTTATAACAAAAAATGCTATTATGCCTATCAATAAATTATGACGCTTTGTTGTATAGTTTATTACGCTAAGGAAACCTTGCATTATTGAGCATCTCCAGATGATGATACAACTTTGAAAAATTCTTCACTTAGATTAATCTTTTTAATATCTTCACAATGGTAAACTATTTGACCATTATTGATGATATATGCACTTGTACAGATAGATTCTAGTTCTTTAATGCCATGCCCTGAGATTAATATAATATTCCCAGCCTCTGCATAAGCCTTTATAATATCTTCAAACAATTTAATGCTAATTGGATCAATACCATTAAATGGTTCATCCAAAATTAAAATCTTTGGCTTACCCATTAAAGCATATGCAAAATATAGACGTTGTTTCATTCCTAAAGAAAGATTTTTGTATAACACTTTTTTATGAGGAGTAAGTCCTACTACATTTATAGCATTATATACATCATCTTTTTTTAAACTTGGATAGAATTGAGAAAGTGCAATTAGGTTCTTCTCTACCGTTAAATTATCATAAAAAGATGGGCCTTCTATCATAAATCCTATATCTTGATTTGTTTTTTTGACATTGCCATCTAATAAGATTTCTCCAGAGTCCGGATTTACTAATCCTGCCATTATTTTAATAAGCGTACTTTTACCTGCTCCATTTGGGCCTAAAAGTGCGCAGATTTCATGAGGCTTAAGTTCTAAAGAAACCTCATTTAAGACTTGTTTATATTTAAATGATTTGCATATATTTTTAATTTCTAACATATCACCATTTCAAAGTTTATGTCAAAGCAGCAGTAACCTGGAATGCATAATTCAATCTTATATGATGGAATTTAAACACATTAGGAGATTCTTGAATTTCATAAATAATAACTATACAAACTATATCGCCTATAACAAAATTACGTGCTTCTGAATAAGAATTAACCTCGCTCAAATTATAATGAGACCAAGCTGACCAATTTTCGCCGTTACTATGTCTCTTTCTAATAAGCACCTGACCTTTGCCAACCTTATCATTGCAACCAATTACACAAAGTTCAGATGTTAGGTTTTTTAGTTTCTTTCCATCGCTATACAATTTATATCTACCACTTGTTGGAATTAAATTCGTATAAGTTAATTCAACATCCCCGTGTGTTTGTTGTAAGAGATTAGGTTGCTCTGCAATACTAAGACTTGGATAATGTGTTAAGACTTGAGAATCGAATTGATCGTTGCCTCTTATTTCAACTTCTACATTGTTATAAACAACGTTTCCACTTCCAGAGCAATAATGAATATTCGTATCTCTTATTGAATAATCTTCATTACAATCACAAGCACCCGTTTGCGCCCATCTTAATATTGGTCGATTGTCTGAGCCGATAGTTTCTGCTTCTGCAGTATTTTGTGGTATTAAAAATAAAGAAAATACCATCAAAACAATAATTAATAAATTAATTGAAAATAATTTTTTGCTAGTAGACATTTTTAGTCCTCCTTCTTGTTAATATTTTTTGTCTACAATTCTATTATAATCTCAAATTTTGCCAAGTCAATGCAGATTTTTGCCAAGCCATCAAATATAGGATAAAAAAAGATGACACTCGGCCATCTTTTAAAAATCCTATTAATAAATTTATATTAATCCATTGAAATTGCGCTTACTGGGCAATTAGATAATGCGTCCTCTACATTATCTATCATAGCATCTGTTGGTTGAGCTATAACGATTGCGTGATCTTCGCCATTCTCTTCTATCATCTTAAATACCTTTGGTTCACACATTACGCATGAGCCACATCCTATACATGTATCAATATCAATAACTACTTTCATAATGTCTCCTAATTCTTCTCTGTGTTATCTTTTGTTAATTCTGCATTGATAAGCCTCATCTTATCAACATCTACTTTTACGACTTCCCTATCGTAAGTTACAAAGCCATTGATCTCTTCTTCTACGTCTGTTAATTGTGTAAATATACATGCGCATAAGCCTTGATTTTTAGCTTTGAATATTTGCTTTTTATATAACTTCTCTATTGCTCTATTTAGAGCATCTTTTGACTTAAATACTAAGTATCCAAATTGTTTTTCGCTATATGTATGGTCTTTTACAGCATATGAATAGCCTCCAAACTCAGTTAGAGCTACTGCCTTTTTAGTCTTTGGCATCTTAAATGGAAGGATATATTTATGGATACTAATTAAATTATTGCCTTGGTTATACCAACCACTTGTAGCATCTATAACTCTAGTATTATCTAATGCTGTTAGGTGTCTTAGCATAAGTTCACTGTCAAATTGACCCCATGCTTCATTAAATATTCCCCATAGACAAATTGATGGCACGTTATATAATTGAGCTACCATTCTGCCTAAATCGGCTTTAAATTCTATTCTAGATACATCGTCTCTGCCAAATTTTTCATATTGATTATCTTTAATATCTAAATTTAACAATGGAGCGATGATGTGAAGCCAAGTGTTGAATGCACCACCACCGTTTATCATATCTTGCCATACAATGATTCCTAATCTATCGCAATGGTAATACCAACGCATTGGTTCAATTTTAATATGCTTTCTTAAACAGTTCAAACCTAGTGCTTTTGCAAGTTCAATATCATAAATCATTGCTTCATCTGATGGAGGTGTTAATCCACCATCTGGGAAGTAACCTTGATCAAGCGCTCCTGTTAAGAAATATTCTCTATTGTTTAGATAGAACTTATTATCCTTTAATTCAAACTTTCTCATTCCAAAATAAGATTCAACTTCATCAGTACCACACGAAATCTTAATATCATATAAGTTTGGATTTTCTGGTGCCCATAATCTTGGGTTTTTGATTCTTATTCTAAATTGAGATAATTCGCTCTCAGCTGATGCTATCTTCTTTCCTTGTAAAAATACATCGGCTGTATATTTTTCTACTTCATCTGGATTATTAACAGCTACATATAAATCAATAAAGTCACCATCGATATCTGGTTTAATCTTTATCTTTTCAATGTATGTTTGAGGAACGTTCTCTAACCATACGCTTTGCCAAATACCTGATGTAGGTGTATACCAAATACCACCATGGCTAAGTTTTTGCTTACCACGTTGTTGAGTGCATGTATCTGTTGGGTCTTGAACTAAAACGATTAATTCATTATCTCCAACTTCTTTTAGCGCATCTTTGATATTAATTGTGAAATTAAAATATCCGCCCTTATGCTCTGCTACCTTTATACCATTTAGATAAACAAAGCATTTATAATCTACAGCATCAAAATGTAGAAGCGGAATCATATTCTTTGCTTTATGTTTGAATAATAATCTATAAACTAAAGTCTGATTTTCTTTGAATTCTCTTTGTACTTGAGATAAAGCACTCTCTATTGCAAATGGAACTAAAATCTTTCCTTCGAATTTAAATTGTTGAGGCTTATCGATTAGTTCATTTACCACACAATAATCCCATAGCCCGTTTAGGTTTTTCCACTCACTTCTCTTTAGTTGTGGTCTTGGGTATTCGTTATGTGGTATTTGTCCTACATCGAATCTTGTCTTTAAAGCCATATTACCTTCTTATTTATTTATGCTTTATTGTCTTAAATAGTCCTTTAATTAATTTTCCAAAGCCCTTCATTCTATGCTTATTTGCCCAAAGTAGCATTCCATCCATAACATCTTCAGCTAAAAGACCTTGTGTTACGCCATTTAGACCACGAAGAGGCATTTCAATCATACCTTGCTTGATCATAAGCATTGTTGTGAAGTCGGCATTCTTTACTTGAGATGCAATAACCTTTGGAGCAACAGCCATAATAATTTTACCAATTAAGCAGCATTGTAAATCTCCAATTGTTGCATTTCTATCAAAGTTTCCTCTCTTTGTTGGAACATTCTCTTCAATCTCACCTTTGTATAGGCGTTTAAATGCATCTTGAGAGATTGATGTTAATTCTGCAATTGAATAATATTCTGGGCATTCTTCAAGATAGTTTTCAACTTCTACATCTTTATCGAAATTCTTAACATCGATATCAAGTGTTAATCTAATATCTCTTGATGATGCACCAACTAGGATTTGATATTTACCATTAAATGCTGTCCAATCGTTAATCTTTGTGTTATAGAAAGCAAAGCTACGCTTATCTAATTCGATTGTAATTTCCTTTTCTTCGCCAGCCTTTAAAAATACCTTCTCAAATCCCTTTAATTCTTTTTCTGCTCTAAATACCTTTGGAGCTAAATCTTTTACATATAATTGAGCAACTTCTGCCCCATCTACCTTTCCAACGTTCTTAACCTTGAACGAAATCTTTAAACCATCTGCCTTGATGTCTGAATATTCGAATTGTGTATAAGATAGACCATAACCAAATGGGAATAGAACATCCTTTTTAGCACTATCGTAATATCTATATCCAACATAGATACTTTCTCTATATTCAACGCACTTTGGTCCCATTGGGAATAATTCAGCATTTATATTATCTTCAAGTTTAATTGGATATGTTTCAGCAAGCTTACCTGATGGATTAACCTTACCTGAGATAATATCTAAGATAGCCTCGCCACCTGCTTCGCCTGGTAGGTATGCATTAATTAAAGTTTTAACTTCGTTAATCCAAGGCATCTCAATAGGAGATCCGCCAAGTAATACAAATATAGCATTCTTATTTACAGCAGCAACAGTTCTAATTAAATCTTCTTGTGCTGATGGTAAAGATAAATGAGATCTATCCATACCTTCTGTTTCATAATCGTCAGTTAATCCAACAAATACGATAACTTGCTTATCTGTATTTGCTGCAGCTGCAGCTTCTTCAAATACAGCCTTATTATATCCATCCCCTTGAACTAAATATCCTGGGTGGAATTCATAATTAATATTCTCTTGCTTTAGTGCATCGATAAATGTAACAAGCTTGTATGGATTGATTCTTGAAGAACCAGCACCTTGATATCTAAATGTATTTGCAAGTTCACCAATAACTACAACATCCTCTGTCTTTGCTAGTGGTAGAACAGATGCATCATTCTTTAGAAGTACGATACTTTCTTGAGCTGCGTATCTTGCAATATCGTGTGCCTTTTCATAATCTGCCTTGTAATCTTTAACAAGGTTTTTATCACACTTCTCTACAAGCTCTAGAACGCGCATTACGACCTTATCTAATTCTTCCATAGATAATTCGCCAGCATTTATAGCTTTAACGATTTCCTTGTCAGTTCTACCGCCACAAGCAGGCATCTCTAAATCAAGGCCAGCACGTATACCTTGTACTCTATCGTTTACAGCGTTCCAATCTGAAACAACAAGTCCTTTATATCCCCATTCTGTACGAAGGATGTCTGTTAATAATTTCTTGTTGTCTGAAGAATAAACACCATTTACTCTGTTGTATGAACACATAATTGTCCATGGTTGAGCTTTAACAGCCTCTTCAAATGGAGCTAAATATATTTCTCTTAACGCTCTTTCATCAATAACAGCGCTAATTGTCATTCTTAATTTTTCTTGGTTGTTAGCAGCAAAGTGCTTTAGTGATGTACCAACATTTTCTTTTTGACAAGATTCAATATATGCTCTTGCCATCTTTCCAGCAAGGAATGGGTCTTCTGAGAAATATTCAAAATTTCTTCCGCAAAGTGGACTTCTTTTAATGTTAGTTCCTGGCCCTAAGATTACAGATACTTCTTGATCTTTGCATTCATAAGCTATTTGCTTAGCAATTTCCTTAGCAACATTAGGATTCCAAGAAGCTGCCATATTTACAGCTGGTGGGAATGATGTTGCTGGGAAAGATCTTTTAACTCCAACATCTGTATCTGATTCGTCTTCTTTTCTTAATCCGTGAGGTCCATCTGAAACTCGTGCTGATGGAATAGATAATCTCTCTATAGGTTTAGTAGTCCAAAAGTCTAACCCCGAACACAATGAGGCTTTCTCTTCAAGCGTCATACTTGAGATAAGTTCCTTTAAGTTCATAATAATTCTCCTTACTATTTTTGAATGATAGTCTTAACCTTCATCAAACGTACAGTATTTGATCTTTCTGCTTCATCAAGTTTCATTGTAATATCCCCAATTGCTTCTTCAGTTTGAGGAATCATTACGTATTCTAGCGCGTTAACTCTACGTCTATTCTTTTCAATTTCAATGGCAAGCATGTTACAAGTCTTTTCAACCTCAGCAAGCTCAACCATTTTTACTAATAATTCTGAAATTGTTGCAATTGAAGAATCTAATTCAGCAGTAACTGACGCAAATGAATAAGGATATTTCTCTGTTGAATCGCTCTCTTCAACTGTAATTTTTGGCACTTGTACAGCCATAACATTTGCTGTATCTAATTTTAGAGAAACTTGAGTACCAGGCATTGCAACTGCTTCTTGAATTGCAGCTTCATCAGATACAGACTTTGCTAGCAAGAACTTAGTTAAAGCATTTGCTAAATCTACCTCTATATCTTCTCTTAGTCTCTTATCTTCCTTTGCATATCCTACAAAACGTCTAATCATTTCATCAGACTTATCTTTTAATAGTTTATGTCCACGTGAAGCCATCTTTAAACGTTCTTTTAAACGTTTAAGTTCCATACGTGTAGGATTTACTCTTAATTTCTCTGCCATATTCTACCTTTATTTCTTGATTGGATCGAAGTACTTTTCTAGGTATACATCCTTGATACGCTTCATTTCTGATCTTGGAAGAATTGTTAATAACTTCCAACCAATATCTAGAGTTTCTTCGATACTTCTATTTTCATTGAAACCTTGGTCAATATATATCTTTTCGAATTCATCAGCAAATTTAGCATATAGCTTATCTACATCTGTTAATGCAGAATCACCTAAAATTGCAGATAATTCTTTTGCTTCTTTACCTGTTGCGTATGCAGCAAATAATTGGTTCATTTGGTTAGAGTGGTCTGCTCTAGTCTTTCCTTCACCGATACCCTTTGCCTTTAGACGAGATAGTGATGGTAAAACGTCGATTGGAGGATTGTATCCTTTCTTGTATAATTCACGAGATAGGATAATTTGTCCTTCTGTAATGTATCCAGTTAAGTCTGGGATTGGGTGAGTTTTATCATCTTCTGGCATTGTTAGAATTGGAATTTGAGTAATAGAACCTTTGCATCCCTTAATTCTTCCTGCTCTTTCATACATAGTAGCAAGGTCAGTATATAAATAACCTGGGTAACCACGTCTTCCTGGAACTTCCTTTCTTGCAGCAGATACTTCACGAAGAGCTTCGCAGTAGTTTGTAATATCTGTCATAATTACAAGAACGTGCATTCCCTTTTCAAATGCTAAATATTCAGCTGTAGTTAGGGCCATCTTTGGTGTAGCTAATCTCTCAACTGCTGGGTCGTTTGCTAAGTTAATAAACATAACGCTTCTTTCAATAGCGCCTGTCTTTCTGAAGTCTTGCATAAAGAATTCAGCTTCTTCGTATGTAATACCTAAAGCAGCAAATACAACGGCGAACTTTTCATCTTGTCCTAAAACTTTAGCTTGTCTTGCGATTTGCGCAGCAAGTTCAGCGTGTGGAAGACCAGAAGCACTAAATACTGGTAGCTTTTGTCCTCTAACTAGTGTGTTTAGACCATCAATTGCAGATACACCTGTTTGAATGAATTCATCTGGGTAATCTCTTGCAGCTGGGTTAATTGGTTGACCGTTAATATCCATTCTCTTCTCTGGAATAATTGGAGCTCCACCATCTTTTGGATTTCCAAGTCCATCGAATACTCTTCCTAACATATCTTCAGATAATGATACTGTTAAGCTTCTGCCTAAGAATCTTGCTTTTGATGTAGACATTTGAATACCTTGAGCGTTTTCAAATAATTGCACCATAGCCTTATCGCCATTAACTTCTAGTACCTTACCTTTTCTAATTGAGCCATCTTCACCTGCGATTTCTACAAGTTCGTCATATGTTACGCCCTCTACGCCATCAACTAGCATAAGTGGTCCAACGATTTCTCTAATAGTCTTATATTCTTTTAACATATAAATCTCCTTACTCGTCCTTGTATGTATCGGCAAGTTGTTGCTTCATTTCTTTTTCGATTTGAGCATACTTTGCATCAACTTCTGCTTCTACAACATATTTTGCTCTACCAATTGCTTCTTTAGCCTTAATTGAAATAACGTCATTTAGATCTGCGTCATTTTCAAGTGCTTGTAAGCTTTCATGGTGACATGTCAAAATAAGTTGTAACATCTTATATTGCTTGTGCATACTTGCGTATGTATCTACATCATCAAAAGCATCTTGTTGTAGATAGTCTTCTCTTAAAGACTTAGCTGTTTCCATTAATACTCTATCCTTATCTGATAGCGCATCAATACCAACTAATCTTACGATTTCATTTAGAGATGCTTCTTCTTGCAAAATAGCCATAGCTTCTGTTCTTAGAGTTGACCATTCTGTATTGATGTTGTCTTTATACCAATCTTCTAATTTATCTAGATATAATGAATAACTTTGAATCCAGTCGATTGATGGGAAGTGTCTCTTATATGCTAAAGATGCACTTAATCCCCAGAATACCTTAACGATTCTAAGTGTAGCTTGTGTAACTGGCTCAGATAAGTCGCCTCCTGGAGGTGATACAGCTGAAATAGCTGTAACTGAACCTGTTCTTTCATCAGAACCAAGTGTCTTTACGATACCTGCTCTTTCATAATATCCTGCCAATCTTGAAGATAGGTAAGCTGGATAACCTTCTTCGCCTGGCATTTCTTCCAAACGTCCTGACATTTCTCTTAGAGCTTCAGCCCATCTTGAAGATGAGTCAGCCATAATAGCAACGTTATATCCCATATCTCTAAAGTATTCGGCAATCGTGATACCTGTATACATAGAAGCTTCTCTTGCAGCAACTGGCATATCTGATGTATTTGCGATAAGAACTGTTCTCTTCATTAATGGTTCCCCTGTTTTTGGGTCGATTAATTCTGGGAATTCGTTCAAAACGTCTGTCATTTCGTTTCCACGTTCACCACAACCTACATATACGATGATGTCTGCATCTGACCATTTAGCTAATTGGTGTTGTACAACTGTTTTACCTGAACCGAAAGGTCCTGGGATACAAGCTGCACCACCCTTTGCTACTGGGAAGAATGTATCAATTGTTCTTTGTCCGGCAACTAGAGGAACTGTTGGGTTCATCTTTGTCTTATATGGTCTGCCTCTCTTAACTGGCCACTTTTGACACATAGTAATATTTACATCGCCCTTTGCTGTCTTTACAACACAAACAGTTTCATCGATTGTAAATGAACCACTCTTAATTTCTTTAATAGTACCTTCTACTCCAAATGGAACCATGATTCTGTGTTCAACAACCTTTGTTTCTTGAACTGTACCTACAATGTCACCTGCAACGACTTGATCGCCCTTTTGCATAACGGCATTGAAGTCCCATTTCTTTTCATGGTCCAAAGCAGCCATAGATACACCACGTGTGATTCTATTACCTGCCTTTTGAACTAAACCTACAAGTGGTCTTTGGATACCATCATAGATACCTTCAACGATACCAGGTCCTAGCTCAACGCTAAGTGGCATTCCTGTAGATTCAACTTTTTCACCAGGTCCCAAACCAGAAGTTTCTTCGTAAACTTGGATAGATGCTCTATCGCCACGCAATTCGATAATTTCACCAATAAGGTTCTTATCTGAAACACGTACAACGTCGAACATTCTACAGTTCTTAAGTCCTTCTGCCACGATTAATGGTCCTGATACTTTAACAATTCTTCCAACTTCTTTTTCCATTTTTAATCTTCCTTGTTAAACAAAATATCTGTACCAATAGCTTTTTCAACATCCTTCTTGATTCCTTGCATACCATAGCCTGTTGCTCCTTGAGATGAAGGAATTGGAATGATCGCTGGATAAGCCTTTGTTTTGTATTTCATCAATAATTGATCAATTTGTTGTGCTAAGTCTTCTGTGATAAAGATAATGGCATAGTCTTTAGCTAGCTTTCTAACTAGCTTTTCTGCTTCTTCTTGTGTGTCTGCAGAAAAAACGTCCATACCAATTGCTTTGAAAGCAAGTATTAAGTCTTTATCTCCGATTACAGCAATTTTTCCACTATGCATAATAATCCCTTAGCCTTTGTTTGATGATATTAACGTCAATCTTATTCTTGATTAGAATTAATATCATACGAACTACTTTTATTTCGATTTTCTTTGCTACGTAGTATCCAGCTAGCGGAGCTACGCTAAATACATCGTAACGGTCTTGTTTAAATATTCCAATTAGGTAGTTGTCCCATGCTGTTTCAAATGGAACTAAATCCTTTGGATTTATAGTCTCTGCCACTTGAGAATATTTTGTATATCTTAATTTTTCAAGTAAAGTATCTATAGGTTGATCGTATAGCGCTTTAAATGTTGCTAAAGATATATCCCCACCCTCTATAAAGTCTTGTTCATATTGTTTTAAATCAAAACCAATATTTTTATATCTTATAAAGTTTGAGATGTTTGAAAAATCAATGTTTGCTTGATGGTATTTAACCATACTTGGCGCCTTTGCAGATTTTAGAACTTTGCAAATATCTTTATACATTGCTTTATCTAAGATAACATCGATAGTTCTTGGGCTCTTATCTCCCATAACTCTCTTTGAATCGATTTCAGATAATGCCTCTGCCATAATTGGAGATAGAGTTGAATAATTATCATTAAAGATAAATGTCTTTAAATCTTCAATATCAACTAATCCCTTTGGAGCAAGCATATAAGAAATATCTTCTTGATTATGCATGTATTTAGCTTTTACAAATGCTTTAGCATTGTGGTAGTCATTCTTCATTAAGAAAGTTTCAAGTCCCATCTTTGGAACAGTGCTCTCTGCCATGAATTCAGATACCTTTGCATCTTCTGCACTTAGGATTGTTTCAAAGTCGTATGCTTCTGCAATTGTGCCATTACCATAGCCGCTCTCTAGAAGAACTCTAACTGCTTCTTCTAAAGATTCACTAAATACCATACGGCTTATCTTATCTTGAGATAAAAATCCGTTCTCTAGTGATTTAACACGTGCATTAGAATAGACTAATGAATTGCTCGCCATACTACTCTCCAAACAATATCTTTGCTAATTTTTCTTCTTGCTCATCCTTGATTTGTTCAAATTCAAGGGCGAATGTTAGGTTCTTATCGAACTTCTCTCCGCAAAGCATAACGCCACCATCAAAGTCTCCAAACTTCTTAGAAAGAGTTAACTTCTTTCCAATAGCTTTAGAGATGCTATCTATTTCCTTTTGAGTGATGATCTCTTTGTCCTTTTCACAAATAACAACTTCATCGTTATCATCTGCGCTTGATTTAATCATGTTCTTGATTAAGTCAAGATAAGCCTTCTTATCTTTAGTACGCATAGTATTTGCTACAGAATCAAAAACTGAATTAACAATCTCTGTCTTTTTAGACAAGATAATCTTCTTGCAGTCAAGATTTGCAACCATTGCTCTACGCTTTTCGATTTCAACGGCTTGGGCATCTCCCTTTGGAAGAACTTCGTCGGCAAATTCTTTTGCAGTTTGTTTTGCTGCATCTAAAATTGCGTCTGCTTCCTTTTGGGCTTTAGAGACATTCTCATTAGATACATCTAGCGCATCTTTGATAATCTTCTCTATAATTACTTCCTTATTATTCATATTTTCTCCTAAAACTATTTAATGAAAATAATAGCTAAGAATGATACTAATAGTGCAAGTAATGCGTATGTTTCAACCATAACTGTAAGTAGTAAGCCCTTACCAGATTCTTCTGGCTTCTTACCAACCATGTTAATAGCTGCAACGGCACACTTACCTTGGTATAATCCAGAAACTAAACCAACGATAGCCATTGGTAGACAAGCCATAGCGTAAGCCCAACCTGTACCAACAGATAAGTCCATGTTTCCTTGCATTAAACCAGATTGCAATAATACCATGAAAGCAATAATAAGTCCGTAAATGCCTTGTGTACCTGGTAACAATTGAAGAATTAAAACCTTACCAAACTTGTTTGGATCTTCTGTTGTAACCCCTGCTGCTGCTTGACCAGCAATACCAACACCGATTGCTGAACCACATCCAGCCATTGCAGCTGCCAATGCTGCACCTATTAAGGCAATTGCTATTCCACTCATTATTATTTAACCTCCTGAGTTTTTTCGTTATTTATATAATAATATTTCATTTCACTTCCAAGTGGTCTAAATAGAGAACCACCGCCTGTGTAGAATTTACCAAAGAATTCAACGAATTGTAATCTTGAATTGTGTACGTACGCACCTAAAGCATTGATAGCAATGTTAAATGTGTGACCAATTAGCGCAATGATTAAAATTACAATCGCACCAGCAAAGCCGCCACCAAGTAATCCTGAGATTGATGAACCGATTTGGTTAAATACCATACCGATAACGGCTGTAGCTAAGCCTAAACCGAATATACGTGTATATGACATTAAATCTGAGAAGAAGTTAATGATGTCATATAATGAAGCAAGCGCACCTGTGACTTTACCTGCTCCCTTCTTACCTATTGTTCCACCTAGCATTAGTAATGCTAAACCGATAAATAAGATAACCATACCAATTGTGCTTACAAATGATGGGATTTCAATATTCTTTAAGAACTTAGGACCAGCAAATAAACCTAATCCTAAAACTAAGAATAACCAACAGAATGCGGCTATACCAGCAAGTATATTCTTTGCTTTAAATTCAGCATATGCTTTTATCATTGTTCCAAATAACATTTGGAAGATACCCATAGCAAGAGATAAATACAACATATTCATTGGAGAATCGATTGGGTTGAACCAATACCAAATTCCTAAATCTTTCGCATTTAATCCAAAATAGCTTCCGAATAGGAATCCCCAGATGATTGTTGAGATACCACCCATGAATACAATCTTTATTAAGTTAGATTGACCTTTCTTTGGTTTTGTTATTAAAAGAACAATACCAGTTAGAATTGTCAAAATTAAACCATAACCAGCATCAGATAACATCATTCCGTAGAACATAAAGAAGAAGAATGCTACAAATGGGTTTGGGTCGATTTCTTTATATGCTGGAGATGAGAACATATTTGTTACGCTTTCATATGGAGATACGATTTCGTTATTCTCACAATATGTAGGAACGCTCTCTCCTTCAATTGGATCTCTAATTACGAAAGATAAAGCAAGTGGTGATTCTTCAAGTACTTTATTTAATTCGTCTGCCATCTTAGCAGGAACCCAACCTTCTAGGAAGTAAGATGATTGTGTAGATAATGTTAATCCTTCACATTCAACCTTTCTAATCTCTAATGCATAGAAATCATGCAATCTTTGAGCATCAAGTAGAACGCTTTCATACTTAATAGCTTCAAAGTATAAATCGATAATTGTGCCCTCGTTTTCTTTAGTGTGACGAGCTGCATCATTTATCATGTCAATTGCAACATCATCATAATTTAGTGAGCATGAAGCAAAATCCATCTCAGATAAAATCTCTGTGATTTCTTGTTCATTCTCTTTATGAGAAAGTACTGCAATATTTACGTTTTGTTCATCTTTAAATACTTCAACATATGCTCCCTTTTCTTCCAATTTAGAAACTAAAGGCAACTTTGCGACGTTAATTGTACCAAGAACGATTGATACGTGCTTTGTGCTCTTGAACGCGCTAAATTTAGCTGTGACAGCCTTATATGGAGCTAGTTGATTTTGAATACTTTGATACTTCGCATTTTCACTACGAAGGTTAATAATCTTTTCAGAAATTTCTTCTAATTGTCTAATTGTTTCGAAGACGTCAAACTCAACTTCTTGAGATGCGGCGAATTCATCAAATGTTAAACTTCTCTTTGGAATTAATAAGCCTGAAGTTTTAACTGGCTTATATTCAAAATTCTTATCCTTAGCATTATCCTTTACAACTTTAGCGGCTTCAGCTAAGAAATCGAAAATATATTCTATTTGTGTTAGCTTTCTTGTATATTCGTTGATTTTGTTTTCATCAAGTACATATGAAGTGTTATCTAGTTTTTTAGCAAGTGAAACTTCTACACAACCTTGTTTGTGCAAAATTTTCATTAATGCAGATTTTTCAGAATTGTTGCCGAAAAGCAACAATTTCTTCATATCACTTACCATACTTTTGAGTCATACTCCCGATAATAAAATCTACGGCCTTGTCTACATTCTTAGAAGCCTTCTTTGCCATCTCGTCTGCTTGCTTTTCGCATTCTTGAATTGCTTCTCTTGCAGCATTTTCACCATTAGAGAAAGCCTTGTTAGCCTTTTGAGCTACTTCAAGTTGAACTCTCTTTTTCTCAGATTCAACTAAGATTGCAGCTTCTTCTTTAGCTTTAGCAACAATTTCTTTAGCTTTTGTTTGAGATTCTTTTATAATATTCTCTGCCTTTTCTTCGGCTTCGATAATATTGTTAATTACTTCTTCAACCATAGCCTACCTCTATTTGAAATACTTTTGCTCTATAGCAGTGATTTTATTAACTCTATTTGTATGTCTTCCACCTTCAAATTCAGTTTCTAGCCATATCTTTGTCATTTGTGCAGCCAATTCTGGAGAAACAACTCTTCCTCCCATAGCTAAGATGTTAGCGTTGTTATGACGCTTTGTCATTTCTGCTGTGAATAAGTCATGAGCAACACCTGCTCTAATTCCCTTAACTTTGTTTGCAGCGATAGAAATACCGATACCAGTACCGCATAAAATAATACCCAAGTCAGCTTTGCCTTGAGATACTTCTTCTGCCACTTTTAATGCATAATCTGGATAATCTACAGAATCTGTTGAATAACATCCTAAATCTTCAATTTCGATATTTTTTGCCTTTAAAACTTCTTCTACGGCTGGTTTTAAAACGATACCACCATGATCACAACCAATTGCTATTTTCATTTCAACCTCACGTGTTATATCTACATAACATTGAAAATTATACCAAATATTTATTGATATATCAATAGGTGTAAAAAAAACGTAAAAAAATGCTTTATTCTCTATCGCTTCTTATCAAAAGATTTTTCATACAAATCAATGCGATTAAACATTTCTTTCTTCACGATAGCAATCAATTCTTCTTGGATATAATTCTGCTCATCAAACGAAAAAGATTTTAAATATTCACAACCCTTTAGTCGTTCTATTGTTTCTTTTATGATTGCGAACTGCATACCTGGTTGCAAAAATATATACTTTTCTTCATATAAATTCTTTTGATTCTTTACTTGAACTTTTGCAAGAGTATGTAAAGCACATAAATCATAAATTATTTTATTTTCAACTTCAGTTGAATATTGGCATTCACAATGCTTTTTTTCGCCAAACAATTTATTGATTGCCTCACGAATTATTCCCCAATTAATTTGGTCGTTAGACGAATTAAGTTTCTCTTCGATAACTTCATTCAAAAGTTCACAACTAACCTTTTCTATGACACTTATGATGGCATCTTCTAAATCTTCTTCTTTTATCTCTTTAATGACATACCAATGCACTCCATAATTTTGTTTCTTTAATGAATTTTGGAGGTTCTTACATATAGCCATTTTTATATACTCTTTAGTAGATTTGTACGAATAAAAAGCTAAGTAGTCTTTATCATAATCTGGATTACTGCAATCCATGAGTTCATTTTCCATTGTTCCTCCATATTCGATATATTCATCTTTATCGTATATGCCGAATACACTGCAAAACTCTTTATATGAAATATAATTAGTATGTAGCAACACACATCTATCATATAGTTCATCACATCTAGCAATTTCTATTTCTAAGGAATCATCACCCGTTATGACTATTTTTATTCCCATTGCACAATATATGTCTGACAGCATAGCTGCATGACTTATAAAATCTTCTACTAAAGTAATATCATCTATCAAGATGTTTTGAATCCCTCTACCCTTCAATTCGCGAACATCAGCAATTAAATCACTCATAGTATCTTTATTTGACAACTTAATAAAAGCAGTTTTTGTAAGGTCTAAATACTGTAGCATCTGCAACATCATTGTTGATTTGCCAGTCTTCTTCAATCCATACAATGCACACAATCTTGGCCCAAAATCTTCTTCAAAATAATTACGCAAATACTTTAAAATGTATCTATTTCCATACATCGATACACTTTTACTTAGATTGAATAAACTATCTCCTATTTGTACATTCGTATGAAATATGTATCCCAAGTTTGTTTGACTCCTACAAATATTTATTGTGCTTTAACTATTTAGACAATATTTTTGAAATAATATCTGAAATTGCAGATTTAATTTGTTCTGCTGTCTTTAAATAAACTTCTAAACTTTGGCCATATGGATCTGAGATATCTCCCTTCTTAGTAAAATCATCCATAGAAAATAATTTTTCTTTTGGCACTATATCTTCAAGCGCTCTCTTGTGAGATGCAGTCATACATATGATGTAATCAAAAGTATCAATATCCTCTTTTGTTAGAGGTTTTGATTCATGAGAAAATTCAATATCATAATGCTCAAGAGCCTTTTTTGAATACTCTGAAATTGGAGCGCCCTCTTCGCAATAAAGACCTGCGCTATCTACCTCAACGTCATCGACGTTGTATTTTGCTAACATATCTAGCATAAAAGCGTGAGCCATAGGAGATCTACAAGTATTACCGGTACATACGAACATTATCTTCATACTCTAACTCCTCCAGCTGCTTTATTTACTCTATTCATAACAGATGCGTTCTTACCATCCATACCAAAGTCTTGGCAAATAATATAATCGGCGATTCTTTGTCCTTCGTGCATTGAAGCAAAGATGTTTCTCATTGTTTCATCGGCATTTAATCCAACGTCAATATAACGCTCGCCATTTAGCTTTTTAATAATATCATCTCTTGCAATAATAATTGGGTTAAAGCCTTTGGCTTTCTTATCCGCATATTCTTTTATCATAGACTCAAAAGTCTCTGCAATTACCATTGGGCATAGGGGTGCGTAATGCTTATATTTCATCCCTGGAGCTTTAGCAACAGTAACCTTGCCTTTAAATGATTCACAAGCGCCCAAAACTGAAGCTATCATCTCTTGCGTAATACCGCCTGGACGCAAGATTGTTGGAATATCTTGAGTCATATCAATAATTGTAGATTCAATACCAACTTCTGATGCCCCACCTTGGATAATTAGAGGCACTCTACCTTGCATATCCTCATATACATCTTCTGCGTTTGTTGGAGAAATATGTGTAGATACATTTGCAGATGGAGCTGCAATTGGACAATTACATGCCTTTAAAAAGGCATTAGCAATAGGATGAGATGGCATTCTAATGCCAACTGTATCCAATCCTCCTGTTACTTCTTTTGGGATTGATGGAGCCTTAGGCATGATGATTGTAATTGGCCCTGGCATAAATGTATCTATTAAAGTTTTTGCATTTTGAGTAATCTCAGAAACAAGTGATGGAATTTGATCTTTTGAATAGATGTGAACAATTAAAGGATTGTCACTTGGTCTTCCCTTTGCTTCATAGATTTTCTTTACGGCATTAACATCAAAGGCATTAGCGCCTAATCCATATACAGTTTCCGTAGGAAAAACTACTACTTCTCCTTTATTTATTAACTGAGCTCCTAGCTCTATTGCTTGTTGTCCTTCTAATAATTTTGTTTCCATCGATATAATTTTACTCATATTGAGTGAATAAAGCAACCACGCGAAAATAGCAATATTTACGCTTATTTAATTTTATGTTAAAATTATTGATGTTAAGTGAAATGGGGAAATTATGGCGAATACTGAATTACAAGGACAAGAATTAGAACAAAATTCTTCTTCTATTCTAGAGGAAGTTTTTTACGACGTGCAAAAACACCTTCACATTGTAGGCAAATCGGAAAAGCCTACATTACCAAAATTTATTGCAATCAACAAATTACCTAGCATTGAATTATTCAAGGATTCACTTGACGAAGAACTTGCCGAGCCGGATTTAACTCAAGAAGATAGAGATAGAATTGCAGCCGAAGAAGCTAAAAAGATTCAAGAGGAAGAAGAAAGACAAAAAGCCGAGGAAGAAGCCCGTCTAAAGGCTGAAGAAGAGGCTCGTTTGAAGGCTGAGCAAGAAAAACTTGAAGCCGAGCAAAAAGCTAAAGAAGAGGCTGAACGTTTACAAAAAGAGGAAGAAGAAAGACAACGTGCTGAAGAAGAAGCAAGATTAAAAGCCGAAGAGGAAGCACGCCAAAAAGAAGAACAAGAACGTTTAGAAGCTGAAGCTCGTCAAAAGGAAGAGGAAGAAAGACTAGAACAAGAGAGATTGCGAAAAGAGGAAGAAGAAAAAGCTAAAGTCCCTACTCCACAAGCTCAAACAATTTCAGTCATTTCATTTGAAACACTAAAGGGTAAGAAAAAACCTATCGCTAAAAAATCTATAATGCAAGGTGGTGGTATCTCTGCTGCTATCATGGCACAAGCTCAACAAAAGGAAGAACTTGATGCTATAAAGAGAGAGGATGCAAGAGAAAAAGCTGCTATCCGTCGTGAAGAACAACTAAAAGAGGAAGAAGAAAGGTTAAAGAACGCTATTCTAATTGGAAATACGAAAAAGGCATCTCCAGAACTTGGTAAGTTCGAAATTGCAAAATCTGATGATCCTCTAAAACCATATAAGTTCGTTCTAAAAACTGAACAAGGAAAAGTTGTTTACGAAACTGCCCCACTAAGAACAAAACCAAATGAATTAACAGCCGTTATGTTTAAAGACATCATGGCTAATGGTTCATTCTCATTTATAAAGACACTTCAAGGATATAACTTTAGAATTTTAGATGCTCGTCAAAGAATTTTCTGCACATCAAAAGCGTTTAGAACATCTCTTGATGCACAAAAAGCAGCCGCACTTGTTAAAAAGTACGGCCTAAGTGCAAATTATATTGACGATACAACTATTTAGTATTTTCTTTTAGAATGCAATATCTTTCTCAAATACAAAATCATTCCCTTGATATATAAAATGGCTTCTAATTCTTGCTTTATAGTGACCTTTTGCATCAATAGTTTTTCTTTGAGTTTTTGTAATCCATAAATACTCTATTCGTCTTATTTGAGACTCTTCCTTACTAAACGACTCGTTCTCTTCTACTACATCAATCGTTATCAAATTTACGCATTCAATTCTTAGGGCATGTCCAGTCTTGTTTTTAAGCTTTGCTACAATAATCGTCTCCTCTTCATCCGAATATATAGAGTAGTCTAAATCGAAGTTATCTACATCTATCTTCTTTGGCTGATAAAATACAAAACCTAATATTGAAAGAATCAATATCAATATTATTAATACAACCGCACAAACAACACCTGTTTTATTCATTATACCCTTCTGTCTAAATCACAATTCATCATAATCTATGCTCTAAGGAATCTGTCTGCTTAATTATTTTTATACTCATTACACTAAGTGCAAATTATATTGACGATACACCTATTTAATTAGTGGTTCTACTTGGTAGTACAGGATATCTTGTTGTTGTCGGATAAGTTTTACATGGACATTCAATCTTAATATTACCAACCTCAAAACACATGTGACATTGCGATTTATAATAATATGTTGAATAATAATAATAGCCAGCTGTGGTCATAGTATTTTTTATAGTTTCTGCATCAGAAATAACATTTAATCCATATATAGCAACATCTTCATCTGTAATTATTATGGAATTGCATCCATACTTATCCCCAACTGCAACAAAATGGTATTTCACATATGGTAAATTTAGATTACCCGCTAGGTCTCTATCGAAGCAATCAAACTCAACTGTTGCTAAAGTTGTACTCGATTTTTTTATGCTCTCGGGATCAACAATTAAACCTTTTGCTTTAATCTCGTCCACCGTATATCTTTCTGTAACCCATACTATCAAATTTGTATTTTCTGGTTTATCTACAAAATAATCTTTAGTATTAGATGAACCATAATAGTCACCAATGTTGGTTATAGGATCATCGATTTTTTCACAACCGATTAGTGCAACTAATATGCATACAAACAATATGATTAAAAATAAATAGCTAGTCTTTTTCATACTTCCCCTTGCATATTTATTATACAAAGGTAAAAATTAACTTACGCTTAAACAATTTATTGCATTAAAAAAGGGCTCTGCTGAGCCCTCATCTTTATACTCTTGCTTCTATTATTGTCATCTTGCCTTTTAGCGTGTAGTTATAATTTGCTGGAATAAAGCAAGTATCTCCTAAAGCTAGATTTTCTTTATTACCATCAACAATAACTTCACCACATCCATCAACAACTGTAATTGATGCAAATGAATCGCCATTTACTTCAACATCAAGCGTGCCATCAACCTTGATTTCTGTTGTTGTGAAATATTTGCAAGAAGCTAAAAGCTTCTTGTTAGCATCTAATTGTTTAACTTCTTCATTTACAATACCAACTCTTTGAGGATCAATTACCTTTAAAGACTTTTCGATATGAAGTTCTCTCTTATTGCCCTTAGCATCAACTCTATCATAATCATATAGTCTATATGTTAATGAAGAATTTTGTTGAACTTCGCAAATTAATAATCCGCCACAAATAGCATGCACTGTACCTGATGGGATATAGATGCAATCGCCCTTTTTAACTTCAACGAAGTTAAGGATATCCATAATTCTATTTTCTTTAATTGCTTGAGCTACTTCATCAATTGAATATTTTTCTTTAAAGCCGCAATATACGCCGCCACCTTCTTTTACATCAACAATGTACCACATTTCTGTTTTACCGAATTGACCTTCGTTTGCTAAAGCGTATTCATCTGAAGGATGGACTTGTATAGACAAATTTGTCTTTGCATCGATTAATTTTATTAAAATAGGAAAGAATTTGAAATTTAGAGCCTTCTTGCCCTTTAAATCAGGCATTTTATCTAATAAATCACTTAGACTCATTCCTTTATATTCACCATTAGCAATAATTGATGGTCCTTCTTTATGACAAGAAAGTTCCCAGCTTTCTGCTATGATATCTTTATCTGTCTTTTTGTTCCATTTTGTCTTTAGAGAATCGCCACCCCAAATAAAATCTTTTGTGGCTGGAATTAATTTTAATGCGTACATATTTCTACCTCTTTGGCATTGTAATTATAAATTCAGTGCCTTTACCTAAATCACTTTCGATTTCGATTGTGCCTTTGTGATCTTGAACTACTTGTTTAACAATAGCAAGTCCAAGTCCTGTTGAAGATTCATCGCCAACGCTTACTCTCGCTTCGTCTACTCTGTAGAATCTTTCGAATACCTTTTCTTGGTTTTCTTTAGCAATACCGATACCGTTATCTTTGACACTTAGTATAACACTATCCCCTTTATCCTTGATAGTAATTTTAACGTAGCCTTTCTCTTTATTATATTTAATAGCATTTGAAACAAGATTCTTAACAAGCATCATCATTTCTTTGTAGTTACCATATACTTGGCAATCACCTGTAATTGAGATTTCAATATCATGCTTTTTAGCAATAACTCTCAATTCATCTATTGTTTCTTCGCACAATGTCTTTAAGGAGAATTCTTCTTTTTCAATTTCTCTTGTTTGAGAGTCCATCTTACTTAATTGAAGCATTTCATCAATTAAAGTCTTCATCTTTATAGCATTCATTTGAATTTCAGTTGAACACTTTGTAATTTGCTTTTCAGTTGGCTTATTCATGGATAAGATTTCTGAATACCCAGCAATAGCAGTTAGAGGTGTCTTTAATTCGTGTGATGCATTTGCGAAGAATTCTTGTTTTGCTTTTGCGGTCTTTACTTGCTCAGTAATATCTGTAGCAACTAATAGCATATACATATCCAAACCTTCAACTTCTTCTGGGAAGATAGTTTGTACATGCAAATATTTGCCATTTACAGTATTTTCAAATACCGTAGGAACGTGGCTCTTTAAAGATTCTTTAAACATTGCATATTCTTGAGCATATTGCTTTTCGAATTCTTTTGTTGGACCTTTTTTAGGATCAATAGTTAAAAGCTCAACAGCTCTTGTATTTGAGAAGATGATTTCACCTTCTTTATCTAGAGCAATAACGCCTTGCGTTATTGATTCCAATAGTACATTCAAATTGTGCATAGTATCATTAATAGTAGCACCCATCTTATCAATTTCTTCTAGCATCTTATCCGCTTGAGAGGCTACTAAATACTTACTAACTTCAGTCTTTTTATATTTACCTTCTCTAATATCGCTCATAATATTTTGAACGGTTGTTAAAGGTTCAACGGAAGCTCTTACGTTCAAACGATAGAATACGATAAGCGCAATTGAAACAACAATCCAGAATATTGTTAATGCAACAACGAAAATAATAAATGGCTTTTGACCAACTAAAGCAGGTTTTGCAAATCTTACTATTACGAATCCACTCTTATAAACATCTTCAGATATTTGAACCTTTACATAATATGTAAACATTCTTGAAGAGTTTTGATAAATAATCGCATACTTAGATAAAGTTGCACCATTATCTGCAGTCAATAATGCCTCTGTTTGTGGATCAAAACTTAAATTTCTTTCTTTTAATTGTTCAATATCATGAGTATCGCCAATTGCTTCTCCAGATGGGCTAAATACTGTCATACGAATAGAGCTACCTTGCTTATTGGAAATAAGCATATCTAATCTCATTAAACTCTCTACTCTAGATACTTGATCGGAAATTGCTTCTGCGAATTCTTTAACTTCTGTTTCTGTATCATTTAAGCTAACAATAGCAAACGACCCCACAATTGCGGCCGTTATGATAAACATTGTCACAGACATGACTATTACGATTCTTCTTAAAATCTTATTTCTCATCTAAATCAGTTAGAGAAAATTTGTAACCTACACCTCTAATAGTCTTAATATATGGCATCTTTGTATAAGCGCCAAGTTTAGCTCTTAAAGACTTGATGTGCATATCTAGGGTTCTTGTTTCACCTACGAAATCATAACCCCAAACTTCTTTTAGAATAACTTCTCTTGGGATAACTATATCAATTCTTGAAATTAATAATTTCAATAAATTATATTCTTTTAATGTAATAACAACTGGTTGATTATTAACAGTTACGATATGTTCTGAATCGTTAATTGCGATTTCACCTGCACGTAAAGATGATGAATCAGACTTTCTGTAAGACACTTTTCTTAGATTAGCTTTAACTCTTGCGATCAATTCAAGCATACCAAATGGCTTAGCAATATAATCGTCAGCACCAACATCAAGACCTCTTACCTTGCTGTCTTCATCGCCCTTTGCAGATGCAATAATAACTGGGATATCGCTTGTAGCTGTATCTTGCTTTAATTTCTTTAAAGCAGTAATACCATCCATACCTGGTAACATAATATCCAAAATGATTAAATTTGGTCTATTTTCTTTAATAGCTTGGAACATTTCCTCAGCTCTAACAAAACTTGTACATGTGAATTCATCGTTGTCAAAGGCCATTTCATATAGGTCTCTGATGCTATTGTCATCTTCTACTACAAATATCGAATACTTCATAATTCCTTCCTTATTAAAATTTATTTTAACACAACGTAAGAATTATGTAAATAAACAAAGTTTATAAGGGACATTTCCTATATAAATATATGTATTATTTATATTTATTTTGTCTAAAATCTTTTTAGATATTCAATAAAATATTTATCAACCCATGGCTCAACATTAACCAACTTTAAGCCGTCTTTTTTATCTCTATATAAGCATAACTCAATAGAACCAAGTTTAGAATTATCAAAAATATACAACACATCTGAATAACAAGCCAAATTAAATAGATTATCCATGCTTCTATAATATCTATCAATTATTTTGTCATTTGGAACATCATGACCGCCCTCAGATACTCTATGCTCGACACGAGCAATATTTATTGCAGGATCATTTGTGCCTATAAAGACTACTGTTATTTCATAACCACGTTCTTTACATTTAGAATAGATATTAAAATACTTATTGGTTGAATTTACCGTCTCAATTATTACATCAGATCCATTTTGAATTAATGAATCCAAATATTTTGAAGTAAAATCAAATGCAGTTTTATATCGATCAACGATATCTTCAATATCATTAAACAATTTTGCGGCAAACACATCTGGATTTACAAATACATAACTAGTCAACCCATGTTGCCTTATAAAATTCTCTGCTGCGGTACTCTTGCCACTTCCATTTGGCCCTGCAAATACAACCAAATGCTTCATTATTTTTTCATCCTTTCAAGAATTTGTTGTCCCTCAGGAGTTAATGTAGCATTTTTAGACAATTGTTTCATTACAGAATTATAGTCTTCAACCACAAAATCTTTTACAAATTGTTGGGCTTTTTCAAAAGATTGTTCTAATTTCACTTCCTCATTCCTCTGCGACAATTTTTCATTTATTATAACTTCGATATAATTGCTGACTTTTCTATTTTCAGCTTTTGCTTCTTTTTTCAAAGCATCAAGTAACTCACTATCTAAAGTTATACTAATAGCTGCCTTCCCCATGCTAGGCCTCCTTTATATGATATTATCATATTTCATAATATAATATACTATAATACACGATATTTGTCAATTAAGCAAAAGTCTATGAAGACAAAAATGTCATGAAAGGAAAATAAAAAAAAGAGGATTTCTCCTCTTCTTTCTCTGGAACCGGCAACGTCCTATCCTCCCAGGCCGTCTCCAACCAAGTACTTTTAGCGCTGAAGGTCTTAACTTCTGTGTTCGG
>JAEEGH010001219.1_pt1 | contig 76249 bp, 67 predicted proteins | sample 9134181 | NCBI WGS metagenome assembly JAEEGH01 (sample SAMN16246544, study PRJNA631951) | gut metagenome | biome: gut microbiome; feature: rumen; material: DP-attached | host: Bos | place: Iran: Karaj | collected 2018-10 | reverse complement strand
CAAAGCCGGTTGGCCCTCTGGGTTAACCGGACTTTGTGGTTAGCGTTGATTAGTCTTCAACTGCGATTACCTGGCCAGCGCCTACGGTACGGCCACCTTCGCGGATAGCGAAACGGAGACCTACGTTCAGTGCAACGGGGTAGATGAGGTCAACCTTGATCTCGACGTTGTCACCAGGCATAACCATTTCGGTTCCCTCGGGAAGGGTGATCTCACCGGTGATATCCAGAGTACGGATGAAGAACTGAGGACGATATTTGTTGTGGAACGGAGTGTGACGGCCACCTTCGTCTTTCTTCAGTACGTAGATCTGACCCTTGAACTCGTGGTGAGGAGTGATGGTGTTGGGGTGTGCGATAACCTGACCGCGCTTAACCTCTTTCTTGTCGATACCACGGAGGAGGAGACCAACGTTGTCACCTGCTTCGCCCTGATCGAGGAGCTTGCGGAACATTTCGACACCGGTAACGACAGACTTCTTGGGCTCGTCGCCAAGACCGATAATCTGAACCTCGTCGCCAACTTTAACGACACCCTGCTCGATACGGCCGGTAGCAACAGTACCACGACCGGTGATGGAGAAGATATCCTCGATAGGCATAAGGAAAGGCTTGTCGGTAAGACGCGGAGGAAGCTCGATGTAAGTATCGACTGCATCCATAAGCTCCATAACCTTAGCTTCCCACTGAGGGTCACCGTTGAGGGCGCCGAGTGCAGAACCGCGGATAACGGGAGCGTTGTCGCCGTCGAAGTTGTAGAAGGAAAGAAGTTCGCGAACCTCCATCTCTACGAGCTCAACCATTTCGGGGTCGTCAACGATATCAACCTTGTTCAGGAAGACAACGATGCGGGGAACGTTCACCTGGCGTGCCAGAAGGACGTGCTCGCGAGTCTGGGGCATAGGGCCGTCGGTAGCTGCAACCACGAGGATTGCACCATCCATCTGAGCGGCACCTGTTACCATGTTCTTCACATAGTCGGCGTGGCCGGGGCAGTCAACGTGTGCATAGTGACGGGTAGCAGTCTCGTACTCGATGTGAGCGGTGTTGATAGTGATACCGCGCTCTTTCTCTTCGGGAGCGTTGTCGATAGAGTCGAAAGAACGTACTTCAGAAAGGCCTTTTTCAGCAAGAACCTTGGTGATAGCGGCGGTAAGAGTGGTTTTACCGTGGTCAACGTGACCGATGGTACCGATGTTTACGTGAGGTTTGGTCCTCTGGAATGTTTCTTTTGCCATAATTAATATTTTACGTGTTTTAATTTCGTTGAGCTGGCGGTGAGAATTGAACTCACGACCTCATCCTTACCAAGGATGCGCTCTACCCCTGAGCTACGCCAGCAATATGTTAAAAAACTTGAGCGGAAGACGAGGTTCGAACCCGCGACCCTCAGCTTGGAAGGCTGATGCTCTACCAACTGAGCTACTTCCGCTTGTGACTTACAAAATAGGCGGCAATGCTGTTTCAAGCAATTTCCTACAACATTTCCGCCTGTTTATAAATCTTGTGGGAAGAGATGGATTCGAACCACCGTAGGCGTAAGCCAGCAGATTTACAGTCTGCCCCATTTGACCGCTCTGGTATCTTCCCAATAATATAGAGCCGATAGACGGATTCGAACCCCCGACCTGCTGTTTACAAAACAGCTGCTCTACCGACTGAGCTATATCGGCCAAAAGCTTTTTTTCTTTTGGGACTGCAAAGATATACGGATTTTTCTAAACGCCAAAATTTTCCGTAACTTTTTGAAGGATATCTTCCCAGCCCATTTTGCACTCTGAATATTGCTCTTTGACGCTGGCCTGCTCGATGAATTTGTCGGGAACTCCCACCGGAATAACCCGCACTCCCGGAGCATTGGCGGCCGCGTATTCGCAAACAGCGCCGTAGAGCCCGCCGATGGTGCTGCCGTCCTCTGCCGTGATAATGGTGGAAGCGGCTTTGCAGGCGTGTTCAAGAGCCTCTGTATCGATGGGCTTGAGGAAGCGCATGTCGTAGTGCAGAATCTCGGCGCCCAGCCTCTTGCGGGCCTCTTCTACCGCCTTGGCGCACTTGCCGGCGATGGTACCTATAGATAATATGGCGATCTTGGAACCGTCATTTTTAAGGACAGCCTTTCCAAGGGGAATGCTTTCGAACGGAAGTCCGCGCCAGGGGGTGCCTTCGCCGCAGCCGCGCGGATATCTTATGATAGTGGCGGGATAGGCGCTGCCGGCGGCGCTGTAGAGCATGTTGCGGAGTTCGGCCTCGTTGGCGGGGGAGGCGATTGCCAGGTTGGGAATGCTGCGGAATGCGGCCATGTCAAACACACCCTGGTGGGTGGCGCCATCCTCTCCGACAAGACCTGCGCGGTCCAGGCAGAAGACGACCTTCAGATTCTGTAGGGCGACATCGTGCACCACGTTGTCGTAGGCGCGCTGCATGAAGGTAGAGTAGATGTTGCAGAAGGGGAGCATGCCGCCGGCGGCCAGTCCGGCCGAAAACGTCACAGCATGTCCTTCAGCGATACCTACGTCAAAGACGCGGTCGGGATATTTCTCCTGCATTATGTTCAGGCTGCTGCCGCGCAGCATGGCGGGGGTGATGCTCACTATGCGGCTGTCGGCTGCGGCGAGTTCCGTAACCGTCTCTCCGAATACGGTCTGATAACGGTCTGGCCCCGATCCGCTATGGATGGGTTCTCCCGTTTCGGGATCGAAGGCACCGGGCGCATGCCATACGGTTGGATTCTCCTCTGCAGGCTTGTAGCCCTTGCCCTTTGTGGTGACCAGATGAAGGATCTTTGGGCCGTCTATCCTCTTGAGCCGTCTGAGCACCTTGATGACCTGTTCCAGGTCGTTGCCGTCCACCGGGCCGAAATACCTGAAGCCCAGTGAATCGAACATGGAGACCGTCTGGCTGTTGTGCAGCAGGAACTTCTTGGTGCTGCGGGTCAGTGCCTGGATGAAGGCACGGAAACGCCCTTCGCCCAGTTTGTGCCAGATGCTCTCCTTGATGCGGTTGTAGTTGGCGCCGGAGGTGATGCGCAGCAGATGACGGTGCAGCGCGCCGGCCGGAACGTCTATCGATATGCGGTTGTCGTTCAGGATGACCAGCAGGTTGCTCTTGCGGATGCCGGCGTTGTTCAAGCCTTCGAAAGCCAGGCCGCCCGACATTGCGCCGTCGCCTATCACGGCCACGTGGCATGCGTCTATGCCTTGCAGTTCGTCGGCCACCGCCAGACCCAGCGCCGCAGAAATGGAGGTGGAGGCGTGCCCTGCGCCGAAACTGTCGTATTCGCTCTCCGACATTTTGGTGAAGCCGCTCAGGCCGCCCTTTTCACGGTTATGCAGGAACGCTTCGCGCCGGCCGGTGATAATCTTGTGTGCGTAGGCCTGGTGCCCCACGTCCCACACGATCTTGTCCTTGGGCATATCCATCACCTTGTGCAGGGCGACGGCAATTTCCACCGCCCCCAGGCTGGAGCCGATGTGTCCCGGATTGTGCGCACAGCACTCGATAATATAGTCCCTTATCTCCCGGCAGAGCAGTTCCAGATGCTCCTTGTCCAGGGATTTGAGATCTTCCGGAGAATTTATCTTATCAAGAATCTGGTACAATTACTGGGGGCGATAAGATGATGAGTATTCTTCTTCCCTGACTATTGTCTGCTCGCGGTCGGGACCTACGGAGATAATCTTCACGGGGAGCTGGAGCTCTTCTTCTATAAACTTGATGAACACCCTGAACTCGTAGGGGAAGTCGCTCTCGCTGCGGACGCCCGACAGCGGCTTGTGCCACCCTTTGAATTCCTTGTAAACGGGCTTTATGTCGGCCTGTGTGTCGAACGGGAAAATCTTGCACGGCTCTCCGTCCACGATGTAGCTGGTGGCGACCTTGATGGTGTCAAAATCGTCCATCACGTCGGCCTTCATCATAATCAGGTCGGTGACGCCGTTCAGCATAATGGCATATTTGAGGGCAACCAGGTCCAGCCAGCCGCAGCGGCGGGGACGGCCCGTCACGGCGCCGTATTCGAAGCCGTTGTTGCGCAGCTTCTCGCCGGTTTCGTCAAAGAGTTCGGTGGGGAAGGGGCCGCTGCCCACGCGGGTGCAGTAGGCCTTGAATATGCCGTATACCTTGCCCACGTTGCGGGGGGCGATGCCCAGGCCTACGCATGCACCGGGGCAGATGGTGTTGGAAGAGGTGACAAAGGGGTAGGAACCGAAATCGATGTCCAGCATGCTGCCCTGCGCCCCTTCTGCCAGAATCTTCTTGTTGTTTTCCAGGCACTCGTTGGCAAAGTACTCGCCGTCTATCAGCCTGAAGCTCTTGAGATAATCTATTGCCTCCAGCCACTCGGCCTCGTGTTCTTCCGCGTCATATTGGAAATCGAACTGGCGCAGATATTCAATGTGCTTTGCCTTGAGCGCTGCGAAACGCTCCTTGAAATTGGCGGCCAGGATGTCGCCCACGCGCAGACCTGCGCGGCTGACCTTGTCGGTGTAGGTGGGGCCTATTCCCTTGAGGGTGGAACCTATTTTGGATTTGCCCTTGGAGGCTTCCTGTGCGGCATCGATAATCTTATGGGTGGGGAGTATCAGATGTACCTTCTTGGAGATGTACAGGCGCTCTTTCAAGGGGACGCCGGCGGCTTCGATATTCTCGCACTCCTGCTTGAAGGTAACGGGATCCAGCACCACGCCGCTGCCCACTATGTTGATGGTCCCCTTGCGGAAAACGCCGCTGGGAACGCTGCGCAGCACATATTTCTTCCCGTCAAAATGGATGGAATGACCGGCGTTGGGCCCTCCCTGGAAACGTGCTATTATCTGGTAGGTTTCTGCCAGAACATCCACTATCTTACCTTTTCCCTCGTCGCCCCATTGCAGGCCAAGAACAACATCTAATTTCATAAATCTCTGAATTGTTTTACGCGAACTGCGAAGTTACTGCTAATAGTTGACAAAAGAAAATTTTCCCCACTACTTGTATATATCCTTTGGATTGAATGGCCATGGTTTGGCGATGTCCATGTCGGGGTCGGTGACCTTGATGTCCACCTGCCAGTTCTTTTTCTGGAAGACATACTGCTCTATGAAACCCACAACCTGCGGGAAGCAGGTGTTCATGAAGGCGGCCACTTCGTGGTAACGGTTGTCGAACCGGATGCACATATATGGGTAGTCGAATTTCTCGAACCGGTCAACCAGGGAATTGGCGCCAAAGAAGCCCATCTTGCCCAGCTGTATTTTGTTGTATGTGACCAGTTCGTCTGATGTGCCGTGAAAGAAGAGGGTGGGGGCGGGGTCCTGCACCTTCCACTTGGGTTTGCCATGATGGGAGAAGATGGCCCCCGAGAAAGCCACGACTCCGGCAAACCGGAACCCCTCCGGCATGGCGGCGGCCATGTCGGTGCGGTTGCCCAGCTCATAATCGGCCTGCAGGGATGTAATGGCGCCGGCGCTGCTGCCGATCAGGATAATCTGCGAGGGGTCTATGCACAGTTCGTCGGAGTATTTGATAAGATACGCTACGGCAGAGAAGAGGTCTTCCGTAGACATCTTAATTGCATTGTCCAGGTTTTTGGCCATCTGTAGCAATCCCTTGATCTTGACCCCTTTCAGCCCCAGGCGGTAATCTGTTGCGACAGCTACAAACCCGGCATCGGCCAGACTGCGGCAGAATCTGATATGGGATTTTGCCCGCTGGTTGTTGTCAATAAATCCGCCGCCATATACAAATACCACGCAGGGATGCTTCTCCTTGTCGTCGTTGGGGAAATATACATCCATGGATAGTTCGCAGGTGTCGCGCGATGCGAACGCCACCTCCATGTCCCATTTTTGGACGGCGGTCGAATCTTGATTGGAATCGGCCGGCCCGCCCGGAGCCGGACTGCCGCCGGTATCCTGCGCCCATAATGAAAGGGCGGTAAACAGCATAATCAGTGTCAGGAATAATCTTTTCATAACTCTTCAAAAGGTTTGACGGGCTCGACTCCGATGCCCGGTTTATCATTCAGTGTTATTTTTCCATCGGTCAGCTTCATACCGCTGAAGCAGTCGTTTGCCAGCAGAATATTGCCGTCCAGGTCGGCCCAGCGGGCTACAGGACTCAGCTGCGCGGCGGCAGAAACCGCCACCGACGTTTCTGTCATACAGCCCAGCATTACCTCCATTCCCAGGCCGCGGGCCATATCGGCCATCTTGTGCGCCTCGCGCATACCGGTACACTTCATCAGCTTGATGTTGATGCCGTCGTAGGCCCCTTTCAGACGGGGAATGTCGGCCAGGCGCTGGCAGGCTTCGTCGGCTATGATCGGCAGCGGGCAGCGCTCTGTGATCCAGGCGGCGGAATCCAGGTCCTCCTTGGCCATCGGCTGCTCTATGAAGCTGACGTTGCGCTCCGAAAGCCAGTTGATCATTTCCAGTGCCTCCTCTTTCGTTTTCCATCCCTGATTGGCGTCCACGCAAATTACGGTGTCAAGTTTGGCGCGAATGAGGTTTATCATCCGTTTGTCCTTCGCTTCGCCCATTCCGAGTTTGACCTTGACCACCTTGGTCCAGGAGGCCTCGTCTATCTTTTCATTTACTACATCGTCGCTGTCGTCATAGCCGATTGTATATGAGGTGCAGGGTGTCAGGGCGGCGTCGTAGCCCCAAATCTGCCACCACGGTCGGTCCAGAATCTTGCCGACCAAATCGTGCAGGGCGATATCCACCGCCGCCTTGGCCGCGGTGTTCCGTTCTGCAAGGGCATCGACTTCTGTGAGAATTGCCTCCATAAGGAACGGATCTTTGAAGCGAGGCAGAACCTCTGCCGCAACCCGCGCCAGGAATGCGGTTACCGATTCCGTGCTTTCTCCCAGATACTGCGGCATGGAGGCCTCGCCGTAACCGACATAGTCACGCCAACGGAGGCGGACCAGCACCAGCGGCGTCTCGGTGCGGGAATAGGTCGCAATTGTGAAGGTATATTTCAGTTTGCCGGTATACGGCTTCCAGTCCAGGATGAGGTCGTCCGAAAAGCTGCCGGATGTCGGCTTGCAACCTGGCAGCGCCGCCGAGGCGGCCAGAACAGCCGATGCTTTTATGAAATCGCGTCTTTGCATACTATACAAAGATAGCAATAATCTTAAGAAAAGCTATTCGCAGCGCAGTGCTTCCACGACGTTGAGGGCGGCGGCGCGGCGGGCGGGAAGGGCGCAGGCGGCTATGCCGGTGGCAAGACAGATGGCCTGGGCTATCAGCAACCAGTCCCAGGGAATGGTGAAGCCGGTGTGCAGGACCGCCCCCAGAATGTTGCCGCAGACGATTCCCAGCAGCGTTCCCAAGAGGCAGCCGGCTTCGCAAATCAGCAACGCCTCGCATACGAACCCGGCGCGTATGTCACTACGGGTGGCACCTACAGCCCGCCGGATACCCACTTCGCGGGTACGCTCGGCCACACATATCAGCATGATGTTGGCCAGCGACACTGCCGCGCCGCACAGTGTCAACAGGCCTATTATAAGCGCAATACCCTTGAGGCTGCCGCTCAGCCGCTCTATTTCCCGGACGGCCGCGCTCCCTTCTATAATTTCGAAATCAGGCTTGTCACCGGCGTCAAGGTGGCGTATGCGCCGCATAAGGCGCTCTGCATCCTTAGCCGCGGCCCCGGCATCTGCAGCAGGCGGAACGGTGATGTCTATCGAATAGCTGCTCTGTTCCGATACCAGCGAACCGGACGCCGACCGCAGCGGCACAAACACGGTGTTGTCAGTAATAACGCCCAGTAGTGACGATTGCTCCTTGATGATGCCGGCTATCCGGAATGCCTTCCCGCCTACGTTGAGCAGGGAGCCGATGGCATCGCCGCCCTCCCGCGAAATGGCAGAAGCCACCTTTTTGCCGACCAGGCACTCGCCTCCGGCCGGCATCCTGCCGCTACCTACGACCAGGCCGTTGCAGCCGAGGTAGTCACCTTCAAACGCCAGCACGGTAGTCTGCGGGCCCAGGCTGCCGCCGGAAAAATTTACCCGCGTCAGCGGCGGGACATAGGTATAAACGGCGCTTTGCACGCCCTTGGATTCTTCGGCAAATTGCTTTGCCTGCTGATAATTGATGGGGCTCTCTTTGCGACCCTTCCCGCTGCCGCTGCCGTGCGCCGCCGTAATGCTGATGTGTTCCGACGAGGTGCCGAAAGCTCCTGCGAGCAGGCGCGAGAGGCAATTGATGGCGGTTTGCGACCCTACAAGACAGGTGATGCCCAGCGTGACTATTGTGACGGTCAGATACGAGCGCAATCTGTTACCCGAAATGTTGGCGGCCGCGGTGCGGATGGTGTCGGCCAAATAAGAGAATCTTCCCTGCAAGTCTTTCGCCTTCATATCTCTGCAATAATTTAGATGTCCGAAGATACATCTAAATCCGGACCGGTGCAAGAGGTATTCTCAAAAATTAGTCGAGAGAGTAGCGCAATTCGCCGTCTACGAAGGTGTTGTGAACGATGAAGTTCTCGTCGATCAGGGCCACGTCGGCGGTGAAGCCGGTCTCTATGCGGCCGATATTGCGATAGCCGAGGCTGTGGGCTGCATTCAGGGCGCCGGCACGGACAGCTTCGCTGAGCGGCAGGCCGGTGACTTCCACGATATTCTTCAGGGCGACGTTCATGCGGAGCACGCTGCCTGCCAGGGCGGCGTTTTCCTTGAGCCGCGCGGCACCGCCGGAGACGATGACGGGCAGGCCTCCAAGGTCATATTCGCCGTCGGGCATGCCTGCAGCGCGCATCGCGTCGGTAATAAGTATCATGTGGTCCACACCCTTTACTGCGAAAGCCAGCTTTATCATGTTGGGACTTGCGTGAAGCATGTCGCAGATCATTTCCGCAAACACGTTGGTATGCAGCAGACCGGCGCCCACCAGACCGATTTCGCGGTGGTGGAGGGGCGTCATCTGGTTGCAGAAGTGGGTAAGGTTGCGGAGGCCCTTGGCGTAGCAGCGATGGAATTCGGAGTACTTGGCCGCGCTATGGGCTGCACTGGGGACTATTCCCATTGCCAGCAGGTCGGTTACAAAGGCATCGCCGCCGGGGAGTTCCGGCGCGAAGGAAACCTTGTGGATGGGGTAGATGGAGTTGAGTTTCTCTACCAGTTTGATGTCGGGCATGCGCACGAATGCCGGATTCTGGGCACCGACCTCACTAGGGTTTATGAAGGGACCCTCGAGGTGGATGCCGGGCATCTTGACACCCTTGCCGTTGTATTGGGCTATCGAATCAAACGCGGTGGCCAGTGCCTCTTCGCTCTGGGTAAGGGTGGTGGGCAGCATCATGGTAACACCCTCCTTGAGCTTGTTTATGCCGATGGTGTTGACTCCTTCCACAAAGCCGTCGGTAAAGTCGCAGTTGTTGCGGCCGTGGCAATGGATGTCAATCAAGCCGGGGATGGCGGTGAGGCCATTGGCATTTATGGTAAGGTCGGCATCGGGCAGACTTTCGCCCGGAGTCAGGATGCTGTATATGATATTGTCCTTGAAGAGGAGACTTCCGTGCTTTACTTCAAAGCCGGGAGAGGCAATGTTGCAATCTCTGATGAGTGTGCGCATGGTTCTATCTTGATATGATTCACAAATTTACAAACAATTATATTCCGTTCTTATCGGTTTGTTAATAAATTTTAATTCCGTAAATTTGCACTTTAACACAAAAATAGCTTCAGACAAAGATGTACAAGGGAAAACAGAACCGCAGTGATGCGACAAAACCCTCAAAAAAACCTTCCGAAAGGTTTCGTTCCGACAAACCGGGACGTGGTGGCGACAAACCCCGCACAGGCAAGGCCTATGACAAGGCCGCCGGCCGCGGCAAATATTACACTCCCAAGAGCGTCCTCAAAGCCAAAGCCCTGCCAAAAACCGATTCCGAAGAGGTCCGCTTGAACAAATTCATCGCCAACTCCGGCATTTGCTCCCGCCGCGAGGCCGATACCTACATCCAGGCCGGCCTGGTCACCATCAACGGCAGCATCGTTACCGAACTTGGCACCAAGGTCAAGTCGGGCGATGACGTCCGCTTCAACGGCGAGCGCCTAAAGGGAGAGCAGAAAGTCTATCTGGTGATGAACAAGCCCAAGAACTATGTGACCACCATGAGCGACCCGCACGCGGAGAACACCGTAATGGACCTGATCTCCAGGGAAAAGTGTCCGCAACGGGTATTCCCGGTAGGCCGTCTGGACAAGGCCACTACGGGCGTGCTGCTCTTCACCAACGACGGCCCTCTGGCGGAGAAACTTATGCACCCCAGCTACGAGACCCGCAAGATTTACCAGGTGGATCTGGACAAGAACCTCAAGGGGAGCGACTTCAAGGCGATTCTGGACGGCGTCAAGCTGGAGGACGGCGAGATTCATGCAGACAAACTATCTTATGTCGAAGATGACAAGAGCAAAGTTGGAATAGAGATTCACAGCGGCCGCAACCGCATCGTCCGCCGCATTTTCGAGCATCTCGGATACAAGGTCCGCAAGCTCGACCGCGTCTATTTTGCCGGTCTTACAAAGAAGAACCTCAAGCGCGGCCAGTGGCGTTTCCTGACCAAGGAAGAGATCAATTTCCTTTTGATGGGAGGGGAAAGGTAGATGGCAGAGAGCACTCACAGATCGGGATTCGTGAACATCGTGGGCAACCCCAACGTGGGCAAGTCCACCCTTATGAACGCCCTGGTGGGCGAGCGGCTCTCCATTGTCACCTCCAAGGCGCAGACCACCCGCCACCGCATAATGGGCATCGTGAACGGTGACGACTACCAGATAGTCTATTGCGACACCCCCGGAATCCTGAAGCCAAAGTACGGTTTGCAGGAGAGCATGATGGATTTTGTGGACGGCGCCATCGGAGACGCCGACGTCATCCTTTATGTGACCGACACGGTGGAGAAGCCCGACAAGAACGGGGAATACATCTCCCGCCTGGCTGCTGTCAGCTGTCCGGTGGTGCTTGTAATCAACAAGATAGACAAAAGCGACCAGCAGCAGGTGACGCAGTTGGCGGCGTGGTGGAAAGAACGCCTGCCAAAGGCGGAGATCTTTGCCGCATCGGCCCTGGAAGGCTTCAATGTGGACAATATCTTCTCCCGGATCAAGGAACTGCTGCCCGTAAGTCCGCCGTGGTACGACAAGGATGTCTTTACCGACCGCAGCCTGCGCTTCTTCGCCTCCGAAATCATCCGCGAGAAGATTCTGGAGAACTACGACAAGGAGATTCCCTATTGCACGGAAGTGGTGATAGAGGAATTCAAGGAGAGCGAAGAGCGGTACGACATCCGCGCCGTGATAAACGTGATGCGCCCCTCGCAGAAGGGCATCATCATAGGCAAGGGTGGCGCCGCCCTCAAGAAGACGGCATCCGCTGCCCGCATTGACATGGAGCACTTCTTCCAGAAGAAGGTGTTCCTGAGCACATTTGTAAAGGTAGAAGAGAACTGGCGCGACGACCGCAGCATGCTTCGCCGGTTCGGTTATATACAGGACTAATATATGAGCGAAGAGATAGACGATATTTTGGAAGAACAGGCAGAGCCTGTGGAGGCACCGGAGGAGGTAACTGAGGAAGAAGGCGCCGCTGCAGAGACAGAGGCTGGCAAGGATACCAAGGCGTCCCGCAAGGAGCAGAAGTTCAGCCGCGTGATAAACGCCGGCGAGAACCGTTACAAGCTGCCCGGAATGTTCAAGGACTGGTTCCTGGACTACGCCTCGTACGTTATGCTGGAGCGTGCCGTACCTTATATAGAGGACGGTCTCAAGCCGGTGCAGCGCCGTATCCTCCACACTCTGAAGCTGAACGAGGATGGCAAGTACCACAAGGTGGCCGGTATCGTGGGCGACGCCATGAAGTTCCACCCCCACGGCGACGCATCTATCTACGACGCCCTGGTGGCCATCCAGCAGAAGGATTTGCTCATAGACGGACAGGGCAACTGGGGTAACATCCTCACCGGCGACAAGGCGGCCGCGCCCCGATACATCGAGGCCCGCCTGACAAAATTCGCCCAGGAGGTCGTCTACAACAAGGACATCACGGAATGGGTTTATTCCTACGACCGAAACAATTTGGAGCCCGTCTGCCTGCCGGTCCGCTTCCCGTTGCTGCTGGCACAGGGCACCATGGGCATCGGCGTCGGCCTTCGCGTGGAGATACTTCCCCATAATTTCAACGAACTCATAGACGCCTCCATCGCCGCCCTTAGCGGCAAACAGGTCGACATTTATCCCGATTTCCCTACGGGCGGCATCGCCGACTGCTCCAAGTACAACGGCGGTCAGCGTGGCGGTCGCGTTCGCGTGCGCGCCACCATCACAAAGCGTGACAAGCGCACTTTGGTCATCGAGGACATCCCCTATGGAGAAACCACCCGCACTGTGATTGACTCGATAGTTGCGGCCAACGACCGCGGCAAAATCAAGATCAAGAAGGTGGATGATTACACCGCAGAGAAGGCCGAAATCGTGATTCAACTGGCGCCGGACATCTCCCCCGACAAGACCATCGACGCGCTGTATGTCTGCACCAAATGCGCCGTGTCGCTCTCGCCCAACGCCGTGGTCATCAAGGACGGCCGTCCCGAATTCATGTCGGTGAATGAGATTCTCACCTACAGCGCCTTCCACACCCGTGATCTCTTTGAGCGTGACCTCAACAACCAGCTCCGGGATTTGGAAGAGGACTGGCACAGAATCTCCCTGGAGAAGATATTCTTCGAGCAGAAGATATACCGCGTGCTGGAAAACGACGCCAAGACCTGGGAAGACCAGGTGCAGGACGTCACCGACGCGATGAAGAAGTACGAGCATCTGGTAAAGCGCGAGATCACCTCGGACGACATTCTCAAGCTCGTGGAAAAGCCGGTTCGCAAGATCTCCAAGTTCGACATCAAGGCGGCCGATGAAAAACTGCTCTCCATAGAGAGCCGGATGGAGCAGATCCGCTACGACCTGGAGCATCTGATTGAATACACCATAGAATATTTCAAGGAGCTCAAGAAGAAATACGGCGCCGCATATCCCCGCCGCACCCGTCTGGAAGAGTTCGAGACCATCCAGGCACAGACGGTGGTAGTGGCCAATTCCAAGCTCTACTGCAGCCGCGAAGAGGGCTTCGTGGGGACCGATCCCAAGAAGATGGGCAACCCAGAATTCATGTGCGACTGCTCCGATATCGACGATATCATTGTCTTCCTCAAGAACGGCGACTATGTGGTCACCACCGTCAAGGACAAGGAATTCATCGGCAACGACATCATCCACGCCGGCGTGTTCAAGAAGGGCGATGACCGCACCATATACAATGTCATCTATCGCGACGGCAAGGGCGGTCCATACTTCGTTAAGCGCTTTGCCGTGACGGGCGTGACCCGCAACAAGGTCTACAACCTGACCCAGGGCAAGCCAGGCACCCGCATCGAGTGGTTCACCGCCAACAGCAACGGCGAGGCCGAGAGCGTAAGGGTTTACTTCCGCAACCGCCCCGGCATCCGCAAACTCTCAGATGCCTACGATTTTGCCACCCTGGCCATCAAGGGGCGCTCCAGCCGCGGCAACCTGCTGACCCGCAACCCGATAATGCGTATCCAGCTCAAGAGTGCCGGCGTCTCCACAATTGGCGGCAAGGAAATATGGTTCGACGAGGACATCCAACGGTTGAACGATGCCGGCCGGGGCATTTCGCTGGGCGAATTCCAGCAGGACGACAAGATTCTGGTGGTACTCAAGAATGGCTGGTATTACACCACTTCGTTCGATCTGAGCAACCGCTACCAGGGCGATATAATCCGCATAGAGAAACTCGATCCCGAAGCGGTCTATTCCGTGGTTTACTGGGACAAGGAAACCAAGCAGTACTATATCAAACGCTTCAGCTTTGAAGTCAGCGACAACAAGGAGCAGTGCTTCATCAGCGAAGCGCCCGGCTCCAAGTTCATCGACATCTGTCAAGACACTTATCCTCGCCTGGAACTCACATTCAAGGGCAAGGACGCCGCCCGCGAGCCGGAAGTCATTGACGTGGCCGACTTCATCGGCAAGAAGGGCTTCAAGGCCAAGGGCCGCAGGGCCAGCACTCGCGACGTCAAGAAGGCGATGTTCATAGAACCTTTCCCCGAGCCGGAACTTTCGGTGGATGCTGAGGCGGAAGACGATGCAATCGAACTCATAGACGATGATGACGACGCCGTTGAGGTAGCTGCTCCCGTAAACGAAGAGGAGGCAAGGCGCATTCTGGAAGAGAATTCCGCCGCTGCGGAAGATTCCGGCGACGACGATGCCGACGGCCCCATAGAACTCACCCTTTTCTAGAATGATAGTCGCCCTCACCGGTTTCATGATGTGCGGCAAGAGTACTTACGGCCGCGCCGCGGCCGAATTGCTCGGCTGCGAATTCGTAGACCTGGACTTTGTGATAGAGGAGGGAGTTGCTCCGGGCGACATTATCCGTACAAAAGGAGAAGTTGTTTTCCGCGAAGAGGAGACGGAGGCTCTGCGCCGGGTGCTGGAACGCTCCGGAAGCTGCATCCTGGCCCTTGGCGGCGGTACCCCTCTGCGTGAGGAGAACCGTGCGCTGCTGCGTGAAAAATGCAGCGTAATCTGGCTCAAAGCCTCACTGGAAGAATCGGTCTTCAATCCCGAATGGGCCGACCTGACCGCCCAGCGCCCTCTGCTGGACGGCGGTGATAAGGCGCGCATAGAGGCACTCTGGACCTCACGCATCCCTGTCTACGAAGAAGTATCAGATTATATTATCGAGACTGACGGCAAAACGCCGGAAGAAATCCTGGACGAGATAGTTAGAATATGTCGTCGCGGTCTTTGATGTCCTTGATGCGGAGCTGGATGTTGGCCAGGCCGCGGTAGTAATTCTCTGCGATGGAGTAGCAGATGTCGATGGGGTTGCCGTCCTGGATGTGGGCAAAGTGGTCCGACTGGTTGAAGGCGATGGCCGACATTGCCGGGTATGAATTCTCCTCCTGAATCAACTCCAGTTTGAGGTGACCGTTGTCTGTGCCCACGCAGCGGCCGTTGCCGTTGTCGTAAACCCTCTCCGACCAGAATACCGGCGAAGGGTTGCCGGGACCGAAGGGCTGGAATTGCTTGAGAAGGCGGAAGAACTTGGGGGTTATCTGGTTGAATTCCAGATACGAATCCACATTTATGATGGGGGTCAGGATGTCGTCGTTTATTTTGCCTGCCACGTGCTCTTCGAAGCGGCGGGAGAACTCCTCAAAATTTTCCTGCTTCATGGTGAGGCCGGCGGCGTAGGTGTGTCCGCCAAAGTTCTCCAGCAGGTCGGAGCAGGACTCGATGGCCTCGTAGAGGTCGAATCCGGCCACCGAACGGGCGCTGCCGGCAATGAACCCTTCTGCCGATTTGGTGAGGACGATGGTTGGGCGATAGAACGCCTCTACCAGACGTGAGGCCACGATACCGACCACTCCCTTGTGCCAGGAAGGATTATAGACGATTGTGGACTTTTTATTGTCGAAATCGCTGTTGTTGCGCACCATATTGATGGCCTCGAAGGTGATTTCGCGGTCTATGCTCTTGCGCTCGTTGTTGTGGTTGTTGATTTCGTCACCGATCTTGCGGGCGCTCTCGTCATCTCCGGCAATCAGCAAATCCACGGCGGTGCGGCCCGATTCCATACGGCCGGCGGCGTTGATTCGCGGCCCTATCTTGAACACTATCTCGTCTATAGTGATCAGGTGTTTGTCCAGGCCGGCCAGTTTGATTATGCTCTGCAGGCCCTTGCGGGGATGGCTGTTGAGCTGTTTGAGGCCGAAATATGCCAGCACGCGGTTCTCTCCCGTGACTGATACCAGGTCGGAAGCAATGCTCACCACCAGCAGATCCAGAAGCTCGAGCACCTGCTCGCGGTGGATGCCGTGGGTCATTGCATAAGCCTGGGCCAGTTTGAAACCGACACCGCAGCCGGAAAGGTCGTCGAACGGGTAGGTATTGTCTTCCCGCTTGGGATCCAGGACAGCCACTGCACCGGGCAACTCCGCGTCGGGAAGGTGGTGGTCGCAGATGATGACATCGATGTCAAGGCCGGCGGCGTATTTGACCTTCTCCACCGCCTTGATGCCGCAGTCCAGCGTGATAATGAGGCTGCAGCCCTTCTTGTGGGCGTAGTCGATGCCTTTGTACGAGAGGCCGTAGCCCTCGTCGTAGCGGTCGGGGATGTAGTAGTTGAGAAGATACTCGTCGGTGACGGTCTTCAAAAAGATGTACATCAGCGCCACGGCGGTAGTGCCGTCCACATCGTAGTCACCGTAAATCAGGATTTTCTCCTTGCGCTTGGCGGCCAGCTCTATGCGGTCCACCGCCTTTTGCATGTCGACCATCAGAAAGGGGTCGTGAAGCATGCTTAAATCGGGGCGGAAGAACTCGCGGGCCTCGTCGTAGCTCTTGATGCCGCGCTGCACCAGAAGGTTGGACAGAACGGGGTCGATGCCCAGCTCCTGTGCAAGCTGACGCACCAGGACGGGGTTTCCCGCCTCTTTCACGATCCACTTTCTGTCAACTATCGGTGTCATAATTGAGCAAAGATACCCCTTTATTTTATTTTTTACAAAAATAAGTTACTTTTGCGGTTACTATGGAACAAACATCACTCAACGAACAGGAAGTACTTCGCAGAGAGTCTCTCGGCAAGCTCAGGGAGCTGGGCATTGAGCCTTATCCTGCAGCAGAATACCCGGTCAATGCCACTACAGAAGATATCAAGGCCGGATACGACGACGAAAAGCATAATTTCAGCGACGTCTGTATCGCCGGCCGCATCATGAGCCGCCGAATCATGGGCGCAGCATCGTTCATGGAGTTGCAGGACGAGACAGGTCGCATCCAGGTCTACGTCAAGCGTGACGAAATCTGCCCGGACGAGGATAAAACCCTCTACAACACCGTCTTCAAGAAGTTGTTGGACATCGGCGACATCATCGGCATCAAGGGCTATGCGTTCATTACCCAGACAGGGCAGCTGAGCGTCCACGCCAAGGAATTGACCGTTTTGTCCAAGTCGCTTCGCGTCCTCCCTATCGTTAAGGTAGATGCCGACGGCACCGTGCACGACGGTTTCACCGATCCCGAACTGCGCTACCGCCAGCGCTATGTCGACCTGATTGTGAATCCGCAGGTCCGCGAGGTGTTTGTCAAGAGGGCGAAGATAATATCCACGATGCGTGAATACTTCAACGAGGCGGGCTGCCTGGAGGTGGAGACCCCCATCCTGCAGAGCATCCCCGGCGGTGCCGCTGCGCGCCCGTTCATCACCCATCACAATACTCTGGATATTCCTCTGTATCTGCGTATTGCAAACGAGCTGTATCTGAAGCGCCTGATTGTTGGTGGCTTCAAGGGCGTGTACGAGTTTGCAAAGGATTTCCGCAACGAGGGCATGGACCGTACCCACAACCCGGAGTTCACCTGCATGGAGATTTACGTGGCCTACAAGGACTACAACTGGATGATGAAATTTGTGGAGACCATGCTGGAGAAGGTGGCTATGACAACCAACGGCTGCACCAAGTTCGACGTCTGGGGCAACGAAATCGAGTTCAAGGCTCCCTATCGCCGCCTGCCGATGCTGGAGGCCATCAAGGAGTATGCCGGCGTGGACATCTCCGGAATGAGCGAGGATGAGCTCCGCGCAACCTGCAACAAGCTCAACGTTCCCATAGATCCTTCTTTCGGCTACGGCAAACTGGTGGATGCAATCTTTGGCGAGTATTGCGAAAAGAACCTCATACAGCCCACATTCATAACCGATTATCCTGTTGAGATGTCGCCGCTGACCAAGCGTCACCGCAGCAATCCGCGCTTGACGGAGCGCTTCGAGCTCTTTGTCAACGGCAAGGAGCTGGCCAACGCCTACAGCGAGCTCAACGACCCGATAGACCAGTTCGAGCGCTTTGAAGACCAGGCTAAACTCAAGGCCAAGGGCGACGACGAGGCGATGTATATCGATATGGACTTTGTCCGCGCACTGGAATACGGCATGCCGCCGACTTCCGGTCTGGGAATGGGCATCGACCGTCTGACGATGTTCATGACCAATTCAACAACCATCCAGGACGTACTCTTCTTCCCGCAAATGAAGCCGGAGAAGAAGGCCGACAAACCCGCCCAGGAGGCGTAACCCGCTGCAATCTTGGAACGGATAGAATCGCTCCAAAATCAGCGTCTCAAGGACGTCGTCGCGCTGCAGGGCAAATCTTCCCTGCGCCGCGAGAGGGGTCTTTTCGTGGTGGAAGGGCGCCGCGAGACGGAGCGTGCCATCGCCGCCGGATTCGCCATCGAACAGCTGTTTTTCTGTGAGGATATCATCCCTCTGCCGGAAGTTCAACCGCTTATTGACACTGCTCTGCACGCATTTTCGCTCTCAAAGGCGGCATATTCCAAGATTGCCTACCGCGAAGGCACCGAGGGCGTCGTGGCTCTCTTCAAGACCCGTTCGCTTTCGCTCTCCGACCTTCCTGCCCGTCGCGATTCGCTGGTAATAGTGCTGGAGTCGGTAGAGAAGCCGGGTAATCTGGGCGCCATACTTCGCAGTGCCGATGCCAGCGGAGCAGACGCCGTGATAGTGTGCGACCCGCTCACCGACATCTACAATCCCAACGTGGTCCGTGCCAGCACCGGGGCGGTCTTCACTACGCCGGTGGTGGCCTGCCCTTCCGCCGAGGCGGCCGAGTGGCTGTCAAAGCATCAATTCAAAATCGTCACGGCGCAGCTACAAGACAGCAAAGTCTACTATGACGTCGATTTTACCGTGGCTACGGCGCTGGTTTTCGGCACCGAAAGCACCGGCCTCTCCGATTTCTGGAGGGAGCGCTCCGACGCCAAAATCATGATACCGATGATGGGGAAGATGGATTCCCTGAACGTGGCCACATCGGTGGCGATACTCAGTTACGAGGCGCTCCGCCAGAAACAGTCCAACAAATGAAACTCGGAATCATAGGCAATCCCGTTTCGCACAGCCAGAGCCCGCGGCTGTTTGCCGAGTTATGCCCCGGCCAGGGCACATACGACAAGATAGAGGAGCCGGACTTTGAGAAGGCATACGAGCGATTTTTGAACGATTATGATGCTGTTAACGTCACTATGCCGTTCAAGGAGCTGGCATATTACAAATGCCGTCCCGGCAGCGACGCCGTCCGCACTATCAAGGCGGTGAACATTCTTAAAAAAGAGGGCGACAGGGTGGTGGGGTATAATTCTGATTACCTGGGTGTTAAGAATATTCTTGACGATGCCGGCACGGTCTGTCGCAACCTTCTGGTGGTCGGCTGCGGAGGCGCTGCAAAGGCCGCCGCGGTGGCGGCTGTGGATGCCGGCTGCAAGGTTTCGATGACCAACCGCAGCTATGAGAAGTGTTATTCTTTTGTCCGTCACAGCAATCTCGATATCGATGTCATTGAACTGAAAGATGTCGATTTGGACAAGTTTGATTTTGTTATTTATGCCATCCCGGCGCCTGTCGCAGAGATCGGGGGCTGGAACTTTGCCGGAAAGACGGTTCTGGAGGCGAATTACGCAAATCCGTGCCTGCGCGAAAGAGTCGCTGCCGACGGCGGTAAATATATTGAGGGAATTGTCTGGTTGAGGGCCCAGGCCGTTACCGGATTTCAAATAATGTTGTTACCTTTGTAACATTGCGAACATTAATAAATAGTAGAGATATGGCATCATTGAACAAAGTAATGTTGATCGGAAACGTGGGGAGAGACCCCGAGGTAAGAGATTTTGAGGGTGGCGCGCGCAGGGCCAGCTTTACCCTTGCAACAACAGAGCAGTTCCGCGACCGCGAGCAGACCGAGTGGCACAATATCATCGCCTGGCGCCAGCTTGCAGAACTGTCTGAGAAATATATCCGCAAAGGATCCCAGATTTATGTAGAGGGGCGCATCACCAGCCGTAGCTGGGACGGCAACGACGGCGTCAAGCATTACACTACCGAGATCGTGGCCAACACCATTCAGCTGCTCGGCCGCCGCTCGGACGGTCAGGGAGGCGATCCCGGCCCTCAACCGGAGCCTCGATACAGCCGCCCCGCAGCTCCCGCAGCTCCCGCAGCACCCGCGGCAGCTCCCGCTCCCGCACCTGCCGCACCGGCAGAGAGTCTCGACTCTACAGAAGTAGACGATTTACCATTCTAACCAATCTTAATATCTGTTTTACAAAGAAATGAGAAAGTTTTTTGTTTGTGCGGCGCTTCTTCTTGCATATGCATGCGGCGCTGCCGCCCAGGACTGGAGTGTATCTGCCGGAACAGAAGCTTCTACGCAGTATCTCTGGCGTGGCTTTGCTATTGCCCAGTCTCCTACAATCGTTCCCACCGTCACTCTCAATTATGAGAAGGATGATTTCAGTTTCGAGGCTGGATACTGCAGCATCACTGAGCTTCAGAGAGCTCACTATCTCGAGATGGACGTATGGGCTGCTGCTACATTCAAAGGCATCACGTTCATGGCATTGGAGCAGGGCTGCGGCAATAACCTCGGCCTTGGCGGATATGACGACAATTTTGAGTTGACACTCGCCTACGAGTTGCCTTTCGAGTTTTTGCCCGCTTCCATTTCCTGGAATACATTCGTGGCAGGCGATGACTTCAATCTGGATGGCAGCCGTGCTTTCTCTTCTTACATAGAATTGAACGTGCCTTACGAATACAATAACTTCTCTGTATGCGCAACCGCCGGAGCGGTACCCTTCAAATCAGAGATATTGTATGAGAACGAGGGCGGTTTCAACTTCATCAACCTGAGCCTCAGGACCGGCTATAAACTCACCGTTGGCGACAACTTTGAGATGCCGCTCTACGCCCAGTACACCTACAACCCGCTCTTCAAGGATCACTTCTTCCAGCTGGGTTGTTCCCTGACTTACACATTCGATCTCTAATAGAGACCCACAGGACAAAAAAATAGCCAGCAGAATTGCTGGCTATTTTTTGTGCCCAGGACAAGATTTGAACTTGCACGCCCTAAATCAGGCACTACCCCCTCAAAGTAGCGTGTCTACCAATTTCACCACCTGGGCAGGTGTTCCTTTGGGGAATGCAAAGGTATGCTATTTTTTTTATTAACCAAAGATTTTTCAAAGTTTTTCATTTTCGCGCCGGATGATGTATCTTTGAGGTTCGGACAAAAAATAAACCCATATACAATGATCAAGATTGACAAAAGCGGATGCAAGCCATTCGCAGACGAAAAGAAAATCAACGAATACATCGACAAGGCTTTCGCCGGCTTTGACACACTCGAAGGCGGCAAGGGCGACGGCAACGACTTTATCGGTTGGAACCATCTCCCGGGCAGCATTACCAAAGATGTTCTGGATGAATATAAAGCCGTTGTAAACCGTTGGGAGTCGATGGGTGTAGATACGGTGGTAGTAATCGGCATCGGCGGCAGCTACCTTGGCGCAAAGGCAGCCATTAGCGCGCTCGGCCACAATTTCACCGCCAAGCTGTCTAACAAGGGTATGCACATCCTCTTTGCCGGTAATAACCTCAGCGAAGATTATCTGGCAGAACTCACCGACGTAATCGAGGGCCATAACACGGCCTGCGTGGTTATATCCAAATCCGGAACCACCACAGAGCCTGCAGTAGCATTCCGCATTGTTAAACAGTATATAGAGCAGAAGTATGGCATGGCAGAATCCTCAAAGCGCATAGTGGCCATTACCGACCGTAACCGCGGCGCATTGAAGACACTTGCCACCGCTCAAGGCTACACTTCTTTCGTGATTGAAGACAACATCGGCGGCCGTTATTCTGTGCTGACTCCCGTAGGCCTCCTGGCCATCGCACTTGCCGGCTACGACATCGACGCCATGATCCAGGGCGCACAGGAAGCAGAAAAGGTATGCAGCGAACGTAGCGAAAACAATCCTTCTATCCAGTATGCCGCTCTTCGCAATATGCTTTACGACGCCGGTTACAAGACTGAAATCCTAGTTAATTACAATCCCCGTCTCCTCTATGTTTCTGAATGGTGGAAACAGCTCTATGGCGAGAGCGAGGGCAAGGATGGCAAGGGTATCTTCCCTGCAAGCGTCACCAACACCACCGACCTGCATTCGATGGGTCAGTATATTCAGGAAGGCGAGCGCACCCTGTTCGAGACCGTGCTGCATGTTGGCAGTTGTCGTCGTCAAATGCGCATCCCCTTTGACAAGGACAATCTTGACAACCTCAATTATTTGGCAGGAAGGCGTGTAGAGGAGTGCAACGAAGCCGCCATGAACGCCACTATCATGGCTCACATCGACGGTGGCGTACCCCAGATAAAGGTCGAAATTCCCAGCATAGACGAGTTCAATCTCGGCTGGCTGTTCTACTTCTTCGAGAAGGCGTGTGGCATCAGCGGCTATGTTTTGGGCGTGAACCCCTTCAACCAGCCCGGCGTGGAAGCCTACAAGAAGAATATGTTCGCCCTGCTTGGCAAGCCAGGTTTTGAAGATCTTGCAGCCGAACTCAAGAAGAGAATGTAAGATTGGAATAAACCATGAAACACAGTTTTAAAGAATGGTTTGCGGTGACCAGGTACTGGTCGTTCCCCGTTTCTACGATGCCCGTAATCGTTACCTTTGCCTGGCTCTTCAGCCGCGGCGAAATCCCGTGTGAATTCAAACCCTATCTGGTGCTGATACTCTCGCTGCTGGGAGTCATGCTGCTGCACGCTGCCGGCAACGTCATGAGTGATTATTTCGATTACAAGACCGGCGTGGACAATGAAAACGCTTTTGCCGTTCCCAATCTGGTGTTCAAGAAGTTCGAGCCCACGGAGTACCTACGGTTCAGCATCATCCTCTTTATTCTGGGTATCGCTGCCGGAATTGCCGTAACCCTGCTTAGCGGCACGGGCCTGCTGATAATAGGCGCCGTGGCGGTGCTGCTCACCATGCTCTATTCCTTCCTCAAATACCACGCGCTTGGCGATCTGGACATCTTTATCATTTTCGGTGTCCTGACAGTCCTGGGTGCCGCTTATGCACTGACCGGTACATTCCGTCCCGACGCTCTGATACTGGCAATTCCGGTTGGCATAATCACCGTATCGGTGCTGCACGCCAACAATACCTACGACACCAACAGCGACCGCGCTGCCGGCATCAAGACCTTCGGCATGCTGATAGGGCTGAAGGCATCGGCGATACTTTACTGCATCTATATGGTGATTCCGTTCGCCTGCATCATCGCCTATGTCATCGCCGGGCTTATGCGTCCAACGGCGCTGCTCTGCCTGCTGGCTGCGATTCCCGCCTTCAAGAATCTCAAGAAGGCAGCTACGTATAAGCAGAATGGCCTGGAGGCGATGGCCGGCCTGGACCAGGGCTCTGCCAAGCTCCAGATGGCCTTCTCGCTGCTTCTGTCAGTAGGTTTGATACTCGCCGGCCTGATATGGTAAAGCAGCGACGCAACCTATTGATTGCCATCCTGATCGCGGCGGTGCTGTGGTTCTGGATGTTCAGCCCATGGACCAAAGGCTGGCCTAACTTCTGGATAGTGATGGTGTGCGCCGCGGTAATCCTTACCACGCTGGCAATATGTTTCACCCCGAGCGAAGAGCGTAAATTCACCATAGAGAAGCCCTGGCTTCAACTGGTAGGCGGCATCGTCCTGGCCTTTGCCCTCTGGGGCATATTCTGGATAGGGGACAAGGCCTCGCAGTGGCTCTTTGATTTCGCCCGCCCGGAGGTCGACGCCGTGTATTCCATGAAGACAGGCCTGCCGGTGTGGATTATCGGCCTGCTGTTGCTCTTTTTAATTGGTCCGGCCGAGGAATATTTCTGGCGCGGCTATGTCCAGAAGAATCTGTGCAAGTTTTTCGGAGGCAAACGCGCGGCCGACTGTGCCTTTGTTGCCACCGCCATCATTTACGCACTGGTGCATATCTGGTCGTTCAACTTTATGCTGATAATGGCTGCGCTGGTTGCCGGCCTTGTATGGGGCCTTGTCTACCGCATCTGCCCAAAAGCCCTCCCGGCTCTGATAGTCAGCCACGCCCTCTGGGACCTGCTGGTATTTGTCCTGCTGCCCATTTAGGAGTTTTTTCTTACCTTTATAGGACTAAACAATACAACTATGTTAGAAGAAATCATACAACAGGACATCAAGGCGGCGATGCTGGCCAAGGACAGCGTGGCGCTGGCGTCGGTACGCGGCATCAAGGCTGCTATTCTGCTGGCAAAGACTGCCGAAGGCGGAAAGCCGGTAGACGACGCTGAAATCGTGAAGATCATCCAGAAACTGGTAAAGCAGCGTAAAGAGAGCGCCGAGATATACACCCAGCAGAACCGTCCCGAACTGGCGGAGAACGAACTGGCAGAGGCAGCCGTGATGGAACGCTATCTTCCCAAACAGCTCTCCGAAGCTGAGGTGGAGGAGAAGCTCAAGGAGATAATCGCGCATGTCGGGGCATCTTCCATGGCCGATATGGGCAAGGTGATGGGTACCGCCACCAAGGCTCTGGCAGGCCAGGCCGACGGCAAGGTAATCAGCGCGCTGGTTCGCAAATTACTCGCATAATCCACAACTATGAAAAGAATAATCCTTTTTGCGGCGGCGCTGCTGGCTGCGGCATCCGCTTTTGCACAGTCGTTTGACATTACTTTGGACTCCGGCGCCAAAATGCGCGTGGAGGCTTGCAGCAACGACATTTTCCGCGTCCGGATAACTGAGGGCAATGATTTCCCCGAATCGATAATGCTTCGCTATGGCATCTTCCGTAGCGAATGGGATGGCGCCCAGGCCACCATAGAGCAGGACGATACCAGGGCTGCCGTCAAGACCGCGGGTCATACTTTGACTGTTGACAAGGCCACCGGCGAAATTAAACTGACTGATGCCGATGGCGGCGAAATAATCAAGTCGATAACCTATTCCGACAGCAAGGATCCGTCGCTGGCATCTCTGGCCGACAAGTATAACGCCCAGTTCCGCTATCTGAACGAACATGTGAACATAATAGGCAGCGACCACTGGGAGCAGAATGTCGATGCCGGCGTGGATATCACCGACAAGTCCCGCACCAGCGCACTGAGGTTTGCGCTCGGCCCCGACACACGCATCTACGGCGGCGGCAGTGTCAGCCGCAAGCATCTTCAGCATCGCGGCGAAATACTCCGCATTTTCACCACATACGCCAATACAGAGAATGTCAATCCGTTTATGATGACAAGCGACGGCTGGGCGGTGCTGAACAACACCACCAACATCAGTTTCTTTGACTGCGGTGTGTCCGAGCCCGACAAGATGATTGCCTTGAGCACAGTCAAGGATGCCGATTTCTACTTGATGACAGGCGGCGACATGATGGAGCTGCTGCGCCGCTACCACGACATCGCCGGGAACAATTATCTTCTGCCGCGCTGGGCTTACGGCTGCTGCTTTGGCCCCCATCTGAATGCTGACGGCTATGTATTTATGAACGAGGCGGTCAAGTTTATGGAGCAGGGATATCCGATGGATATGATGTGGGTGGAGCCGCAGTGGATGGAGACCTACTATGACTGGACCGTGAATAAGAAATGGGATTATAAGAAGTTCCCCGGCCAGCCATACTGGTATTCCAATGAAACGGAAAACGGCGAACATGGCGGCAGCTTCATCTCCCGCATGCATGCGCTCGGCTACAAGATCTGCCTCTGGCTCAATATCGACACCGACCTGAGCGTGATGGAAGAGGACCGGCTTGCCCACGAGAACGGCGGCAAACTCTCCGGACAGATCAACTGGTTTGACCACCTCCGCAAGTTTATGAGCAACGGTGTGGACGGTTTCAAGCTGGATCCCGGACAGACGGTGGACCGCCACCCGAACCGCAAATATTACAACGGCCTCACCGACGCCGAGATGCACGAGGTCAACCAGGTTCTGCTTCCAAAGCAGTTCCTGGCGATGAACCGCGACTTCCGTCCGGCACGCTCGTTCCATCACTACTGCGGCGGTTTTGCAGGCACCCAGCATTATACGGCTGCCACTACTGGTGACAGCGGCGGTGGAGTTGCAGTCCTTTACGACCAGCTCAACCTGCAGATGAGCGGCTATAACAACACCAGCTGCGACGTGGGCGCCAGCACCGACGGCCTGCATATGGGCATCTTCCTTCCCTGGATGCAGATAAACAGTTGGTACAGCTTCAAGGAGCCGTGGTATCAGCCTCTGGAGGCCCAGACTGTATATCGCAACTATCTGCGTTTGCGCAACCAGATGGTGCCTTACACCTACAGTGGCGCCCTCAAGGGTTCCGTAGAGGGCGATCCGGTGATGATGCCGATGCCGATGGCTTTCCCCGATGACCGCAACTGCGACGATCTGGCTCATGAATATATGTATGGCGAAGGATTGCTGATAACCGTCTTTACAGATGAGGTTTATCTGCCGGAGGGCGTCTGGTATGACTTCTGGACCAACAAGAAGGTGACCAGCGCCGGCGAGAGCATCCCCGCCGAGTTTGACAAGAGCCAGTACGGCGGTCCCGTTTACGTGAAGGACGGCGCAATCATTCCCTTCCAGCACGTTGCCCGCCACGCATGCGAGCGTCCTCTGGACACTCTGGTGCTCAATATCTGGCCCGCCGACAAGGGCGAATACACCTTCTGGGAAGATGACGGTACGACCTACGAACATGAGAACGGCGCCATTGCCAAGACACGCTTCAGCTACGAGAAGAACCGCAGGAAACTGGTTTTGAACGTCGATGCAGTGGAGGGTCGGTTCGAAGGAATGCACGCCAGCCGTACCTACGATGTCAAGATGACGCTGGACCGCCAGCCGCGCCGCGTGAAGGTGGCCGGCAAGAGGGTGAAGGATGTCGTCTGGGACAAGGAGCGCAAAGTCGTTACCTTCTGCGCGGAGCATCCCGACACCGCTCAGAGCCTGGAAATCAAGATCAAACTGTAATTATTCGAAGACGACAGTCTTGTTCTTGTAGACCATCACCTTGCGGTCGATGTGCTTGCGTACCGCCCGCGAGAGCACAATCTTCTCCAGATCCTTGCCCTTGCCGATGATGGATTCCACCGAATCCTTGTGGGTGATGCGGGCTACATCCTGCTCAATGATAGGACCGGCGTCCAGTTCACTTGTAACATAGTGGCTGGTCGCCCCTATTATTTTTACGCCGCGGTCGAATGCCTGGTGATAGGGCTTTGCACCCACGAAAGCGGGGAGGAAGGAGTGGTGGATGTTGATTATCCGTTCCGGATATGCCTTGATCATCTCTTCGCTGATAACCTGCATGTAGCGGGCAAGCACTATGAATGTGACGCCGTTTTTCTTGAGCAGCTCCAGCTCCGCAGCTTCCTGCTGGGCTTTGTTCTCTTTGGTGATGGGGAAGACGTGGTAGGCGATGCCGAACTTCTCCGCTACCGGCCTCAAGTCTTCGTGATTACTGATAATCAGCGGAATGTCCACATTCCACTCATCGGCGCTCCAGCGGGCCAGCATGTCGTAGAGGCAGTGGGACATCTTGCTTACGAATATCGCCATGCGCGGCCGCTGCTCTGCAAAGTAGAGGCGGAACTGCATGTCATATTTCTGTCCGTAGAGGGTGCCGAAATATTCGCCGATGCGCTCCTTGGGAATCAAAAAGTTGGTAATGTCCCATTCCACGCGCATGAAAAAGGCGTTGTTGGCGTGGTCTACGTACTGGTCCAGATATATGATATTACCCTTGTTTACGGTAATGAAATTCGAGATTTCTGCAATGATGCCCGGCACGTCGGGGCAGTGGATAAGCAGTATGGCGGTATTTTTCATGTCGCAAAAGTATAAATTCTTGAATTTGAAGAAAAATAAATCTACTTTTGCCCTTATGAGAAAAATCAGAGTTTTCGCACCTGCCACCGTGGCCAATATGGGCTGCGGCTTCGATATAATGGGTATGACGCTGGACGCCGTCGGTGATGTTCTTTCGGTAGAAATCGGCGAAGGCGACAGTCTGACAATCATAAACAAGAGCAAGCAGCAACTGCCTGAGGATATTGAGCAGAACGTTATTACGCCCGCAGTGCGCGCCTTTCTTGCGGCATACGGATGCCCGATGGCCGTTACTGTTACCGTAGAGCACAAGATTGCCCCCGGCAGCGGCATCGGTAGTAGCGCGGCTTCTTCTTCCGCGGCGGTTTATGCCCTCAACGAGCTTCTGGACCATCCTTTTACAGATGAAAAGCTGGTCGAGTTTGCAATGGAGGGTGAAAAACTCATCAGCGGCGGCACTCCGCACGCCGACAACGTCGGCCCGTCTATCCTGGGCGGCGTGGTGCTGCTTCGCGGCTACGACCCCCTGGACGTGGTTCGCCTCCCTGTGCCCGGCCGTTTCTGCTGCGCCGTGGCTCATCCTGCAATCATGGTATCGACCCGCGAGGCCCGCGAAGTGCTGCCCAAGGACATTCCGTTGAGGCTGGCCGTGAAACAGTGGGGCAACGTGGCTGGTCTGGTGGCCGGCCTGGCAGAGGGTGATGTATCCCTGATAGGCCGTTCAATGAAGGACGTCGTGGTGGAGCCTTACCGCAAACACTTCATCCCCGGTTTTGATGAACTCCGAAAAAAGGTTCTGGAGGTCGGCGCTCTGGCCATGAACATCTCCGGTGCCGGTCCTTCCGTGTTCGCACTTTGCGAGAGCATGACCTTGGCCGACAAGGTGGGGGAGGTGATGAAAGCCCACTTCCTGCAGTATAACGTAGAATCCAATATCTACGTTTCCAAGATTTCCAACCGTGGCGCCCGCACTCTGGTCGACTACAATTTTGCAGACTGATGAAGTTTTACAGCACAAGGGATTCTTCACATAAGCTGTTTGCACTTGCCGACGCCGCTTTCCTGGGCCTGGCGCCCGACGGCGGCCTGTTTGTGCCTGAGCGCATTCCACAGGTCGATATGGAGCAGGTTCAGCGCCTTGCCGAGGTTTCCTATGCCGATATGGCGGGCTATCTGGCCGGCGTTGTATTCGATGATGTCCCTTCCGAAGTGATAGCCGATGTCGTTGCAAAGGCCTACAACTTCGATATCAATCTTCATTTCTTCGATATGAAGAAGGGGGCGCTGGAGCTTTTCCACGGCCCTACATTCGCCTTCAAGGACTTTGGCGCCCGTTTTATGGGTCAGATGACCGGTCGGCTCAACACCACCGACGGCCTCACCATTCTCACCGCGACCAGCGGCGATACCGGCAGCGCGGTGGCAGGCGGTTTCTACAACGTCCCGGGCGTTGATGTCGTCATACTTTATCCCGACGGCAAGGTGAGCCCGCTGCAGGAGGCGCAGATGACCACCCTGGGCGGTAACATCCACCCGCTGCGCGTCCGCGGCAATTTTGACGACTGCCAGCGGCTGGTGAAGGCAATGTTCAACGATACCGATCTGCGCTCGCGCAAGCGCATCACATCGGCCAATTCCATCAACCTTCTGCGCTGGATTCCTCAGAGTTTCTACTATTTCTACGCGCACTGCTTCTGGAGTGCCTTCACGGGCGGTTCCGCTGCCGACATAGTGGTGCCGAGCGGTAACTACGGCAACATCACCGCCGGTATGCTGGCGGCCAGGATGGGTATGCCGGTGAAGCGCTTCGTGGCGGCTTCCAACGCCAACGACGTGGTGCCGGAGTTTCTGATCACCGGCGATTACAAGCCGCGCGCTTCTGTCCGCACCGTGGCCAACGCGATGGATGTCGGCGCTCCCAGCAATTTCGAGCGTATGATGTGGCTATACGGCGATGTGGAGAATCTCCGCCGCCAGGTGGTCGGCTTCTCCGCAAGCGACGCCGAGATTCTGGATGCCATTCGCGAGATCGAGGACAAATACGGCTACATCAGCGACCCTCACAGCGCTGTCGGCTATCTAGCCGCAAAACACTATGACATCGAGGGTTACTGGCTCTCTACCGCCAGCCCCGCCAAGTTCGGCGAGGTCATCGAGAAGGCGGTTGGCCACTGGCCCGAAATCCCCGCCGCCCTTCGCGAACGCATGGAAAAAGAGCGCGTCTACACCATGATGGACGCCTCCGAATCCGACCTTAAAGATTATCTGCTCTCGCTATGAAACGATTCAAGAATATATCATTCCTTTTAGTCCTTCTCCTTGTATTATCTTGCAAGCCGATGGATAATCCGTCGAATCTTGAATCCGACGAGGTGGACTGGACAAAGGACTTTTATCACAAGTCTTTTGTGATGAAGTTCACGGCCAACTGGTGCGGATTGTGTCCGCGTATGGCAGAACCTGTGAAACTGGCGCAGGAACAGAACCCCGACAAGATTGTGTTGATGGATATTCACGGCACCAATGATCCCTTTGTGTTTGATGATTCATCCGTATTGATGAATCATTATGGGGTTGGCGGATATCCTACGGGCTTCTTTGATTTCCGTTACGAAGTGCAGAACGGCAGTAGTGAACAAGTCGCCAAGCAGCTTTCAGGCTATCTGACGCAGACAGAGCATGACCCTGCCGTTTCCGCTATTTCATACAAATCGTCTTTCTCTGGTAAAAAATTGGATATTCACCTCTTCTTGTATTTGCGAAAGGCTACGGACTATAAGGTGTCGGTGTTCCTGCTTGAAGACGGTCTTGTTGCCAAACAGTCCAATTATTTGGGAGAAAGCGATGACAACTATGTGCATAATGATGTTGCCAGAAAATCTGTCACTGCTCCTTTGGGAGATGCTTTCTCTACGGCAGAGGAGAACAGCATCAAGCGTTTCGATTACTCCGTTGAGGTGCCGTCGGAATACAAAAAAGAGAATTTGAAGATTCTGGTATTTGTGCAGCGTGATTTTGGCGGGAAATTCTATGTGGACAATTGTGCTGTCGGGAAAGCTGGAGAGAACCTTTCTCTCAAGTAAAACAAATGATTATGAGCGGAAAATCTTCGGCAAAAATGTCCCGCAAGGACTTCTTGAAAGTCTCTTCCCTGGGTTTGGGAGGGCTGATGCTTGGTCTTAACTCTACCGGTGCGGCTGCTGCAGAGGCGGCGGCTTTGCCCAAGGAGGACAAGCGTAACCTTTACGAGAGCTGGCACAGCCCGTGGCAGCCGGAGATACCCCGCCGCCTGAGCGACCGTACGCACGAACTGGCCTGGTTGGGCCTTTCGGGCGATATTGGCAAGACTATGGGCCGTGTGGACTGGTCTTGCGAGCTGGATCCGAGCCTGACTCCGCAACAACGGTTTGCCGCTGCGGCCATGAGCGTGGCCAAGAATGTCCCGCTCCGCATCCTTCCGGGAGAACTGATTGTCGGTTCCGCTACATTGATAGAGGGGGCAGAGTCCAAGGTTCCGGTCCTTGACGAGTGGGGCGTAAACCACACAACCTTCCAGTTCGACCGTATCCTCAAGATCGGCTATGACGGCATTCGCAAGGAGATTCACGAGCGGTTCTCACGAGATACGCTGGACGAGAGAGGCCGCGACCTCAATGAAGCGGCTCTGATAACACTGGATGCCGCAGATATCTGGCAGAAGCGCAACATCGGTTTGCTGGAGCAGATGCGCGAAGGCGAGGAGACGGCAGCGGGCAAGAAGTTCTATCAGGACATTATCGATACTTTGGAGCAGGTTCCCGACCGCGCCCCCCGCTCTTTCCGCGAGGCGGTGCAATCGCTCTGGAGTATGTATTGCTTCAATCGCTTGATGGGCAACTGGTCCGGAGTGGGCCGCATAGACCAGATGCTGGGCCCGTATCTGAAAGAAGATTTGCGTAAAGGCGTCCTGACGATAGACGAGGCCCGCGAAATCCTTGCCCACTTCTGGATCAAGGGCACTGAGTGGATAGGCTGGTATACCAGCACCGGCGACGCCCAGTTCTATCAGAATATTATCCTTGGCGGTATTGACAAGGACGGCCGAGAGGTCACCAACGAAGTGACATATCTCGTACTGGATATCGTGGAGGAGTTGCATATCAGCGACTGGCCGGTAGCGGTGCGTCTGGGCGACAAGACTCCCGAGAAGCTGTTCCGCCGTGTAGCTGAGGTTCAGCGCTTTGGCGGCGGCATCGTCTCTGTCTATAGTGAAAACGTGGTGATAGACGCGTTGGTCAAATTCGGCTATCCGCTGGATGAGGCTCGCGAATTCACCAACGACGGCTGCTGGGAGGCCATTATTCCCGGTAAGACCTTCTTTACCTATCATCCCACCGACATGGTCGAGGTTCTGGGCCGCACGCTGCATCTTTACGACGACCAGGATCCCAAGGTGGATTATCCAGATTTCGAGTCGCTTTACGCCGCTTTCCGGGCGAATCTGCATAAAGACATCGACGGTTTGCAGGAGTGGTTCGACCGCGATTTGAGCGCTCCCGACTGGCTCCCCAACACTATGGCTTCCATCTTTGCCGAAGGGTGCCTGGAGAAGGGCCGCAACTACTGGAACCGCGGTCCAAAATATACGATGCAGGGCATCCACTACGGCGGAGTGTCCGACACCGCCAACAGCCTGCTGGTGCTCAAGAAGTTGGTTTACGAGGACAAGTTCCTCGCTCTCGACGAGTTCCTGGAGATATTGCGCAATAACTGGGAGGGTTCAGAAGGGCTGCGCCGCACCATCCAGAACCGCTTCGAGTTCTATGGCAACGACAGTGCCGAGGCCGATGCTATGATGTGCCGCGTATTTGACGACTACACCGCCATTGTCGGCGAGGTCAAGGAGCGCGACGGCGTAAAACGGCCGTGCGGCATATCGACATTCGGCCGCGAGGTCGACTGGCGTCTGCAGCGCCGCGCCACTCCCGAGGGAAGCCGCATAGGCGACATACTCGCCACCAACTGCTCTCCGACGCCCGGCAGCGACCGCAAGGGGCCGACATCGGCGCTGAATTCATACTGCAAGTTGGATTTCACAAATTCGCCCAGCGGCGCGACTTTGGAGCTCAAGATTCTCCCTTCGTCGGTAAAGGGCGAAAACGGCATCAAGGCGCTCGTCGGCCTGATGAAGACCTTCCGCGAGAAGCGCGGCTTCTATATGCACGTGGATGTGGTGGATACAGCCACCTTGATAGATGCACAGCGCCACCCGGAGAAGTATCCCAACCTGCCGGTGCGCGTCTCAGGCTGGTCAGCCCGCTTCACCACCCTTTGCAAGGAGTGGCAGGATATGATTATCCAGCGTACCCAGCAGATCTGCTAGTCCATAACACCTTGCAACGGTATGTTGCGTGGCAGTTACACCGTTGATTGTCAGTCTTTTGTATACTTTCCCTTGTGTAAAAATGCGCAAGGGAACATGTGGAACTGATTAATAATCAAGCACTTTGGTGTCACGGATTTATGCCAACTTTATTATTGAGGAGAAATGTAAAACTTCTTCACGGGTAGGTTCCTGGAAGTGAAGCTCCTGCAGCCCCAACTTCTCCCGTTTGGCATTACCCAGAAGATGGTATGGAATGACTTCGGCTTTGAACTGAGGATATGATGCAAGCAGGGCCGCTGTGGCTTCTGCTATACCTTCGCGGTTGTGAAATACCGGTACGTAGAGCACTCTGAAGTGTATGTTGGCGCCTGTTTCTGCAACCGCTGCCAGGTTTGCCAGCATCCTGTCCAGTTCGCCGCCGGTGAGTTCGTGATAGAGCCCGGCGTCCATCATCTTGATATCCCATAGCCACAAGTCGGTAAACGGTGCCGTCGCCAGAAAGTCCTCTGTCCGGCCGTCGCCGGAAGTCTCGATTGCGGTGTGCAGTCCGGCAGCCTTCGCCGCTTTAAGCAGCTCCAGCGAGAACGCCGGCTGTGCCATCGGCTCTCCTCCGGACAGGGTCATTCCGCCGCCAGAATGTCGATAGTAAGCCTCGTCCTGAAGCACCTCGGCCATCACTTCTTCTACGTCATATCTCTTGCCGGCAATCTCAAGGCAGCCGGAGGGGCAGACATCGGCGCAGGCGGTGCAGGAGCCGCATGCAGCGCGTGATTCGGACAAAGCCAGTGTAGACTTGGCATCGCCGGCCGGGCATACGCCGTCGCAGGCGCCGCAGCCTATGCAGAGGGTGGGATTGAGCAGAATCTCCGGCCGGAATGACTGCGATTCTGGGTTGTGGCACCACGGGCAGTGCAGGGTGCAGCCCTTCAGGAATACGGTGGTCCTGATTCCCGGCCCGTCGCCGGTACAGAAGTGCTGTATGTCGAAGACTGTGCCGTGCATTAAAGGGGATCGACGTCTATTATTATGTCTGATGATGGCGTTAATTGGCGGATCCGGTCGACAGCGGCGGCAATCGAGGCTTTCTTTGTCTGTGCGGCGGTGGTGCGGGGTAGTTTGATCCAGATGTGACGGATGTACAGCCCGGCGATGCGGTCCACGGCGGGGACTATCGGGTCGGAAACGTCCTTGACGCCGGCACGTTTGAGGTCGGAGGAAAGCAGGCTGCAGGTGCGCCGCAGTTCCTCCGGCGAGGCGGTTCGGACGGTGAGCTGAATCATCCTGACGTATGGCGGAAAGCCGAACAGTTTACGCTGATCCAGCATCTGTCGTCCGTAGTCGCTACAGTCCCTTTTCAAGGCGGCAAGCACCGGATGGTCGGTACCGAAGGCCTGAATCACCATCTGCCCGGTGCCGGAACGACGTCCGACCCTGCCGCGGAGTTGGGTGAGAAGTTGCAGCGCCTTTTCGTCGGCCCGGAAATCCTGAAGGGAGAATATGGAATCGGCACTGATGACAGCCACCAGCGCCAGGTTTTCAAAATCGAAGCCCTTGGTTATCATCTGCGTGCCGACCAGGATGTCGATGGCGCCGGAGGCAAAATCTCCCAGGATTTTCTTCTCTTCTGTGCGGGTGGCGGCGGTTTCGGCGTCAAAGCGGGCGATCCGGGCATCAGGAAAGAGCTCCTGAAGCTCTTCTGCAAGCCTTTCAGTGCCGGCGCCCTTGGCGGTAAAGGTGCCTTTGCCGCACTTGTGACAGGTGGGGTCAAAAGTGGCGTGCCAGCCGCAATAGTGACACGAGACGCTGTTGTTGTATTTGTGGTAGGTCAGGCTGACGTTGCAGCGAGGGCAGCGGAGCGTCTCGCCGCAGCTGTCGCACTGCAAAAAAGAGCTGTAGGAGCGTCTGGAGCGGAATACCATAACCTGCTCTCCATCCTTCAGTCGGGCGGCTATGAGGTTGACGAGCTGCATTGAGAAGGAACCGCGGGCGTTGTGCATCGCATAGACCTTGGCCATATCGATTACAGTTACCGGGGCATCCTCCGCGCCATAATATTTGTGGTTAAGCTCCACCAGACCATACTTTCCCGCCGAGACGTTGTAGAGCGATTCCATAGAAGGGGTAGCGCTGCCAAGCAGGGTGTTGACGCCCAGCCTGGCGGCCATCATGAGAGCGGCGTCGCGGCCGTTGTACCGCGGGGCCGGGTCGGTCTGCTTGTAAGACTGGTCGTGTTCCTCGTCCACGATTATGAAACCGAGGTTGACCATCGGCAAAAACAGCGCGCTGCGGGTCCCCAGCACCAGATAGTTGCCATCGCCGGCAATCAGCTTGTCGAATACCTTCTTGCGGGTGGGGAAGGTCTGCTTGGAATGGAACACCAGCACCTTGTCGCCCAAGGCGCTCCTGAGCCGCTGTTCCAACTGGCGCGACATCGCGATCTCGGGTACCATGTAGAGCACGCTGCGCCCCTGCTCCAGATACATCTGAGCCAGTTTTATGTAGATTTCGGTCTTGCCGCTGGAGGTCACGCCGGAAAGCAGCACAGTGTGTTTGCCGGCAGCGAAAAAAGCCTGAGTCTGCTCCAGCGCCTGCTGCTGCTCTCTGGACAATGTTTTTTCTTCTGTCGCAGCGGCGGTGGCCTGTGCCTTGTTTACTGTGCGTGTCTTCTCAGTCTGCCGGAAAAACGCAGAAGGGTAGGCGCTTTTGAAGACCTCTCCGATGGAACACATGTAGTAGTCGGCAAGCATCTGCCAGAACTCTATCTGGACGGGCGGCAGCGGCCTCAGCGGGGCGACCTTCTCTATAGGAAGTATCTTCTGGGGGGAGAGCCCTTCGGGCAGGGGACAGCCTGCGCGGCGAACCACCGCCAGGTAGCGCCTGCCCATTACGGTGACCACGACCCAACTGCCGGCCTGAATCTCTTCCGTGATGATGCCGGGAACGGAGTAATGGATGATGCCGCCGCAGAATTTCAGCGGTACAATCACCTCCACGTATCTCGTTCTTGCGGCATCCATCCTTTTAAAATATAAAAAACTGAACTAAAGTACAAAAAAACTGCTCATTCAAGAAAAAATAGTAACTTTGTCCGCTTAAAATACGCTAATGAAAATAGAGTCCGAAGGGCGAAGGGTAAGTCCCTTCCCCGGGGGAAGGGATTTAGGGATGGAGTAGCGTAATAGGGGTTTGTGCGGAGGATGGTAAAAACGGTTATATTTACTTTGCCTTATTTGTGCGATGGAGAAAATAAAATGTCTGATAGTCGGCAGCGGCCCGGCTGGTTACACGGCAGCGATATACGCCGCCAGAGCGGGCTTGAGCCCCGTTCTCTACGAAGGATTGCAGCCCGGCGGCCAGCTTACCACCACCACTGAAATCGAGAATTACCCCGGTTTCCCCAATGGTGTGGATGCCAACCAAATGATGGCTTCCTTCCGCGCACAGGCAGAGCGTTTTGGCACCGACATCCGTTTCGGTTCCGTTACCAAGGTAAATTTTTCTGCAAGGCCGTTGAAGCTCACCATTGACGAATCGGCGCAGATCGAAGCTGACAGCGTGATTATCGCTACCGGCGCATCCGCCAAATACCTGGGCCTAGAAAGCGAGCGCAAGTATCGCGGCATGGGAGTGAGCGCCTGCGCCACCTGCGACGGCTTCTTCTACCGCAAGAAGGTCGTGGCCGTGGTGGGCGGCGGTGATACCGCCTGCGAAGAGGCGACCTACCTGGCAGGTCTCTGCCGCAAGGTCTACATGATTGTCCGCCGCGATGTGCTGCGCGCCACCGAGGCCATGCAGCAGAAGGTAAAGGACACGGAGAATATCGAGATTCTCTGGAAGTGCCAGACACAGGAGGTGCTGGGCGATGAAAACGGCGTCACCGGAGCGCGCCTTGTAAGAGCCGGTGGCGAGATATTTGATATCGATATAGACGGCTTCTTCCTGGCTATAGGCCATCACCCTAACAGCGATGTGTTTGCAGATTGGGTTGAGAGGGACGAAGCGGGATATATCGTTGTTAAAGACGGCACCAGCCTTACCAGCTGCCCCGGCGTGTTTGCCGCGGGAGACGTCTGCGACCCCCGTTACCGTCAGGCGGTGGTTGCGGCCGGCAGCGGCTGCAAGGCGGCAATGGATGCCGAGAAATATTTGAAGGAATTATGATCAAGAGAGTCCTGATATTTGTATTGTCGGCGCTTCTGCTGGCGGCCTGCTCCTCCAAGTTCGAGAAGCTGCTCACCAGCTACAACTATGGAGAAAAGTACCGTGCCGCACTCCAATTCTACGAGGCCGGCAAGTACAGCAAGGCATCCCAGCTTTTCGAGAATGTGGCTATGAACGCCCAGGGAACCCCTCAGGAGGATACAGTACGTTTCTACTGGGGTATGAGCAACTACAATATGAAGGACTTTGCCACTGCCCAGAGCAATTTTACCGAATTCGTCCAGACATTCCCCTCCAGCCCGTTTGCAAAGGAGGCGGAGTTCCGAATGATAGACTGTATGTACCGCGGCACCTATCGCTACGAGCTGGACCAGCGGCCCACCGAGCTTGCACTGGCGTACATCAACAAATATATCATCGAAAACCGTGGCACCAATTACGCCAAGTTCTGCCAGGTGATGAAGGACGACCTCGAAGAGCGGCTGGACAAGAAGGCGTTTGAAGGGGCTCGGCTCTACTACCACATGGAAGACTATCTGGCGGCCCATCACGCACTCAAGAACGTGATCAAGGAGGATGCCGACAACCAGTACCGCGAGGATATCCTTTATTACACCGCCATGGCGGCCTACAAATACGCTCTCAACAGCGTGGAGGAGAAGCAGCGCGAGAGGTATATGAACTTTATGGATGACTATTACAACTTCGTGAGCGAATTCCCCGAGAGCAAGTACAAATCGGAGTTGGACGGCATCTACAAGAGGGTAAACAAAATCATCAAGAAAGAAAATTAAAAATACGATAACATGGAGACACGTAAAAACATCGCTAACAACACTATCACAAGGGATCTCTCCGAACTGGCTGCACCCACCGGCAACATCTACGAGTCGGTGATGATTATTGCAAAGCGCGCCAACCAGATCAGTGCCGATATCAAGCAGGAACTCAGCAAACGCCTTGAGGAGTTCTCAAGCTATACCGACACTCTGGAAGAGATTACCGAGAACCACGAGCAGATAGAGATATCCCAGTACTACGAGAAACTGCCCAAGCCCACGCTGGTAGCTACTGAAGAGTTCCGCGAAGGCAAGATTTTCTATCGCAAGGCAGAGTAAGTCTGGATGCTCAGGCGGCTTTCAATCAACAATTACGCATTGATAGATGTTCTGGAAATTGATATTCCGGAGCATCTTGTCATTATTACCGGCGACAGCGGCGCGGGCAAATCGATTATGCTCGGCGCACTTCAACTGCTGCTTGGCGGCAGGTTCGAAACGTCGGTAATCAAGGATGAGAGCCGCAACTGCATTGTCGAGGCACAATTCGACGACCATATCATCCGGAGGGTAGTTAACCCATCCGGCCGGTCCCGTTCTTTCATAGACGACGAACCCGCCACGCTTGAGGCGGTCCGGGAGTTGGCATCCCGCGAGATAGACATCCATTCCCAGAATAGCCAGACGCTGCTTTCCAGTGACGATTTCAGGCTTTCCGTTGTGGATAGTTATGCCGGTAACGGCGATTTGCTGGCACGGTATCGCAAGGCTTATGACACCGCCGGCGACCTCAGGCGCCGCCTGCAGGAGGTCCGCAGCCTTCGAGAGAACAAGGAACGGGAGCGCGACTATGTCAAGTTCCGTTACGAGCAGCTTTGCGCGGCATCTTTGAAGTCCGGCGAGCTGGAGGAACTGGAAGAAAGGCAGAAGACTCTGGCAAATGCCGAACTAATAAAGGAGACTTTGGTACAGGCATCGGGCGCTATCTCCTCCGGCGAACAGTCGGTGGAGCAGGCGTTGCGCGACGCAGCCCGTTCGCTGCAAAAAATTGCGGCATATTTCCCCGCAGCAGAAGACCTTTCGCACAGGATAGATTCTTGCAGGATAGAACTAAAGGACGTCGCATCCACTCTGGACGGCAGTCAGGAAAGGATAGATGCCTCTCCGCAGGCCCTGCAACAGACCGAGCAGCGCATTGCCCAGCTCTACGACCTGATGCACCGCAATGATGCCGGCAGCGAAGAGGAACTGATTGCCAGGCGCGACAGCTATGAGCAAGATCTCCGCTCTACCGACGACCTTTCGCAACAGGAGGCGGCGCTGGCAGCCGACTATGAAAAAGCCGATGCCGAGTGCGCTGCCCTGGCCGCCCGGTTGACCCAGTCCCGGACAGCCGTCCTTGTGTCACTGTCGGACTATCTGCAGCAGGCAATCAGGGAATTGGAAATTCCACAGGCACAATTTCGCCTGGAAGCATTACCTTTGCAGCAGAGGAACCGTTCGGGTGCAGAGACCATCCGTTTTCTGTTCTCGTCCACCTCAGCCGCAAAACCGGTCGATTTGTCGCAGAATGCATCGGGCGGAGAGATATCGCGCATAATGCTATGCATCAAGTCATTGCTGGCACAGCACAAGGCTCTGCCTACCGTTGTCTTCGATGAAATTGACACCGGCACGAGCGGCAGCCTGGCCGATAAGATGGGACGGAAGATTGTTGAAATAAGCAAGAATATACAGGTCGTGGCCATCACCCACCTGCCGCAGGTAGCGGCAAAGGGCGACGCCCACTATCTGGTTTATAAAGAGTATCTCCCGCAGGGGGCTGTGTCCCGCGTCCGCCAGGTGACCGGGCAGGAGAGAGTGGGCGAGATAGCCCGCATGATAAGCGGCAGCACCGTAACGCCGGAGGCGATGGCGGCGGCCAGGGTACTCTTGGAGGAATCGAACTAAATTTTTAAAAACTATAATACAATGAGACTTATCATCGAAGATTCTTATGGCAAAATGTCGCAGTGGGCAGCAGTCTACATTGCCAATGCCATCAACAAGTTCGGCCCTACCAAAGAGCGTCCGTTCGTGCTGGGCCTTCCTACCGGTTCCACTCCCCTGGGTACCTACAAAGAGCTGATCCACCTCTGCTCCATAGGCAAGGTTTCGTTCAAGAACGTGGTAACCTTCAATATGGACGAGTATGTAGGTCTTCCCAAGGACCACGACGAGAGCTACTACACTTTCATGTGGAGCAACTTCTTCAGCCATATTGACATTCCCGAAGAGAACGTAAACATTCTCGACGGCAATGCTCCCGACCTGGTGGCAGAGTGCAACAAGTACGAAGAGAAGATCAAATCTTACGGCGGCATCAACCTGTTCATGGGCGGTATAGGTCCCGACGGACACATCGCTTTCAATGAGCCCGGTTCTTCCTTGAACTCCCGTACCCGTGTGAAAGATCTCACAACCGACACCATCATCGCCAACTCCCGCTTCTTCGGATATGACACCAGCAAGGTGCCCCACAAGGCACTCACGGTTGGTGTCGGCACCGTTATGGATGCAGACGAGGTGCTGATTCTGGTAAACGGCCACAACAAGGCCCGCGCCCTTCGCCATGCAGTTGAGGAGTCCATCAACCACATGTGGACCATCTCCATCCTGCAGCTCCATCCTCACGGAATCATCGTTTGCGACGACGCCGCTACGGTAGAACTCCGCGTAGGTACAGTTAACTACTACAAGGACATCGAGCGCGACAATCTCGACCCCGAGAATCTGGCTTAATGAGACCTTTGGAGTCCCTGCGCTCTTGGATGGAATCCGAGGGCCTTCAAGTGACAATCATTCCCTCGAATGATTGTCACTTTGACGAATATGTCCCGGCAAGATACAAAGTGCGCGAATATCTGAGCGGGTTTGATGGCAGCGCCGGTACGCTGGTTGTAACAGCAACCAAAGCAGCCCTCTGGACCGATTCCCGCTACTTTCTGCAGGCTGAAAGGCAGCTGTCGGGCAGCGGCATAGCCCTTATGAAAATCAAGATGCCGGGCACTCCATCCATACCGCAGTGGATTACCGGAGTCTGCGACGGCAGTGCTGTCGTCGGCGTGGACGGCGAGCTGTTCAGCTACGACGATTTTGCCGCCTTCGAGAAGGATCTTGCCCCGATACGGCTCCGTACCTTTACCGACCCGTTCTACAAACTGTGGCAGGAACGCCCGTCGCTGGGCAATAATCCCATCATGCTCCATAAAGAGGAATACGCCGGGCGGAGCATAGATCAAAAATACCGTGATGTCGTGGAGCGCCTGGCCGTGGACGGCCCGTTCTGCCTTTTCCTGAGCGCCTGCGACGAGATAATGTGGCTGCTTAACATCCGCGGCGGCGACATCGAATACAATGCGGTGACTCTTTCGTACTGTCTTCTGACAGATGCCGGCATCACCCTTTTCTGCCGGAAAGAAGACCTTACCGCGGAGGCTGCCGGCTATCTCGCCACTCAGGGAGTCGTGGTTCGCCGCTATGAAGAAATCGATGCTGCGCTGGCTTCGCTGCCGGATGGCGCCGTCCGCATCGTCAGCAACAATTGTTGCTCGATAAACAAATACAATATCTTTTGCCTTGGCGGAAATCTGATGCCCGACCCCACGGTCGGCGGTACAGTGGCCATGCTGCGTGCATGCAAGAATCCCGTACAGATTGAAGGTTTCCGCAAGGCCTTCCTGCAAGACGGCATCTGCTGGGTGCGGTTGCTAAAGCACATCTACGACAATTACGACAGCGGCACCCTGAGCGAATACAGCATCACCCAAAAGCTGCTGGAGATAAAGGGCGGAAGCGATAACTATCTGGGCGAGAGTTTCGAACCGATAGTGGCCTGGAATGCCAATGCCGCCAGTGCCCACTACAGCGTTACGGACGAAGCCTCCAGCGCCGGAATTGCCGGTGGCGGGTTTCTGCTCATGGATCTGGGCAGTCATTATCCCTACGGCACCACCGACACCACCCGCACCATATTCCTGGGCAGCAAAGAGCCCACGGCAGCACAGAAAGAAGATTATACCCTTGTGCTAAAGGGAATGATTGCACTCGCACAGGCCATCTTTTCTGCCGGTACACGCGGCTGCCAGCTGGATATCCTGGCCCGCGGCCCTATGTACAGAACCGGCAAGATGTATTTCCACGGCACCTCCCACGGCATCGGCCAGTGGCTGTGCGTGCACGAGTCTCCGCAGATCCGCATGGAATACAGCCCCATTACATTACAGGAAGGTATGATTATGTCGGACGAACCGGCGGTGTATTTAGAGGGAGAATACGGTATCCGTACAGAAAATGTAATCTGCGTCAGAAAGCATTCCGAGACGGAATACAATACATTCTATGATTTCCAGACGCTGACGCTGGTGCCCATCGACCGCCGTGCCGTGGACTTTGCGCTGCTTACAGAAAGCGAGAGGCGGTGGCTGGAACAATACAACCAACGCGTGTACGATACCTTGCAAAGTCATCTTACAGACGCGGAACGCGCCTGGCTGCTGAAATATATCGGTTAAGATTTAGTAGACCAGATCCTTGGTCGCCTCGTTGAACATTCCGCCTGAATCGTTGCGGCGGTCGAAACGGAAATTCAGTTGCATCCCCTCCTGGTTAAAGTGGGAGATGCCGTTAATCATATCGTTTCCGTAGCGCTTCAAAGCTTTGATAAAGTAGATACCCACGTCATATCCCTGGAATCCGAAGTTGCCGGGATCGGCGTTGTAAAGCGCCCGGTAGCGGCGTACGAACTCTCGGACACCTTCGTCATCATAGTCGACATAGTGGCCCATTGAAAAGTGGGTATTCGCCTTGTGGTAAGAGTCGGCCTCGATAGATTCGTACTTGCGGATCTTGTGGCTGGCATAGCCTGCGATTTCGTACGTTCCGGCACGGGACAGGTTACCCAGAACACGCACGGCGTCGCCTGCCAGCGATTCTTTTTCGCTGGTGATAATCACGTGGTTGCGCTTGCCGGAAACCAGGGCTTTGTGAAGGCTCTCCAGAATGTGACCGGAGGATGTCTTGGCTATGGTATACGGAATGCCCAGCGAATCCAGGCTGGCAATGATATCAGAGTGGAACCTGGTCTGATGCTCGCCGCTTTCACACAGTACCACTACATTGTCCCTTGCCGGACGGAAGCCGATGGATTCCGCCATGCGCATCGTCTGGGTATATGATGCCAACTGGACGTTGATAAGGTAGGGGTGATTGTATGTGGCCGCTTCGACCTTCTGGTCCAGAGGCGAAATCAGCGGAATGTGATGGACGTCGCACCAATGTGCAGGGATCTCGATATTCTCCATCGAGAAGTTACCTATCAGGAAGTCGAAGTCATCCAGACGGGATTCCTGTATCAATTGCTCGGCGCTGCTGAAGTCGGTCATATCTATGACCTTGAGGTTGACGTTGGTGCCGTCTTTGCGCGCATCCTCGATAGCCATCAGCACTCCGCCGTAGAAGTCCAGGAAATTGCCGGATGGCGAAGATGTCTTGCTGCCGATGGGAATTATAAGGGCAATGTTGGCAGTGCCGTTGAAAGGGACGAATACGGGTTTCCAGTTCCAGTCCTGTTCAGGCTCCTCCTGGTCTATGATAGTGAGCTCCTTGCCGTCATCCTCGTCTTCTTCGAAGTCGCCGTCTTCGGGCACCTCTACCATGGTGTTGTCGTCGATTATGTCGGAGTCGTCATCTCCCCTTACGGGAATCTTGAGAGTCTGACCCACTATCAGAGTTTTGGAATCCAGATTGTTGAGCTCTATGATATCCTCCTGGGAAACCTTGTACTTGAGCGAGAGCATCAGCAGGGAGTCGTACCACTTTACGCGGTGGTATATATATTTGACCTCCTGCCGGGGTTGTTCTGCGGGAGCTTCTTTTACTTGTTTTGCGGGTTCGGCTGCCACAGTTCCGGACTCTTCCTTGCCCTTCGGGTCTTTATTGTCAGCCGGAATCAGGAGCAGGGAACCGGTCTTGAGCCCGCCCGCCAGCCTTTCGCTATTCAGCACCTTGACTTCATCCAAATCTGCGCTGTAGGCCTTGCAGATAGAATACAAGGTCTGCTTTGCCTCCACGGTGTGGACATAGTATGTACGCCCGTCCAGGTCGACAGTACTTTTTGAAATCTCTACGGGGGCGGGGGTGAACTTCTGCGCACCGGCGGCGGGACCTATGGTCAGCAGTGCGGTGGCAATGGCTATGGAAGCGCAGATTCTTTTCATCGGACGTGTCTGTTAATATTCCAGTCTTGCGAGCATGTTCTTTACGTTGCACTCTATGCGCTCGTAAATGTTGTCGTAAGGCTCTTTTACAAACTCTTTGCCAGTTATCTTCTCGTACAATTCCACGTACCGGTCGCTGATGGCGTTCACGCGGGCCGTGTCCATCTCGGGTACCTTCTGCCCCTCCTTGCCCTGGAATCCGTTGTCCATAAGCCATTCGCGTACAAACTCCTTGGAGAGTTGCTTCTGTGGCAGGCCCTTCTCGAACAGTTCCTGATAGGTGTCGGCATAGAAGTAGCGGGAAGAGTCGGGAGTGTGGATTTCGTCCATCAGGCACAACGCCCCGTTCAGATATCCGAATTCGTATTTGGTGTCCACCAGCATCAGGTTGTGTTTTGCGGCAATCTCTTCTCCGCGCAGGAACAACTTGAGGGCGATATCTTCCAACTTCTCATAGTCCTCACGGCTCATGATGCCGCGGGCGATGATTTCTTCTTTGCTGATGTCCTCGTCGTGTGCACCGATTTCCGCCTTGGTGGTGGGGGTTATGATAGGGGTTTCGAAACGCTGGTGTTCCCGCATTCCTTCGGGAATGGGAACTCCGCAGATCTGTCGGGCGCCCGCTTTGTAAGACCGCCAGGAACTGCCGGTGAGGCAGCGGCGCACAATCATCTCCACCGGAAGGCCTTCGCACTTGTAGCCCACGGTGACCATAGGGTCGGGGGAGGCGATTTTCCAGTTGGAAACGATGTCTTCTGTCAGGTCCAGGAACGACGACGCTATCTGGTTGAGTACCTGTCCCTTGTATGGGATGCCCTCGGGCAGGATCACGTCGAAGGCGCTGATGCGGTCAGTGGCAATCATCACCAGATACTTGTCGGCGATGGTGTATACGTCGCGCACTTTGCCGATGTATTTGCCGCTCTGGCCCCGGAAATCGAATTCGGTGTGTGTAACTGCGCTCATCGTATGCCTGTTATTCAGCTACGGATTTTGAGTTACGATTCTTGATATATTCCTCGTTGAGGCCCCTGAGGACGTCTGCGGTGATGTCCAGGCCGGGATTGACGTTGAGCACGGTGTTGGTCACGCCGCTGGTGGTAAGGATCAGCGAGAACTGATGCTCCTCGTTGTATTTCTCAATGAACTCCTTGACAGCATAGTAAACCTGGTTGTTGAGCACTGCCTGCTCCTCTTGAATCTCGGCATCCTTTTTGGCCATCTCGTTCTGCAGGTTCTGCTGGCGCTGCAAGAGCTTGTTTTGCTGCTCTTCTGCTGCGCTGCGTGTCAGCAGACCCTTCTGAACCTGGTTCTCGAAGGCCTTGGCGTCGCTTTCCAGACGGCGGCCGCGCTTGCTGAAATCGTCCTGGATGCCCTGTACCTTGCTCTGGAAGGCGGTCATCAGGTCGTTGTACATATCATAGTTGGCAATCAGGGAGTCCAACTGAACATATACTATATCACCGGCAACGGCGGTGATGGCATCGGTATTCAGGGAATCTGCTGCCTCCGGGGTTGTCTTCTTGGTCTTGAAATCGGGTTTTAATACAGAAAGAACTGCAGCGGCAAGCGCTACTACCAGAGCGATGATGCTGAGGATAAGGGGTGTTTTTTTCATTTTATAGATGGATATTTATGATTATTTCAATTCTTGCAGATACGCCGCGATGGTCTTTTCAAGACCAAGGTACAGGGCGTCGCAAATCAAGGCGTGGCCTATCGAGACCTCGTCCAGACGGGGCATGGTCTGTTTGAAGTATTTCAGGTTGTCCAGGTTGAGGTCGTGGCCGGCATTCACACCCAGACCGCACTTGATGGCCTCGGCGCAGGCATCGTAGTAAGGAGAAATGGCCTTTTCGCGCCCGGAAATGTACTGATGGGCGTACTGGTAAGTATAGAGTTCTATGCGGTCGCTGCCGGCTTCGGCGGCACCCCGCACCATATTTACGTCAGGATCTACGAAGATGGAAGAGCGGATGCCCTCTTCGCGCAGGATACGGCAGATTTCTTTCAGGAAACCGGCGTTGGCTATCGTGTCCCAGCCGGTGTTGGAGGTGAGCACGTCGCGGGCATCTGGAACGAGGGTAACCTGTGCGGGATGCACCTCGAGAACCAGATCCATGAATTTTTTAATGGGATTGCCCTCTATATTGAGCTCTACATCCAGTCTGGGCTTGATCTGATATACGTCGATATATCGGATGTGACGCTCGTCCGGCCGGGGATGCACTGTGATGCCCTGGCCGCCGAAACGGACACAGTCAAGGGCGGCCTTGAGTACATCCGGCTGATGCCCTCCGCGCGAATTGCGCAATGTGGCGATCTTGTTTATGTTAACGCTTAGCTTTGTCATAATATCAGAATACAAATGTAAATAATTTTGGTGAATAGCTATATAAAATACTAAATTTGGGGTTCAAAATAAGTGCCGATGACAATCGCGATTTACGGACGAAATATCGATAAGGACGACGAGAAAGTGTGGTTTCTGCTGCGCAGACTGGCGCTTGGCGGTGCACAGACCTACTTCTGTACGAAAGAGTTGCAGCCCGGCACCGACCTGTTGCTTGCACTTGGCGGCGACGGTACATTCCTCCGTGCAATTAAGATGCTCCAGGGCCGTCAGATTCCCATTGCCGGCATCAATTTCGGGCGGTTGGGATTCCTGACCTCCGCAAAGGTGGAAGAGGGGGAGAATGCTTGGATAGACGACCTTCTCATAGGCAATTACTCCATCCAGAAGAGGATGTTGCTGCAGGCCCGGTCCGAGGCTATTCCCCACGGTATTTATCCCTACGCGCTCAACGAGTTCTCCATCCAGCGCCACAACCCGTCGATGCTCCGCATAGACGTGGCCATCGGCGGGGATCATCTCCCCTCGTACTGGGCCGACGGAGTGGTGGTATCCACCCCCACCGGCAGTACGGCCTATTCATTGAGCGTGGGCGGTCCCATCGTGACGCCGGACTCGGATGTGCTTATCATCGCCCCCATCGCCCCCCACAACCTGAACATCAGGCCCATCGTGGCTCCGGCAGATTCCGGTTTGGAAATCACCTTCACCGCCAAATCTGCCCAGACGGGCGTCGTCACCCTTGACAATTCATCGTTCGAGGTTCCCGCCGGCAGCAAGTTCACACTGCAAAAAGCTCCGTATTGTGCAGAATGCATATCATTCCACAATGCCGGATTCATCGACGCCCTCAAGGACAAACTTCTCTGGGGGGAGGATAAACGAAACGCCTTTTAGCCTATGCAACCCGTACATGTCAGTATTATAATGGATGGCAACGGCCGCTGGGCCACCGCAAGGGGTCTTTCCCGCAGCGCCGGTCATGCCGCAGGCGCCGAGAGCGTGAGGGCCTGCATGCGGGCAGCCGTCAAGCGCGATGTCAAGTATCTGAGTCTATACACTTTCTCCCAGGAGAACTGGAACAGGCCCGACAAGGAGGTCGCCGCCATTATGGACCTTATGTCTTACAACATCCGTAAGGAGCTGCCTGAATTCCACGAGAACAAGGTGGGGTTCAAGGTAATAGGTGATATGGACCGGCTTACGCCGCGGCTTCGCTGTGAGATAGAGGCTGCTGAGGCCGAATCCGCGCAGTATACCGACCATACGCTGATCCTGATGTTCAGCTACAGCGGAAAGTGGGATATAGAGCAGGCTGCCGAGCGATATGCAAAGGACTATGGCACCGCCAGCGCCAAGCCGCTGGAGAGCTATCTGGCCACCGCCGGCATCCCCGATCCAGACCTGCTCATCCGCACCGGCGGGGAGCAGCGGATAAGCAATTATATGCTGTGGCAGTGCGCCTACAGCGAATTTTATTTTACTGACAAACTTTGGCCTGATTTTAGAGAAGATGACTTCAACGAGGCTCTGGACAGCTTCAGTGGCCGTGACAGAAGATTTGGAAAAGTGAAGCAATGAGAAGAAGACTTGCAATATTGATAATGTCGTTGATCGCATCGGTCGCCCTCCATGCCCAGAATGACAACGGGGGAGGCTTTGAGGTCGACTACAGCAAGCCGCAGACATATACGCTCGGCGGAGTCAAGGTTACCGGCAATCAGTTCCTGGATGCCGGCCGGATTCTCTCCGTCGCCTCGTTCAAAACTGGCAGCAAGGTGACAATTCCCAGCGAGGACGTCGCCCTCAAGCTGTCTGCCCTTATGAACCAGAAATATTTCCGCAACGTCGGTATCTATATCGATTCACTGTCGGTGGCGCGCGACACCGTATGGCTGCGCATCGACGTCCAGGAGCGCCCCCGCGTGTCGGCTTGGCTCTACAAGGGCGTGAAGAAGAGCGAGCAGGATGACCTCAAGGAAAAGCTTAATCTCAAGCGTGGCCGCGAGCTCTCGGAATATGTGATTTCCTCTTCTGTCGGCGTAATCAAGAATTATTACAAAGAGAAGGGCTACAACAACGCCAGGGTGGAGGCGATTACCCGGGAGGACAGCGTCATCAACAATGCCGTGCGCGTCACCTTCGATGTGGACCGCGGCAAGAAGGTCAAAGTCCGCACCATTACCTACGAAGGTGTTGAGGAAATTGATAAATACAAACTGGACAAGTCTATGAAGAAGACCAAGGACCGCTCCTGGTACAACTTCTTCAACAGCAAGAAATTCAACGAAGAGGAATATCCCAACGACAAGGAAAAACTAATCGAGGCGTTCAATGAGTACGGCTACCGCGACGCCAGGATCGTGAAGGATTCCATCTACACCATAGAAGAAGGCCGCCTTGGTATCAATTTCCAGATTGACCAGGGCCGGAAGTACTATTTCCGCAACATCTCCTGGACGGGCAACTCAGTTTACACCGCAGAAACCCTCAGCCAGGTCCTGAAAATACAGAAGGGGGATGTATACGACCTTGTGACCCTCAACGAGCGCCTGCAGGGCGGCAAGGAGGGGGAGCAGTCGGTGGCATCGCTCTACCGCGATTTCGGATACCTGTTCTTCAATGTAACGCCGGTGGAAACCAACATCGTGGGTGACTCGGTGGATGTGGAGATCCGTATGGTAGAGGGCAAGCAGGCCACCTTCAACAACGTGCTCATCAGCGGCAACAACATCACCAACGAGCGTGTCATACGCCGTGCGGTGTATACCCGACCCGGATATCTCTACTCGCAGAGCGATTTTGAGCGCTCCATCCGCGAGCTGGGTACAATGAGCAACTTCGATGCAGAGAAGATAGTGGAGCAGGGGACCGGCTGGAACCTGATTCCAGACCCGCTGAACAACACCGTGGATATATCCTACAACGTAGAGGAGAAGTCCAACAGCCAGCTGGAACTCTCCGGCGGATGGGGCGCACGCACATTCGTGGGTACCGTGGGTATCAACTTCAGCAACTTCTCCACCCGCAATTTCTTCCACAAAGAGGCATGGAGGCCCGTGCCGCTTGGAGACAACCAGACCCTGGCTTTCCGCTACCAGACCAACGGTACATATTATCAGGCCCTCTCGGCAAGTTTCGTAGAGCCCTGGCTGTTCGGTAAGAAGCCCACTTCGTTCAGCATTTCGGCATACTATACCCGCCAGACAAATTCCTATCTGGGATACTATGGAGGCGGATACGGATATAGCGGATACGGCCTCTTTGACGGCTACCAGTATCTTAGCGACGACAAGTCCATGGACGTGGGCGGTTTCAGCATCGGCCTCGGCAAGAGGCTCAAGTGGCCCGACAACTACTTTACCCTGTATAATGCACTGGGCTGGCAGTTCTACAACCTGAAAGACTGGTACAAATATTATGTCTTCACCGACGGTCGCTACAACAACCTCCATTATACCCTGACGCTTTCCCGCCAGTCCATCGACCAGCAGATTTACCCCCGCGTCGGTTCAGATCTGACCTTCAGCCTGCAGCTGACGCCGCCGTATTCGCTGCTGCGTGGCAAGAACCTGGACTACAGCAAGATGAGCGACCAGGACCACTACCGCTGGCTGGAGTATAACAAGTGGACCTTCTCCGGACGCAACTATGTCAGGATCTGGAAGGATCTGGTGCTGATGACGGCGGCCCACTTCGGATATCTTGGTTACTACAACCGCAACTGGGGTTACTCTCCGTTCGAAGGCTTCCTGGTGGGTGGTGACGGTATGTCGGGTTACAACACATACGGCAACGACGTTATTTCACTGCGCGGATATGAAGACTACTCGCTGACACCATACATCAACGGCGCCTATGCGGGCAACGTATATGACAAATTTACCGTGGAACTCCGCTATCCCGTGATACTCAAGCCGCAGTCCACCATCTTTGCCCTGGCATTCCTTGAGGGCGGTAACTGCTGGTCCGATATCAGAGACTTCAACCCCTTCCAGATCAAGCGCAGCGCCGGAGTCGGAGTCCGCGTGTTCCTGTCGGTTGTCGGTATGCTGGGCGTAGACTGGGGATATGGATTTGACGCAGGTCCGAATGAGGACAAGAGCCAGTTCCACTTTACAATAGGACAACAATTTTAAAACTTAGAAGATATGAAAAAGGTATTTGTTATTCTCGCAATCTGCTTCATGGCAGTTCTGCCCGCCGCAGCACAGTCTGTAGGCTATGTTGACACAGAGAAGATTCTGAGCTGCATACAAGAATATCTGGATGCCCAGAATGAACTCAATACACTTGCAGAAAAGTACAAAGCCGATATCCAGAAGGATGCTGACGCAATAGACGCCCTCTACCGCGACTACATGAGCCGCAAGCAGTCTCTCTCTGCCGCTTCCCAGCAGGCAAAGGAAAATGAGATTATCGCAAAGGAAAAGGCTATGAAAGAGAAGGAAGAAAAGTACTTCGGAGAGGAAGGCGTTCTTACCAAACGTTCAGAGAAACTCATCTCTCCTATCCAGGGGGTTGTAGAAGAGGCTATCCAGAAGGTGGCTGCAAGCCGTGGATGCTCGATTGTGCTTGACTTGACCGTTACCACCGGCATCGTGTACAAGGATCCCAAGTACGACCTGACCAACGCTGTAATTGATTATTTAAGATAACCCGTAATTATGAAAAAACTCACACTATTCGTTTTGATGGCGTGCTTTGCGTTTACGCTGTCTGCACAGAATGTCAAATTCGGACACATCAACACCTCTGAGCTGGTGATGCTTACCGCCGATGCCGATTCGGCTCGCGTAAAGCTTCAGTCATACCAGAAGGAGCTTATGGACGAGATGGAGTCTATGCAGGTAGAGTACAACAATAAATACAATACCTACATGCAGAAGCAGGCTACCTGGACCCAGGCAATCAAAGAGTCCAAGGAAGCTGAGCTCCAGGAGATGATCCAGCGCATCCAGCAGTTCCAGCAGACCGCGCAGCAGGATCTGAGCCAGCTGGAGCAGAGCCTGTACGCCCCCATCTTCGAAAAGGCAAAGAATACCATCTCAAAGATAGCCAAAGAGAAAGGTCTGCTGTTCGTATTTGAGATGGGCGCCAATCCTCTGGTTTATTACAACGAAGCCCAGAGCGTCGACCTTCTGCCTCTGGCAAAGGCTGCGCTGGGCGTTCCGGCAGAGAAGGTGGCTCCCACACAGATCCAGTAATTCTTCCTTGATAAGAACCAATTCTTACAAGTGAGGGGAATCAGATATGATTGCCCTCACTTGCTGTAAAGCCAAAAACCATACTATGAATCACAAAGTTATTGATGCAAAGGATGTTGTTATCCGCTTTGCCGGCGACTCGGGCGATGGAATGCAGCTGACGGGCACCCTGTTCGCCGACGCATCCGCCCTCTACGGCAACGAGATTTCTACATTCCCCGACTATCCGGCAGAAATCCGCGCTCCGCAGGGAACGGTATCCGGTGTGTCGGGTTTTCAGGTGCACTTCGGAAGTGAGGGTATAAACACCCCCGGCGATTTCTGCGACGTGCTGGTAGCCATGAACCCTGCCGCCCTCAAGGCCAACGCCAAATGGGCAAAGAGCACAGCTACCATCATAGTTGATGTGGACTCCTTTACCGAGGCGCTGCTTCAGAAGGCGGGTTTCAAAACCGACGACCCTGTGGCCGAGCTCAAGATAGAGGACCGCAATATCATCTGGGCCCCAATTACCAGCCTTACTAAAGAGAGCCTGGCCGACAGCGGCCTGGATCCCAAGTCGATACTCCGCTCCAAGAATATGTTCACCCTGGGTATGTGCTTCTACCTGTTCAACAGGCCTCTGGAGTACACCTACGCTTATCTTGAGAAGAAGTTCGGCAAGAAGAAACCGCAGCTGGTGGAACCCAACAAGAAGGTGCTGTTCGACGGCTACAACTACGCAGCCAACATCCAGGCTATCGCCAACACCTATACAGTGGCTCCGGCCGACCTGCCCAAGGGCACTTACCGCAATATCAACGGCAACCAGGCGGTGGCTTGGGGTCTTATCGCGGCTGCCGAGAAGGCGGGCCTGCCTCTCTTCTGCGGGTCTTACCCCATAACCCCTGCAACAGCAATTCTGGAAGAACTTGCGATTCACAAGAATCTGAACGTCAAGACGATGCAGGCAGAAGACGAGATTGCCGGCATCTGCACCGCCATTGGCGCGGCGTACGGCGGTTCTCTGGCTGCCACCACCACCTCCGGCCCCGGTTTGAGCCTCAAGAGCGAGGCGATGGGTCTGGCGGTAATCACCGAGCTTCCGCTGGTGATTGTGGATGTGCAGCGCAGCGGCCCCTCCACCGGTATCCCCACCAAGACGGAGCAGACCGACCTGGCACAGGCACTCTACGGCCGCAACGGCGAATGTCCCATCTGCATCGTGGCGGCGCACTCGCCGTCCAACTGCTTTGATGCGGCTTTCAACGCCGCCAAGCTGGCGCTGGAGCACATGATGCCCGTCATCCTGCTTACAGAAGGCTTCCTGGGCAACGGCAGTGAGCCCTGGCGCATCCCTTCCATGAAAGATTATCCTGCCATCAAACCGCCTATCATCGAATCCTGCGAGGGCAATTTCAAACCGTTCGAGCGCGATCCAAAGACCTTTGTCCGTTCCTGGGCAATTCCAGGCAAGGCTGGTCTGGAACACCGCGTGGGTGGCCTGGAGAAAAATCCTGTCGGCACAATTTCTTCCGATCCGGAGAATCACGCCTTTATGGTGGCACAGCGTGCAAAGAAGGTAGCTGCCGTGGCCGATTGCATTCCCGAACTGGAGGTTATCGGCGAGAAGCATGGTGACCTGCTGCTGGTAGGCTGGGGCGGTACTTTCGGCCATCTGTTCACCGCTGCAAAGCAGCTGCAGGCAGAAAGCAAGAGTGTGTCGCTGGCTCATTTCGACTACATCAACCCGCTGCCCAAAAATACCGCGGAGGTCTTCAAGGGCTTCAAGAAGATTATGGTATGCGAGCTCAACAGCGGCCAGTTCGCCGACTATCTGCGTGCCCGCCTGCCTCAGTTCAAGTATCTGCAGTACAACAAGGTACAGGGACAACCGTTCATTGTGACCGAAATTGTAGAGGCAGCCAAAGCAGTTTTATAAGGAGGACGATACCATGAAATATACAGCACAAGATTTCAAGAGTAATCAAGAGGTACGCTGGTGCCCCGGCTGCGGCGACCATGCAGTCCTGGCAGCACTCCAGCGCTCCCTGCCCGCAGTTGCGGAGTCACTCAACCTCCCCAAGGAGAAATTCGTGGTAGTATCGGGTATCGGCTGCTCCAGCCGCCTGCCTTACTATATGGATACATTCGGCTTCCACGGCATCCACGGCCGTGCCACGGCGCTTTCCACCGGCCTCAAGGTGGCCCGTCCCGAGCTTTGCGTATGGCAGGCCTGCGGCGACGGTGATGCGCTCGCCATCGGCGGCAACCACTTCATCCATGCCATCCGCCGCAATGTCGACCTGAACATCATCCTCTTCAACAACCAGATTTACGGCCTTACCAAAGGTCAGTACAGCCCCACGTCCAAGTTTGGCGCCATCACCAAGACCTCGCCCTACGGCACCGTGGAGAATCCTTTCACCCCGGGTCAGCTGGTAATCGGCGCCCGCGGCACCTTCTTTGCCCGCGGCCTTGACGTCGATATGAAGACCAATCAGGAGATATTCCTCGCCGCAGCTCTGCACAAAGGCGCATCGGTTTGCGAGATGCTGGTCAACTGTATGATTTTCAACGACGGCGCACACGCAGCCATCTCTGCGCGTGAGGTCCGTGCCGATAAGACCATAATTCTCCGCGACGGCGAAAAGATGATTTTCGGTACTAACAACGACAAGGGTCTGGTTCTGGAGAACGGCGCCCTTAAGGCGGTGACAATCGGTCAGGACGGCTACACCATGGATGATATCCTGGTACACCACGCCGATACCAAGGACACCTTCATGCACAGTATGCTGATTGATATGAAGGAGGATCTGCCGGTGGCTCTGGGCGTAATCCGCAACGTAGCGGACTCTACCTACGACGAGAACGTAGAAAAGCAGCTGCAGGAGGTTAAGGCAGCCGCAAAAGTCCATTCGGTAGACGAGTTGCTCCGCAGCGGCTCCACCTGGGAGGTGAAGTAGTGATTACGGCGGGCAGAAGCCTGGTATAAAAGCCTTGCTCCCTGTCGCTTCGCCCGCTTCGCTCGCGCCCGGAATGCGCTCGCTCCCGCGACCTAGCTAACGCCGGTCGCAAGATCTTTTATGCTACGGTCATTTTCTGCCCGTTGTAAGGCCTTCTACATCGTGGCATCTGATCCAGGTGGCGCCGCGCTCGATGGCAATTCTTTGAAGACGACGGGTCTCGGCAAGAGTCTCGTCGTCTTCCGGTTTACGGCCCTGCCGCTGGTATGTCATGCGCTTGCGGGAGATGCCGGCGAGTATCTCGCGGCCGAAGATTTTAAGTTCGTCCAGCCGACCCAGAATTTCGAGATTCTCATCCACATCCTTCCCGAACCCGAATCCCGGATCCAGTATCCAGTCGCAGAGGCCCGCTGCGGATGCCCGCTTTTCAAATGCCCGGAAAAACCGCTTTACATTCTCCACGACATTCTCGCCCTCCTTGGCGCGTATCAGCTTTTTGATGCGTATTCCCGATATTGTGGGTGGGTAGAGGTTGTGCATCGCGATGTAAGGCAGGCCCAGGCGGGCCACAAGCGGCAGCAGCGCGGGGTCGGACTGGCCGGCGGTGATGTCGTTAACTATGAACGGGCCGATAATGTCATACGCCCGCCGGACTATATCCGCAGAGAAAGTATCGATGGAAAAACGCGGCCCGCGGTAAGAGCTGGCTGGCTCCGATTTCCCGCCTTGTGCCGGGAAGTGTCCGCGCACTGCCGTCAGCATAGGCCCCAGCCGCCGCCACTCCTCTTCCACGCCGGGATAAGTGCTCCCCGGCCGTGAAGAGCAGGCGCCGATATCCACCACGTCCGCCCCGTCTGCAAACAACTGCGACACCCTTGCACAGAACTCATCTTCCGTAGCTACCCTGCTCCCGCAGAAAAACGAATCGGAATTGATATTCACGATTCCCATTATCTTGATTTCCGCCTGCATCTTATTTCATTATTTTAATATGATCTGCCAGCTGGAGGAAATAGTCGTTAGACCAGATGTCGAGTTCTTTTTCGTTGAAAAGGAATGGTTTGACATCCTCTTTTATTTTATCAATTTCACCGGTTGCCAAGCGGTCGCGAAGCTTCTCCAGGAACTGTTCGAGAGTTAAATCCTGTCCGTTGAATTGCAATATTCTCTCTTTGAGATGCTGCCAATCCAATTGGATGCCGTTGCGGACATACCATTCGAAATCGTACCAGTCACGACCCTTGATTCGGGTCTTCCAGGCTCTGAATACCAATGCGTGCATCTTGCCGGCAAACAGGTCGGGCAAGCTTACGCAGCGGGTGATGAATGATTTGGGATAATAGAGCACTTTCTGATCAGTATCAAACTTAAGTGGAGGGACAGTGTCCACCTCTATCTTGATCCTGATGGATTTCTCAGTCTGAAACGACAAATCATATACGTCCGTGTTGTCTTTCAGAAAAGCAGATTCGACCTTCCCAAAAGTACGCTTGTCCTTTTTCTTGATTTCTACCTTTCTCCCGACAAGAGCAAACTGGTCAATTATCGCTTGGAAATAATTCTCAAAATTGAAGGAATCATTTCTTTTTAAAAGCGTGAAATCCATATCTTCGCTGAAGCGATTCAGCTTGTGAAAAACCCGCAGGCACGTCCCGCCGTAAAAGGCCGCGATATCAAAGAACCCGCCGTCTGCAAGCCCGGAGAGAATAATTTGCTGGTTTACCTCATAAATTGCATTTCTTTTTGCCCGGTCGGTACTCTGGTCATAGGCCGATAGCATAGTCTGGTATAGTTCGTTCATCGTTCCAGCAATTTAATAATGGTTTCTATCGATTGTGTCTTTTTTCCGGCCCGGGCGCATTGCCTTAAAATGTCAAGGTCGAAATCTCTTAAATCACCCAAGTCTATCCGCATATCTTCTTCAAGGAATAGTTCTGCCTCCTTTATGTATCGAAGATTAACGCCGGCAGTGGTATATACCAAGTCGCAAAGAGCCTTTTCCGGGCTGGCTATGATAAAGCGTGCGCCTTCGGACTCTACCTGCCTCAGTCCGATGGAGAAGTAGTCCCGGTCGACATTTGTATAGTCAAAAGAGCCGAGCGCATTATGAAAGCTCCGTGTATGCTTTATTGTCATACTCTGCGTGAGAAAGACGTGTTCCGGTATCAGGCCGTACCATCGCAAGGCGGTGTGCCGGGAGATATAAGACGGCGAGTAAATGTGATTGGCAATGAGGTATATGCTCGCCGGCTTACCACTCCAGGCAGGATTCACAATGTATAGGCCGCGCTTTAGCCTAATGAGTTTCCCGCTCTTTTCAAGCGCAGCCACTTTCTGGTTGCCGGCAGCTACGTCAGGGTATAGAGAAGCGATGGTTGCCGTTGTCGCCGGAACATTTCCTAATATGTCCAAAACATCCTTCATATTGCAAATATAGTATATTTTGGAACAGAAAATGAAATGTTTTATAATTATTTGTTCGGAAATCATCCGTTCGTGCCAATATTTGCACAGAAAAAGAACTATTCCTTCTTTTTTGTCACAATAATGGGATAAAACAGTACCTTTGCACAAGTCTAGTCAGACACGGTTTTGAGAGCTGTTCACTGCTTGCACAAGTCCCCACCACGAGAAGGCTCACTCTTAGGAGTAAACTCTAGCCGCGCACGATTGGTGCAAGAATAACACCTCGCATTTGCGGGGAGTTTTTTATTCAGGGATATCAAGCGCGGTAGTGCAGTACTGTATTTTGATGCGGGTTCTGAGCTTCACACCTACCATTAGTTTAAGGGTTAACAGAATGCCTATATCAAGATCAGGCGCTCTCTTCTCTGGGAGAACCTCTCCTTGATGATAATCGATATTATTGGTAAATGGAGCCGCTTTCTAGAATTTGAGAGACATACTGCTCCTGATTTCATTACCGGCCGATTCCACGACCATCTTGCTTTATGCAAATATAATACTTAAATTTGTAAAGTCTAGCGATAGGCGGACATATTGATGAAAGTGTTTTCGCTTTTATCCCTATCCGAAATCTGGTAAATTTCAACAAACACAGGGATAAGCAATTCACCCATCACTCGTATGGCTCATAGCGCAAAATCAATGCGCCTACCCATACCGGTGTGGAGTATTGTTTATTTGTGTTTGGGCTTACCAGAGCCTCGGATAGATAAACGAATGGCTCCACACTTTCTTTTTGGTATATCATCCTATTGGGGGCTAGGGGACATTAATAAAAGATGAATTAATGAGGAAAGAAGTGTTTTTTCGTCCAGAGTGGACATGTGGCCGCTATGTTCAGAATAAACATGCTGCTATCTATTATAATCTCATCACTGGTATGTGCTATACTTTTGAGGGAGTGTCAGCTGATTTAATGGGTTATATATTCAACCGTCCAAGAAATAGTTCATTTGATATTAGTGACATTACGGCCTCCTTGAAGTTGCCTTTAGAAGATGTTTTAGCATTTCTCTCTCAACTTACTGAAATTGGACTAATCTCACATTCACCCATTACAAAGGAGGGTGTTGCACGATACAGGTCTTGTGTCGCCAAAGAAAGACGTAGTAACCACCAGGTGCCAACAAAAATTCAGGATCGATTGCCATTTGAACATAATAATGCTGAAATGGAATTTGCAAATAATGTGGGAGGTATAAACAGTGTAATGCTTGAGCTGACATATAATTGCAGTGAGAAGTGTGTCCATTGCTATAATATTGGTGCCACCCGAAATGATGAAGAAACCAATCATCGAGGAGATTTGCCCGAAATCGCTATTGAGGATTATAGACGAATCATTGATCAACTATATGACCAGGGCCTGTTTAAGGTGTGCCTTTCTGGGGGTGATCCTTTCTCGAAACCTATTGTTTGGGACATTATTCAATATTTATATGATAAAGATATCGCATTTGATGTCTATACAAATGGACAGCGCCTTGATGGAAAAGAATCTCGCCTGGCTGATTTCTATCCGAGATTAGTGGCAGTTTCAATATATAGCGCTATTCCTGAAGTTCATGACTATATCACTAGGACCAAAGGATCGCTTGAGTGTTCATTGAGGGTGATGACGCGTTTAGGGGAATTGTCTGTCCCGATGAATCTAAAGTGCTGTATTATGCGCCCAAATATGAAGACCTATTATACTGTAATTGGGATAGCGGACGCTGTAGGTGCAGTTCCCCAGTTTGAAGTATCGATAACAGACTCCATAGATGGAGATTCGTGTGCTACACGGTATCTTCGCTTAAAAGAGAATGAATTGGAAGTAATTTTAAGGGACACCCGTGTTCCATTATATGTTGGCCCGGAAGTTCCTGGCTTTGGCCGCGGAAATAGAGATGACTCAGAAAATGCATGCGGGGCCGGATATAATTCTTATTGCATTCGTCCAGATGGGAAAATGATAGCATGCTGTTCATTTCACAAAGTGTTTGGGGATCTTACCGTTCAGTCTGTAGAGGAAATTCTTTCTGATTCAACATCATTGAAAGAGTGGCAAGCTCTATCAGTGAAGGATTATGATGAATGTGGAACATTTGATTATTGTCCTTACTGTAATTTGTGTCCAGGCAATAACTATTCTCAAAATGGTGATCCTACGAAGGCTAGCGAGAATAATTGCTTTATTGCAAGAGTTCGATATGGCCTTTCAATAAAACTTAAATCAGGGATTGATATTCTGGATGGAAAAAGTGTTGAGGATAAGATTCAAGAATTTGAATTCGACGTCACACCACTTAGAAGGATTAAAGGCTAAACATCCTTGCCTATATCAAATAGGGTGAATATTAAAATAATAAAACGATGTTGTACATTAAGAACTCATCTTCTGTTGTTACAATGAGCAATTGCCCTAAAGCCACTTCTGGTAGTTGTGGTATTATGTACCGTAGCTTCTAATCTTTAGGGTATGAGAATCAGGGCAGTCTTGTTGGCTGAATGGCAAACATGTACTGCCCATTTTTATAATAATGATTAATACACCTATTCTGGTTATAGGCTATAACAGGCCTTCAGTAGCCCACGAGACATTAGAGATGCTAGCACAGTCATCTCCAATAAAGGTGTACTTCGCCATTGATGGCCCTAAAAACGAAAAAGACAAGTGCCTGGTAGATATGGTGAAAGAGATATACAGGGCAGGAATAGCAGGAGCTTCATGTGAATACTATGAGAATGACTTTAATCAAGGGCCGGAGAAAACGATCACAAATGCTATATCAGAGGTGTTTAAGAAAGAAGATCGGCTGATTATTCTTGAAGATGACGTACTGGCTCCTTATTCTTTCCTTCTGTTTGCAGAGAAGATGTTAGATCTTTATGCTGAAGATGACAGAATAGCAATGGTGTCGGGCAGTAATTTGTCTGAAGCTCATTCAGTTTGTAATCAAGACTATTTCTTTGCATATATGGGAAATACGCTATCAGGATGGGCAACATGGAGGCGAGCGTGGAACGACTTCAACCTGTATGAAGATTTCCATATTAGTCGTAGAACACTTATGCAGAGATTTCGTAATAAAAGGATGCAAAGATTCTTTAATAGAAACTATCATACGTTTTCTTTATTACCACGAGGTATAAATACTTGGGACTGTTGTTGGCAATTCGAAAGGATAAAGAATAATAAGTATAGCATCATCCCAAGAGTAAATCTTACTTCGAATATCGGGGTTAAGGGCACACATTTTATTGCAAAAACAATATTCCATAATGCTTCTTATGATGAATCATTTCGTATTACGAATATTGTAAATGATGTCATAATAAATGAGGCCTGGGATGAAGCGGTATTTAAGAAGTTCCTTTCAACACCATTCCCGTGGAGTTTTATTACGTGGATCTGCACAAAATGTAAGGTTATTCGATTATTGTATGATGAGCATAGGAAACAGTTACAACGCACATAAAAGCAACTACCATTTAATCTGTGCAAATGGGCGTATTGATTTCGTGGTTTTTCCGTTGATTCGTGATGATGATGGTCGGGAAAAGATATATCTGGTGTCTCCCGAGCATGGAAGAAGTTACATTGTGTCTAGATTTGATAATGGTCGGTTCGTAATTAGTAAGGGCAATGGACTCAGTTATTCCCAATTTAGGTTTATTAATACGGGAGAAATGGGGTGTGGAACTTGGGGGATGCTTCTGAGGAATGATGCGCTCCGAGACTATAATAATGGAATATTAGCTGCGTCTTATGGAGTTAGGACAAATAGAATGCATTGTGTAATTGAATTGGAAGAACAAGTTGTCATCGTAGATAAGCCAGATCTTGTATTAAGACCTACGCTCCTTCAGTATGACGTTGCTTGTCCATATAGAATATCTGATGCCCCTTTTTTGCCCGAAAACATAATACAAGATGAGGTAAGCAAATGGAATCTGCCCTCGTGTTCCAAGGACGCTCCAAAACATATGATTGCTGCAGAAACATTAATAAGCAATCTCAAAATCTTGCATGACCACAGATTCCTTCATAATGCCATCACTGTGCAGAACTATACATGGGCGTTGGAACTCCTTGACTTTGAAATGTCAAGTTCACCTGAATACCCATACGATGAGAATATAGATTCTAGTATTGTTTTGTCTTTGTTCAATAGGGAGATGTTGCACACATACCAGATTATCATATACATCGCCAAGGTGCTTCATGAGGAGGTCGATTTTAGTTTGATAGATCAATTGTTTTATGCCTATGGAATGGATTTAAGTCGAATGGCTGTATGAAATTGATATAAAAGCATTAATAACCAAACTGTTGTAATAAATGGACAAGAATACACTAAAACGCTTATTGACGCCAAAATTGGGCGTTGATGTATTGTTGATAGTCGTTTTTTTGGTAGTAGCACCGTATATGAGCAATTTCGTTATGATTTTATGTTATGTTGCTGTTGGTGCTATTATCCTTTATTGGCTCTCGAAACTATGGCTTTACTATAGGGAGCACAAAGAGTAAGTAATCTTAATCATACGAGACGGCTAAACCTAATGGTGGGCTTTTGCTCCTGTGATAGAGAGAAAAAAGCAGTCACATTCAGGAGGATTATGGAACATATTAGTATATTTGCGTAGAAACAAAGTGACGCGATTATGCTAATAGTTCTGGAAGGTCTCGACGGGGCGGGGAAGTCCACACAGCTCAAGATGCTGTGCAATTATCTGGAAGAGAGCGGTAAGAAGCTCAAATATCTCCATTTTCCCAGGTATGATGCGCCGGTGTTCGGCGAGTTGATTTCCAACTTCTTGAAGGGTGAATACGGCGCCAACGACGCCGTGCATCCGCAGTTGGTGGCGCTGTTGTTCGCAGAGGACCGTCACGCCGCCGCGTCACAGATAAACAGCTGGCTGGAAGATGGCTGTTGCGTGGTGCTGGACCGCTACGTCTATAGCAACATCGCTTTCCAGACCGCCAAGCTGCCCGACCGGGAAAAGGCCCTAAAGCTGCGCGAGTGGATATTCGGTCTTGAATACAACGTGTTCAAGATTCCGCAGCCAGATCTGAACCTGTTCCTGGACGTTCCAATTGATTTTGTGGAGAGCGAATTGCAGCATACCCGCAGCGGCAGCGACCGCGACTATCTGGACGGCGCGCAGGATATCCACGAGGCCGATATAGAGTTCCAGAAGAGGGTGCGCGACGTCTATCGCGAATGCTGCGCAAACGATCCTAATTTCATCCGCATAGACTGTGCCGATCCCGACACTGGCCGCATTATGGCGCCTGCGGATATCTTCGATAAAATCAAGAAGAAACTATGAAAGGCTCCGCCCGCATCTGCCGCCTGATAGTAGGGCTCGTGTTCATATTCTCCGGATTCGTAAAACTGCTGGCCCCGGTGGGTACTTCTTTGGTTATCAAGGAGTATCTGGAGGCCTTTGGCCTGGGTTTCATGACACCGGCGGCATTGGTGATGGGCGTGACGCTTTCGATGATAGAATTCGTGACGGGCGTAGCGCTGCTGCTGCGGCTGCGCATCCGCATCTTCGCCTGGGTGGCCTTGCTGCTGCTGGCAATCTTTACGCCGCTGACGCTCTATCTGGCCATCTTCAATCCGATTGCCGACTGCGGCTGCTTTGGAGAAGCGGTGCATCTGACCAACTGGCAGACATTCTTCAAGAATATTATATTGCTGCCACTGGCGCTGATAATCTTCATTTTCCGCAAGAAAATATCGGAGTTCAGATATCCTTTGTGGGAGTGGATCTTCGTGGCGCTGTTTACCGCTTTGGCGGCGTTTATACTGATACGCACCTTCCGCGTGGCGCCTCTGCAGGAGTTTACTCCGTACAAGGGTGGCGGCGAAATTACCGCCGGTACCAAGGCGGTGGCTGCACCCGAATATGATACGCAATTCATCTATGAGAAGGATGGCATCCGGCAGACATTCTCGCTTGATAATCTGCCCGATTCCACCTGGACATACATCGATACCGTTACGGAAATGGTTTCCGACGGCGGTGCCTCCGCCTCTGACGCCGATTTCGTGATTGAAACCGCCGACGGACGCAATATAACGGAGGATGTCCTGCGCCGCCGCAATTTGCTGCTGATGACTATCTACCATCCCGACAAGTTCCTGCGCCGCCACGGGGTGGAAAAGATTGCCGCTATGAGGGAATCGGCGCTGGCGCAGGGGATGGGCTTCATGGTGGTTTCTCCCTATGAAATTGAAGGACTGCCCCAGGAGTGCGAAACGGCGCTTTCCGATGTCAAGCTGCTGATGACGTTCAACCGCTCCAATGGCGGCGTAGCCTGGCTGGAAGATGGCCTGATTGTGCGCAAGTGGGCCTTTCCCGCCGCATCCAAGCCCAATGTAGATTACAACGGTAGCGGCAACCCGGAGCAGGAGGCGATATTCACCCTCAACTACAACAGAATGTCCCTGGAGATATTGCTGGTGGTGTTCATACTGCTCTGCATAATCAAGTTTCTGGTCTTCTACAATAAAAAGGAATAGCCGTGAACAGTAAAGGTGAGTTGGGAAGAAGGGGAGAGACCGCCGCGCTCGATTACCTGCAGGAAATCGGGCTGAATCTGGTTGCACGTAACTGGCGAAGCGGCCATCTGGAGGTGGATCTGGTGATGGAGGATGCTGCCAGCGTGAGGATAGTGGAGGTCAAGACACTGAACGCCGGCGACGGCTTCGACCCGGGCGAGAATGTCACAGCCGACAAGCGCCGTAAGCTGATACGGGCTGCCAGGTCATTCTATGTGCAGCACCCCACTTTCAAAGAGATCAAGTTCGACGTTGTGACCGTTCTGGTCTGCGACGGCGAGGTGGTGGAGGTCAACTATATGCCCGACGCCTTTGACGCTTTGGGTTAGGTCAGGATAAACTCAGAGGCCGACCCCTTTCGGATGCCGGCCTCCTACCTTAACCATAACCTAAACTATGAAAAATTCAATGTCAGAAGGTTGCAAATGTTGTGCCACTAATCCTTGCAAATCCTCAATTTGGCGTATTTGAGGATAAGTTTTTTGATTTCGCCGCCGTCGGTCTGGAATTCGGCCTTGGCGTCGCCGCCGCTCCCTTCGAGACTCAGGATCGTGCCGAATCCGAAGATGTTGTGTTCCACCCTCATTCCGACCTTGATGTCATTGGGATTGTCGGGTTTGAAATCGGCGGATGGGGCATGGCGTACCGTAGGCCCTTTTGGTATTGGCCTGGCGGGAGCTGCCGGAGCAGAAGGTTGACGGTAAGCGGGTCTTTGGGTATGTTGAGGTTGCTGAGGCGCCGCCGGCCGCCCGTAGTTCGGGGCCCATTTGCCGGTGGCAGTGCTGCCGTTGGTGCTGCCGGAAGTGCGGCCAAAGCCGCCGAAACTGCCGAATCCGAAATCGTCGAAAGCCGAAGCCTGCGGCACGTCGCCGTCCAGATACTGTTTGTCAATCTCCATTACGAACCGGCTCACCTTGTTGAACTCCTCCTTGCCGTAGCGGTGACGGATGGAGGCGAAAGACAGCGTTACCTCCTTCTCTGCGCGGGTTATCGCTACATAGAACAGGCGCCGCTCCTCTTCGATGTCGGTGGGGGTGATGTCGCTGCCGCTGGGGAAGAGGTTTTCTTCCAGCCCAGCTACGTAGATGTAAGGATATTCCAAACCTTTTGAGGAGTGCACCGTCATCAGGCTGATGCGGTTGTTGTCGTCAATATTGTCGTCGGTCTTTTCCGAAGCCGAGAGCAGGGTAAAGTTCTCTATATAGTCATTGAGGGTTATCACGTCATCCGGCGAAGCCATATCCTCTCCGGTCTCCGCATCGTAGTATTTGCGGGCGGTGGCCTCGTCCTCGCAGAACTGTTTGATGCCGTTGAAAAGTTCCTGCACGTTCTCCAGCCGGTCTTTCTCTTCTTTGCCCTGCTGAGCCTGCAGATAGGCCAGCATGCCGCTCTTGAAGCTGATTTCGGTGGCCAGGGTGTAGGCGTCGGTGGTGCCGGCCTTCTCCGAAAGCGGCAGAATCATATTTGCAAACTCACGGAAGCGGACAATGGCACCCGTCTTTAGCCCGGCGGCAATAAGGTCGGCCTCGGGCAGCATGGCGGCCTGCAACAGCGGCACTGAAGCGTTTGCAGCGGCGGTGTCAAGGCAGGAGAGGGAAGTTGCGCCGATGCCCCTGGCGGGCAGGTTGATTATGCGGCGGAAGGCCTCGTTGTCGCGGGGATTGATTACCAGCCGGAAATATGACACCATATCCTTGACCTCGGCGCGGTCGAAAAACGACGTGCCGGAAACCACGCGGCAAGGGAGGTTCTGCTTGCGCAGCGCCTCCTCCAGCACGCGGCTCTGGGCGTTGGTGCGGTAGAGTATGGCGAAGTCGCTGTACTGCGCCTTGTCTCGGTAAATGGTATGTTTGATTGAAGCCGCTATGGCGTGCCCTTCGTCAAAGTCGCTGGCAGCCTGGATCACGTGTATCCTCTGCCCAGTTGCGGCTTTGGAGTAGCAGACCTTCTTGATGCGGTTCTTGTTCTTGTCTATCACGCTGTTGGCGGCGTCCACGATGGTCTGGGTAGAGCGGTAGTTCTGCTCCAGTCGGATGACCTTGCTCTCCGGGTAGTCCTTCTGGAAACTGAGGATGTTCTCTATGCGCGCCCCGCGGAAAGAGTATATGCTCTGGCTGTCATCGCCCACCACACAGATGTTGTGGTGGTTCGCAGCCAGCTTTTTCAAGATCAGGTACTGGGCGTAGTTGGTGTCCTGGTACTCGTCCACCATAATGTGGTCGAAACGGCCGCGGATAGCCTCCAGCGCCTCCGGATGGTCGCGCAGCAGAATGTTGGTATTCAGCAGGATATCGTCAAAATCCATCGCCCCCGATTCCTTGCATTTTTTGGCGTACAGGGCGTAAACCTCGTACAGCCGGGGGCGCTTGGCGGCATTGTCGTCGCCGCGGTAAATTGCGTTGTTTGCGTAGGAAGCGGCGGTGAGCAGGTCGTTCTTCGCCCTGGATATCTGGGCCGCCACGGTAGAAGGTTTGTATGCCTTGTCGTCCAGCCCCAACTCCTTGATGCACTTTGTTATGGCCGATTTTGTGTCGGCGGCGTCGTAGATGGTATATGAGCTGGGATAACCCAGAAGTTCTGCATATTCTCTCAGGAAACGGGCAAATATTGAGTGGAATGTCCCCATCCAGATGCGGCTGGCGTTGCGCTCGCCAACCAGATTGGAGATGCGCTCCTTCATCTCGCCCGCCGCCTTCTTGGTGAAGGTCAGCGCGAGGATACGGTATGGCGCCACCCCCTTGTCTATCAGATTGGCTATTCTGCAGGTGAGCACGCGCGTCTTTCCGCTGCCCGCTCCCGCAACTATCAACAACGGCCCCCCGATGCTCTCCACAGCCTCTCGCTGCGCCTCGTTCAGACCCTTGAAAATCTCTTCGCTTCCCGTGTTGTTCATATCGCAAAAGTAATTGAAATCCCAAATAAAATGGCTATATTTGCGCGCGATTTTGAAGGAAATTTTTCTTATCAATAAATAACTCTAATAATGTCAGAACACATCAGATTGAAAAAGGGGCTCAACATACCTCTAGCAGGTGCAGCCCCCGCTAAAATCGCAGAGACTGTTGCTCCTGACGTAATCGCTGTCAAACCCACGGATTTCAAGGCGCTGGTTCCCAAGCTGGCCGTCAAGGAAGGCGACGCCGTAAAGGCGGGCGACCCTCTGTTCGTGGACAAGATGCGTCCGAGCGTCCGTTTCTGTACTCCAGTCAGCGGTGTTGTCCAGGCAGTTGTCCGCGGTGAAAAGCGCAAGCTTCTGGCCGTGACAGTCAAGGCGGATAAGGAGCAGCAGAGCGTTAAATACGATGCTGTGAACCTGGCCAAGATGGACCGCAAGGCCGTGGCAGACATGCTGCAGGAGAGAGGCCTCTGGCCGATGATCAAGCAGCGCCCTTACGGCATCGTCGCCAATCCCGATGACGAACCCAAGAGCATCTTCGTTTCTGCAATGGCAACTGCGCCCCTGGCACCCAATCCCGATTTCATCATGGAAGGCCAGATGGAGTATCTCCAGGCAGGTATCGAAGCTCTCGGCCGACTGACCAAGGGCGGTGTTCATCTCAGCCTTAGCGCTTCAGCCGCTGCCGGCAGCGAGATGCACAACCTCAAGGGCGCAATCCTCCACACCTTCGACGGCCCGCACCCCGCAGGCAACGTCGGCGTTCAGATTAACCACATTTCTCCCATCAACAAGGGCGAAATCGTTTGGACAGTGGATCTGGTTTCGCTGGCAGCCATCGGCCGCTGCATCAAGACCGGAACCTATGACATGAGCCGCGTAGTGGCCGTCACCGGCCCCGCCGCCAGTCCGGTTTGCATCAAGGCTGTCCAGGGCATGAGCCTGGAGGCTGTCAAGAAGTATGTCAAGGAAGGCAACGTCCGCTATGTGAGCGGCGACGTCCTCACCGGAGAAAGTGTTGGTGCCGACGGCTTCCTGGGCTTCTTTGACAATCAGGTCACCCTTCTCGAAGAGGGCGACTACTACGAGATGCTGGGCTGGATCAAGCCTTTCCGCTGCAAGAAGTTCAGCTTCTCTCATCTCTATTGGTCCTGGCTGGCAGGCAAGAAGAAAACCTACAACCTGGACACCAACACCAACGGCGGCCCCCGCGCCTTCGTAGTGTCGGATGTCTACGGCAAGGTACTTCCGATGGATATCTATCCCGTTTACCTGCTCAAGGCATGCCTGGCCAAGGATATCGAAAAAATGGAAAACCTGGGTATATACGAAGTCATCCCGGAGGATTTCGCACTCTGCGAGTTCGTTTGTCCTTCCAAGATTGAGATCCAGAAGATTCTCAGCGACGGTATAGACCTTATGTTAAAGGAGATGGCATAGTATGAGCTTAAGAACTACATTGGACAAAATGAAGCCGACCTTCAGCAAGGGCGGCAAGCTGAGCGCCCTGGGTTCTTTCTTCGACGCGATGGAGACATTCTTCTTCGTGCCCAAGACAGTCACCCGCCGCGGTACTCACATCAAAGACAGCGTCGATCTCAAGCGTACTATGATCACCGTGATGATCGCGCTCATCCCCGTATTCCTCTTCAGCATCTACAACATCGGTTATCAGATGAATCTGGCCTATGGACTTGGCTGGGGCTTCTGGACCATGGTCTGGAGAGGTTTCCTCAAGATACTCCCTCTCTATCTGGTGTCTTACATCGTAGGTCTCTTCTTCGAGTGTATGTTCGCCCAGATTAAGGGTGAGGAGGTCAACGAAGGTTATTTCGTGACCGGTTTCCTGATTCCCCTCATCGTGCCCGTAACCATCCCTCTGTGGATGCTTGCAATCGCAGTCGCCTTTGCAGTGGTTATCGGCAAGGAGGTGTTCGGCGGCACCGGCATGAACATCTGGAACCCCGCGCTGCTCTGCCGTGCATTCCTCTTCTTCGCATATCCGAAGATGATGAGCGGCGACGCAGTATGGATTGCCCACAAGGCCGGATACGACGCAGTCTCCTGCGCTACTCCGCTTTCTCAGGCAGCCAGCGGCAACCTTCAGTATTCTGCACTTGACATGTTCGTAGGTCTTATCCCCGGCAGCGTGGGTGAGACTTCCACCATCTGCATCCTGCTTGGCGCCATCCTGCTCATCTGGACCGGCGTGGCAAGCTGGAAGATAATGCTCAGCTGCGTGGCCGGCGGTCTGCTGATGGGTCTGCTGGGAGATGTTCCCGCATACTACCAACTGATCATGGGCGGCTTCGCATTCGGCTGCGTGTTTATGGCAACCGACCCTGTTACAAGCTGCCAGACCGAGACCGGCAAGTGGATCTACGGATTCCTTATCGGTGCTTTCGCAGTGCTGCTGCGTCTCTTCAACCCCGGCTATCCGGAGGGTATGATGCTCTCAATTCTCCTTATGAACACGTTTGCACCGCTCATCGACCATCTGGTTGTGAACGCCAACATACGCAAGCGTCTTCGCAGGGCAAAAACCGTTTAAATCAGGAGCGCTATGAATACTAACAGCAATGTTTATACAGTAATCTACACCACCGTGCTGGTGGTGATAGTGGCAGCGATCCTGGCGTTTGCAGCTTCGGCCCTCAAGAGCCGTCAGCAGGCAAATATGGACCTTGCCAAGATGAAGACCATCATGCTGGCCGCAAATATGGGCCAGACACCCGACGGCAACGTGGACAAGAACGCCGATTTCATGAAGCTCTACAACGACCATATCACAAACGCCTTTGTGGTTGACGCAGAAGGCAACGTGGTAGAGGGCGTGGATGCTTTCAAGGACATTGACCTCAAGTCACAATACTCCAACCTCAAGAAGGGCCAGGAGGTCAAGCTTCCCGTATACGAATGCACCATGGACGACGGCCGCAAGGTCAACATCCTGGCTATGTACGGTGCAGGTCTCTGGGGCGCCATCTGGGGTTATATGGCAGTTGAAGACGACAACGAAACCGTTGCCGGTGCCATTTTTGACCACGCCAGCGAGACTCCCGGTCTGGGTGCAAAGATTGCGGAACCTGCATTCTATACCCAGTTCCGCGGCAAGAAACTCTCCGACGCCGGCGAGTTCTCTTCCGTAAAGGTTGTCAAGGGTGGGGCCAACGGTTCCGAGAACGGTGTGGACGCCATCTCCGGCGCTACCATGACATCAAAGGCAGTAAGTGCATCCCTCGAGCAGTGGCTGGGTGCCTACAAGGCATTCCTTACCGGCCGCAGTGCCGCACAGCCCGAAAATGGCGAGTGCTGCTGCGAAGGCGGTGAGTGTACTATCGAGTGCGAAGGCGAATGTGAAAATGAACCCGTAAATACAGAAAAAGATGAATAAGGATATCTACACAAAACCGTTTTTCCTGACCAATCCCATCACGGTATTGGTTCTGGGTATCTGCTCATCTTTGGCAGTAACAGTACAGCTCAAGGGAGCCCTGGTGATGGCACTTTCCGTAACCATCGTCACCGCTTGCTCCAGCTTGATTCTCTCTTTGTTGCGCAACACCATCCCCAACCGCGTGCGCATCATCGTGCAGCTGGTTGTGGTTGCGATGTTCGTGATTCTGATCGACCAGTTGCTCCAGGCTTTCGCCTATGATACCAGCAAGATGCTTTCGGTCTACATCGGCCTTATCATCACCAACTGTATCATCATGGGCCGAATAGAGGCTTTCGCCCTCGGCAACAAGCCCTGGCCCAGCTTTGTGGACGGTGCCTGCAACGGACTCGGCTACGGTATGATCCTCATCATCGTCGCCTTCTTCCGCGAGCTGCTCGGCAGCGGCACCCTCTTCGGCTTCCAGGTAATCCCTGCAAGCTGGTACATCGAAAACGGCGGCTGGTATATGAACAACGGTCTGATGATTCTCCCTCCGATGGCGCTGATCATTCTCGGTTGCGTCGTCTGGATTCAGAGAAGCATCCAGAAAGAACTTCAAGAGAAATAGGAGGAGATAGATATGGAATATTTGAATTTATTTATCAAGTCTATCTTCGTAGACAACATGATTTTCGCGTTCTTCCTGGGAATGTGCTCATTCCTGGCTGTATCGAAGAACGTGAAGACCGCTGCGGGCCTTGGTCTGGCCGTGATTTTCGTGCTGGGCATCACCCTGCCGCTCAACTATCTTCTCTATGAGTACATCCTCAAGCCGGGCGCACTTGCATGGCTCAATCCCAACTATGCAAGCATCGACCTGAGCTTCCTGAGCTACATCGTATTCATCGCTACCATCGCAACCTTCACACAGATTGTGGAGATGGCTGTTGAGAAATTCTCTCCCAGCCTCTACAACTCCCTGGGTATCTTCCTTCCTCTGATCGCCGTCAACTGCGCCATCCTGGGCGGTTCGCTGTTCATGAAGGAGCGTGCCTACGAGACTCTGGGCGAGGCGTTCGTATTCGGCATCGGCAGCGGTGTGGGCTGGTTCCTGGCAATCGTCTGCATGGCGGCCATCCGCGAGAAACTCGCCTACAGCAACATTCCCGCAGGTCTCAAGGGCCTCGGTATCGCGTTCATCATCACCGGCCTCATGGGCATCGCGTTCATGAGCTTCATGGGTATTCAATTATAGGAGGGCAGGATTATGAGTATTCAAACATTGATAGTTTCTGTAGTTGCCTGCCTGGCGCTTATCCTTTTGCTGGTGGCACTGCTGCTCTTCGTAAAGGCAAAACTCACCCCGAGCGGTACCGTAAAGATTGATATCAACGACGGCAAGAAGGTAGTGGACGTCCCTCAGGGCGGTTCGCTGCTGGCTACGCTCGCCGACCAGAAGATTTTCCTCCCTTCCGCCTGCGGTGGCAAGGGTTCCTGCGGACAGTGCAAGTGCCGCGTCCTCGAGGGCGGCGGCAGCATCCTGCCCACCGAGACCGTTCACTTCTCCCGCAAGCAGATCAACGACCATTGGCGCCTCGGATGCCAGGTCAAGGTCAAGGACAATCTCAAGATCGAGGTTCCCGACAGCGCATTGAGCGTCAAGAAACTCGAATGCGAGGTCATCTCAAATGACAACGTGGCTACCTTTATCAAGGAGTTCACCGTGAAGTTGCCGGAAGGCGAGAACATCGAATTCAAGAGCGGTGAGTACATCCAGATCGACATTCCTGCTTACGATGCAGACTTCTCTACAATCGACGTGGATCCCATCTACAAGGCCGACTGGGAGAAATACGGTTTCTTCGACATCAAGTACAAGAACACCGTGCCCACCATCCGTGCTTATTCCATGGCTTCATATCCCGCAGAGAAGGGTGTCATCAAGCTCAACGTCCGCATCGCAACCCCTCCGTTTGACCGCAGTCAGCCCAAGGGCGTCTTCAAGATGCTCCCCGTGCCTCCGGGCATAGGATCTACCTACGTGTTCACCCGCAAGCCGGGCGACAAGGTCATGATCAGCGGCCCTTACGGCGAGTTCCTCCTTCCCAAGGATGATCCCGACGATATGGAATACATCTTCGTGGGTGGCGGTGCAGGTATGGCTCCTCTTCGCAGCCACATCATGCATCTGTTCAAGACCCTCAAGACCAAACGCGAGGTGCACTTCTTCTACGGTGCCCGTGCCTTGGTGGAGGCCTTCTATCTGGAAGATTTCGCAGAGATCGAGAAGGAATTCCCCAACTTCCACTTCCATCTGGCCCTGGACCGTCCCGATCCGGCAGCCGATGCAGCGGGCGTTAAGTACACCGCAGGTTTCGTACATCAGGTGATGAACGATACCTACCTGAAGGATCACGAGGCTCCGGAGGACATCAAGTACTTCATGTGCGGTCCGCCTATGATGGTCGGAGCCGTCAACGGCCTGCTCGACAGTCTGGGAGTTCCTCCCGAGAGCATCCTCTACGACAACTTCGGTTAGCAGACCGACAATTGTCAAACAAAAAAGAACCGGCCCATTCGAGCCGGTTCTTTTTATCAGTTCTCGTACATCTGTTTGTAATAGTTCTGGTAGTCACCGCTGGTGACATTGTCCAGCCATGCCTGATTGTCCAGATACCAGCGGACGGTTTTTTCTATGCCCTCTTCGAACTGAAGGCTCGGCTCCCAGCCAAGTTCCTTCTGGAGTTTGGAGGAATCTATCGCGTAGCGCAAATCGTGGCCGGCACGGTCGGTAACGTAGGTAATCAGGCCCATATCTTCACCCTCCTTGCGGCCAAGCAGGTGGTCTACAGTATTGATGAGAACCTTGATTATGTCGATGTTCTTCCACTCGTTGAAGCCACCGATGTTGTAGGTGTCTCCCACTTTGCCTTTATGGAATATGAGGTCGATGGCGCGGGCGTGATCTTCTACGTACAGCCAGTCGCGGACGTTCTCCCCCTTGCCATATACCGGCAGCGGCTTACGGTGTCGGATGTTGTTGATGAACAGAGGGATGAGTTTCTCCGGGAACTGGTAGGGGCCGTAGTTGTTGCTGCAGTTGGTCACAATCGTAGGCAAGCCGTAGGTGTCATGGAATGCACGCACAAAATGGTCGGAACTTGCCTTTGATGCACTATACGGGCTGTGCGGCTGATATTTGAGATCTTCTGTGAAGAACTTCTCTCCGTATGCAAGATGATGCTCCCCGCTGCTGGCTTTGGTGGTGAAAGGCGGCTTTATGCCCTCCGGATGGGTCATCTCCAGAGCGCCGTAGACTTCGTCTGTACTGATATGGTAGAAACGGCAGGAAACAGATGCCCGGTCGCGGCCGGGCATGACGTGATCGTCACCCCCGACCTGATCGGGGGTCTTGCCGGGCATGACGTAGCCCATCGGCTCCCAATAGGCCTTGGTCGCCTGCAGCAGGCTCAGGGTGCCCATCACGTTGGTCTGTGCAAAGGTGAACGGATCCTTGATGCTGCGGTCCACGTGACTCTCCGCAGCCAGATGGATGACTCCGGTCACATTTTCTTCCTGCATCAACTTCAATACCCCTTCGAAATCGCAGATATCCATCTTTACGAATCTGTAGTTGGGGGCGTTCTCTATATCGCGCAGGTTTGCCAGATTGCCGGCATAGGTAAGTTTGTCCAGATTGATGATTCTGCTCTGGGGATATTTGTTCACGAACAGCCGCACTACGTGACTGCCTATGAAGCCGGCACCACCGGTGATGAGTATGGTCTCTTTGAAGTTCATCTACAACAAATTATGAAGATACTGTCCGTATTGGTTCTTTTCCATGGTGGCCGCCTTTTGCCGCAGCTGTTCCGCAGAAATCCAGCCGTTTTTAAATGCGATCTCTTCCAGGCAGGCGATGTTGGCGCCGGTGCGGTCTTCGATGACCTCCACGAACGTGGATGCCTGCAGCAGGGATGCGAAGGTGCCGGTGTCAAGCCAGGCGAAACCGCCCTCCAGCAATTGCACCTTTAGCTGGCCGCGTCTTAGAAATACCTGGTTCACAGAAGTGATTTCCAACTCGCCGCGGGCCGAGGGGCGCACGTTCTTTGCAATTTCTATCACGTCGTTCGGATAGAAGTAAAGGCCGGTAACAGCATAGTCGCTCTTGGGCGCCGAGGGTTTTTCTTCAATCGAGAGGCAATTGCCCTCTGCATCAAATTCTGCCACGCCGTAGCGCTGTGGGTCGGCCACTTTGTAACCAAAGATGGTAGCATTTCCGCCATCTGCAGTATTTACCGCCTCGCGCAGCATAGTCTCGAATCCCTGTCCGTGAAAGATATTGTCGCCCAGCACAAGGCAGACACTGTCGCTGCCGATAAACGATTCGCCGATTATGAAGGCCTGCGCCAGACCGTCGGGCGACGGCTGTTCGGCATAACTGAAACTGACGCCGAAATCGGCACCGCTGCCCAGCAGACGGCGGAATGCGGGCAAGTCCTGCGGAGTGGAAATGATGAGGATATCACGTATGCCGGCCTGCATCAGTACCGATACGGGATAATAAATCATCGGCTTGTCATATACAGGGAGCAACTGCTTGCTGACCCCTATTGTGATAGGATACAGGCGGGTGCCGCTGCCTCCGGCCAGGACGATTCCCTTCATAATCGAAAAATATTAAAAAAGTGTGTTAATAATTGCCGACCGTTGCATTTAATAAGACGAGAAGGCAAAATACTACATACAAATATATGAAAAAATCATTGAAATTTACTCTCTTGACAGCCAGCGTAGTGCTGATGGCATCTTTGTCGGGCTGCTCAAAGGGATTTGCTGATTTTGACGGCAGGGAAACCGGTGCCCCCTACGGAATGCCAGATGCTGTTGGTGGCGAGGGCGGAATTTTTGACGGTGGCGAAGGTGGCGGCGAAGGTGAAAGCACACAACCCATCCACGGCAGCGGCGTTGTAACCGCTGGCGAATGGAACGATATCGCCAACTGGGAATTCTGGAGCAAATTGCTCAACAATCAGGACTGGGCGGGATATGCAACATACTGGATGTTTTACCCCCGCAATTTTGTTTACGTAGAGTTGCAGGATGCCGGGGAGGCTCCCGTTTGCGGAACAAAGGTCGTTCTTGAGAAAGATGGCCAGAAGGTTTGGGAGGCAGTCAGCGACAACACCGGTCACGCTGTCCTCTGGGCAAATATGACCGACGATACATTCAAGGTCGATGCCGCAGGCTACATACTTAAAATTGACGGCGCAAAGTATCAAGACCTGCAGTTCACGACCCCCAACTCTGCTGAACTGGCCGTGAACAAATATACCGTAGCTTCATCTAAGGTACAGAACGCAATCGACGTGGCATTCATAGTGGATGCAACGGGCAGCATGACAGACGAGATTGATTTTCTGAAAGATGACTTGAAGGCGATTATCGACTTTGTCGGCAAGCAGTGCACCGCAGATGTCCGCACCGGTACCGTGTTCTATCGTGACGAAGATGACAAATATGTGACCAAGCATTCCCAGTTCACCAATAAGGTGTCCGATACTGTTAAATATATCGGCGATCAGGAGGCAGATGGCGGCGGCGACTGGCCTGAGGCTGTTCACAAGGCACTTTCTGAAGGTCTCCAGTCCCTCAGTTGGAATACCCAGGCAAAAAGCCGCGTGGCATTCCTGGTTCTGGACGCTCCGCCCCATCACGAAGAAGACATCATCGCTTCCTGCCAGAAATCCATCGCCAAGTATGCCGAGATGGGTATCAAGATTGTCCCGGTAGCTGCCAGCGGCATCGATAAAGGCACCGAGTATCTTCTCCGCAGTTTTGCGATGGCAACAAACGGCACATACGTATTCATCACCAACGACAGTGGTGTGGGCAACCAGCACATCGAAGCAACTGTGGGTGAATACGAAGTAGAAAAGTTGAATGACCTAATAGCGCGTCTTATCATAGCTTACGCAAAGTAAGACGCGTCTTTCTGTATTTTAAGTTATATTAGTTATTTGTCGAAGAAAGGGCAACTCCGCAAGCGGGGTTGCCCTTTTGGGTTTCTTAATTTCCCAGCAAAAGAAATGTTGCG